>Ga0307515_10026175_pt1 | contig 10052 bp, 9 predicted proteins | sample 17_EM_MG_FD_194513 | JGI IMG/M metagenome (GOLD analysis project Ga0307515, IMG submission 194513) | Populus trichocarpa ectomycorrhiza microbial communities from riparian zone in the Pacific Northwest, United States - 17_EM | ecosystem: Host-associated > Plants > Roots > Unclassified | place...
TGGACGCCGACCCTCTATGGTTCCATGTTGCGCCTGTGATGAGGGGGGAGTTCAGAGTAAAGATCTGCCCGCGCTTCGAACCAGCAGGATCGACATAGTACGGGTTGGTGAAGTGCAACCGGCAGGTTTTTCCATCCGCAGAAGACGGGAGGTTGACTACGCAGAGAGTGACAGTTGCTAACCCATTGTTCTACAGTGGGTATGTTAAGGTTGTTTCTTTTGTCTGAGACATAATTGATGTAAGGAAGCGAACTTTCCCGATGAAACCATAGCTTCCGCCTACGCCACTGTAGTCAGGAGATGCTTCGTAAATTTGGACCATGCCCGTGCACTGGAGAAAGAGGGAGAAGGAAGTAGGAAGGAGGGAGAGCATGATTAGAGGGAGGAGGTTGAGGATCTTCATAGCTGACTTTTTTGCTGTAGAGGAGAGTTTTTGCTGACAGTTTGTCGAGTGAAAAGAACGGAAGACGAACAGTTCCATGACAGTATTTATACCCAAGATTGCAATACACTCTGTCGGTGTCACAGCGGGCCATCTCCGTCTAGCGTCATCGCTCAATACCGCCCCGATTTCTCGACCGGGATTCGTCATAAACAAGTCACCCGATCATGCAGAATAAAACGACTCGTATCAGGCTGTTGGTCAATATAACGGAAGTACAATATGTCCCTCACTCCGTGTCACGCAGTGTAACTTTCAGCCCATGTCATCATTTTCAATGCATGTATGCGATGGATATCTGCAGTCTCTTCCCCATATCAGACAGGTACAGACGCAGTGTGACTATGTATGGGGTTATGTTACTGAGGCCCGGAGAGATATGCAGATGATCAGGTATAGGATTGTTCATCCAGAATATAAATACCTCGGGAGCCCACATTTGCTGTCTCTGTAGATTCCGTTGCTGGGTCTCAGGTGAGTTGACTAATTAGGTATTCTTAATCACATCACATTCGCTTGCGGGCGTGCGTTGTCTGACGGCGCATTTAAAGTCAGCCACAGCTGGGCATCTCCTGCATGTCTCACCACTTGAGAGAGTAACAGTTTTCCCTTAGAAATCAAAAGCGTATCATCGGTAACCTCTGCTATCACCCCACAATTACTGTAGTGTTTTCATAAAATGGGCCGATTTATATGTACAAGTCGTATGTCCTTTGATGTTGCACCGCGCCGCGCATGCATGATCGAAAACCTCTGATTGATGGCCGACGACTCGCAACCGCAACGCTACTTTAAAATCCTACTCCCGCATAGTTCTCTCCCATCGGTGTCTCTTAGAGGATCTACCGGACCAGGACAATTGGAAGAAGGGCCTTCAATCATTCCGCAAATTGGCTTTAGCTTGTCCCCTGGAAGATTCAAAGTCCGGTACAATTCTCTTATCCCCTTACCCCACTTTCAATCACTATTTGGGCTTTTCAGAGAAGAAAGTATCAGAATATATAGATAGCTAAATTGTATGAAGAAATGCGTACATACGTGTAAACGTAACTTTTTGGGGTGGATACTGATATATGAGCAGAGAAGTCCAACCAAGCTGCCCACATTAAATAACACCGATTGGCTTTTGATGGAACACTTTCTAAGCGCGTTTAATAAGCTCGCATACCGCTGGGGTGGGGGACTGGCACGCGAGCTTACGCGTTAATATAAGTTGCTGAAGCAGAACTACAGGTTTAAGACAATCTACCCCGCACCATGTGCGGATCCTACGCCTTGTACTACCCGAGCACAGTGCAGCCGGGCTGCATATGCATGCAGAAATCTTGTTTTTGTAGGGCTGAACTAGAATAGGACAAAGGCAAGCCGGCAAAGCTGCATGATGATGCGGGGCCTGTCACAATTCCTCGGCTCGGATTAACTCGCAGCCCTGCTGACTAGTTTCACTCCTGCAAACGTTAGTGGACATAATTATAAGTGTTCTGGAGCTTGTTCGCATAATTATAAGGTGGCGCTAACAAGACAAAAACACCTGCAGAAGTAGCTTTAAGCTTAGCAGCAAACTTCTGACACAGGATAGCTTCATATATGTGGCGGTCCCTAGTTGTAATGCGTTTGTTGCATAGCCAGGGCATTACCCCGCCTTGCGTCCGGGCTCTGCTTCCAGCACTTTCGTATGATGCATGCAGTCAGCACCATACAGAACGCCCGAAAATAGAGCTGAAATAAATCCCCCCAACAACTATTTCAAATTCAGTTTAAAGCTATTGAAAACCTGAGATCTGCATTCGAGATCTGAAAGCGGAAGTGCATGCAGATGAAACAGAAAATTCTCACTCACCGAACGAGGCGGGGACGCAAGGCAACACCATGCAGTACATTGGCTTCAGAGAGGAGCTCAACTACCCAGGCGGAATTATGATTGCACCTCCAAGCACCGTCTATTCTCACTCCCGCGGAATAAATGCCAAATACGCCTAGTAAACCCAGTGCGTCAATGTGATTAGTCTGTAGCCTTTCACTACAGAGCACTAATCGATGGAAGAACTCTCAAACATATGCGACTAGTTTGCATTATGTTATTATTGCCCCAAAATCTGTCTGATGAGCGCCTTTGTCACCAGTTGATAGAGTGCAAAGTTCGACTGTTGGCTGAGTGAAAATGATATCTTTATTACGAGTAACTTGCTCATACACAATACGATCAGGTCCAATGACTGCCAGTGTTATCTGTCACTTCCACATTCATATGGCTAGCCTTGTCCCGTAGAGGATTGCAGTTCTCAGCTGAAATCACCTGCTCGAGTAGGGTTACCGGACTAGGTGAAACCGGCCTGCATAGCCAGGGTAGTGCGAAGTCACGATTCGACTCAGCGGAGAACCGTGGGATAGTAACGAAGGAATTGACTAAATTCAGCAACGGAATTTCCGTATAGCCAGAAGTCCTCCAAAGCCAAGATCCGAGAAATTCCAAATTTGAGCGAGTCCCAGATCTTAAATCTGAGAGGAAGATCACCCAACTCTGAGAGTACTCTCTCAAAATCACCTCTCTGTTGCCTTGGTGGCTATCGCGTAGTCTAGGTCCGTCCCAGATTCTTACAGGAACTGCTCCTCGTGTTCGAATTGGTTCGGCGGCTCTCATTCGTTGTTCGCGTTGCACTGCATCGCGAGTTGGACTTAATCAGACCAGTCGCCGAGCAGAAGTACTTTTGGCATGGATGAGCTGGAAGGCAACCACCTCTTTTTGTTTCTTTCCAGCAGATGCGGCGTTTTGTTTGTTTGTAACCATGTTGTATTCGGCCGCTTGCGGCCACGACATACATTTTCCTTCTCTCCCTGCCACTTCTCGAAACCAATAAAGCAAACAAGCAAAGTCGTGACCCCCTTCCATTATGCGGTGTCGGTGACGGGGGTGCTGTCACGGCGCTATAGGTGATATCCAGTGACTGAGAGCAGGATTTCTAGACGATGCCTTAAGCCTTGGCAGTTCGAATTGTTCCGACCCGATAGGTCAAGTACTCTACTTTAGGCAATTGTGATAATTTGAAAAAATGCACTTCCAAGCCACGCTTTCCGTTGGACGCTTGGCTACCACCGGTTAGTTTAAAGTTTCTAACCCTCTGGAGGCTTAAACACTTCTGCATTTACGCAGTTACCTAGATGATCTTGATGCGCTCCGTAGACACTGACTATCGTCTAGAGTACTGGCCAGCGTCCAGAATGTTATGGAACAGACTAGAGTTCAAAACTCAGGCGAGATGGATAGCCTATACGACACTGTCAGAGGTATAGACTATTTCAACCGACTTAGATTCAGTAGGGACCTGCTCGTCTAGGTTCTCCTTACTGTTGCTGCTCTCGTCTTGCTGTCATCGCTAGGACTTTCATCACCCTCGTCGCAGAGACGGCGTCTAAAGGACAATCACAATTCTACTTATACTGCCCGTACCAGATGCTTGCCCCCATTGGCTAGAAGTCCATAGGAACGAAGATATAGATTCTACTACCAAAAATGGGTCCGAGATCTGATCTCGCTGAGCTGTGATTCTCAGGCATCGCCTACGAATTGCTTGTTAAAATTCCCTAACACCATAATCGTCAGATATCGTGAGACATAGACTTGTGATGGTGGCGTGTCCTGACGACTGACTAGTGATGATGGTGGATATACTTCCGGGTCATCGTGGTTGTGTAGACAAAGTTTGAACTGACTATAGATAAACGTTAAGATTCTATCTACCTATACGCAGGCGGTACTTGAGGTTTTAGCTCCCGAAAGCCTATTCGCTGCAGACTATCAAAAGAACTTCCCCATCCCAAAGAAACTTCCTCCCTAAGGAGTGGCTAACTCCGCTACCGCCGTCAGAAAGTACCAACATCAAAGTACAAACTTCATCACAGTACCAATGAGCGAACTTTGTGCTAAAGTCATTCACATTGTAGTAGAATAACTTCGCCATGGTACCACAAGACTAACTTCGTTCGAAAGGTATTTAACTTCACACAAAGCCCTAACTTTGCTTGCACGTTTCTAACTTCACTTGTGCATTTCTAACTTAGTTTAACTTTCGCGATGCTATCCCACTCAAATGTAAGAGAAATTTTCCCCCGCAACAAACCCACGCTAATCTTTTTCAGAGTTCTCAAACAACCCAGCAACGCCAGCCATTATATTCATCTCTGGATCCCCTCCATCAACTAGGAACTTCAAACCCCTCAAGCCCAACGGAGAATTCAGCACTGGATCGCTAGGCTGTCCGGGTGTGTGCATTGCCTCACCATGCCGGATGAAGGCATAGCTGACCCCCTTCCTCCCAAATATCGGACTCCAATTCCTCATTCCATCATCGCCTGGCTTCATGGTGCAGAACTTCAGACCCACTGGGAGGTCAATATGGCCTTCTGGGATTGCCTCCTTGATGCTATTAACCTGAACGGTGACGAGGATTTCGTTTTTGGGGACTTTCCACGTGTTGAGAGTGGTGCCTTTCGGAATCAACAACTGAGGTGAATATTCCCATGTACCGTCATCGAATGCGAACTGGAGATAGCAGAGTCTGAATGGATCTGGGATGAGCGGTTTCAAGTCCAAGGGAGAGAGACCGAGGCAAGAAATAGCCGTCAATCGACGAGATTCAGGACGAAAGTCAACCCAATGGCTGAGCAAATACAGAAGACCTGTGGACGGGATGAGACCGGGGCGTATAAGAGGTCCACTGCACAAATGCTTCGGCAACATAGAGAATGCCCACTTGAAACCCTCATCATCGTGAAAAGTATCTGTGGGAGGACGTTTAAGCGGGATTCTCTGGGTTAACATGGGCTTGGTGATAATTCCGATCCCTAAACCATGGTAAACTCCGACTAGTTGTCGTCCCTTTCCGGGTGCTTCATCGGTGACGATCCTCTCAAATACCACATGACGTCCAGTCAACGGATGATCAGGAGGTTGGATGGGTCGGCGAGCCGACTGACGGCCCATATTAGTCCACACCTATGTTTTGGTCAGCAGGGCATTGTCATCTGCCAAAAGGCTACTCGTTTTTGATAGGAAGCTAACCACAACGTCATCAGGACTGAGAGGTTGTGTGAGACCCAAGGGGCGGGTGTACAAGACACGAATACCCTCAAGGCGCTCGCCGGCTTCAGCATCGAGCCGAAATGATACGCGAGAGTAGTATGGACGGGGTCTTTGGCGAGTTTCGATGGTATGTCCACCCCTTGTAACAAATTCCAAGCTTTCGAGGAGCTGACCCTGTCTATGACCGTAGTTGAAACAGACTTCAACTACTGGATCTTCGGGATCAAGGATGTAGACGTAGATAGGGTCCAATCCTTTGGTTGATTCAAGTCCGAACTCCTTTCTCAAACCATGCCACGTCATACTTTCGTGGATCTCGACATCAGCCGGCGGAACTTCAGGAACCCATTGGACCATGCAGTGAAGAGTCGGACAAAGGTCGTGTAAGGGACACCACCAAGACTGATTTCGCGCACTGAGACATGCCTCAATGACCCCAAACTCATACATGCCATTGAACTAGATTGAATGAGTATCAACTTGTGCATACATATCTCTCACCCTGAATGTTTACCTCTGCAAACTTTGACGATATTCCAACAGCAACATGACCCTTCGTAGGTAATTGTCTTTTCTTTCTGCCTTCCCAACTTCCTAAGGCATCAGAAGTATCTCCGTTTCCGAAAACTACCTACAAAATGAAACCGAGATCAGCCATGTTTATTAGACCCATCGCTCAATGTTGTCAAAGCTGGCTTACCTTTAATCCAGTGATCGCATCGCATGTGTTTTGCATGCAGTTATTCTCCATAGGGCCACCAGGAAGTGCGCAGTCTGTCGAAATATTGACAATCCAACCAGCAATCCACTGGTGCTTAGCTTCAAGGTAGACTTGTGCTTTGCGCCCTGTACAGCTCCCAGCAATCACAATACGAGTGATGGTACTACTGTCATCATCGACATATTGACAGTGAAATTCTATGCCAACAACCGGATATAACCCCTCATTCTCTGCACCTTTAGTGACCGCGCCGCCAAAGTACACTGTAACAGACTTGACGACATCCCTGACTGCTTCCCAGCTTTTCTTGTCTCCACGAATAGAGTCCAAATACCACCTTTGAACGTCCAGACCCATGACACCTGCTACTCTTTCCGTCCCTTTGAATTTCTCCGGTCTTAGTTCATATTTGACAGGTACGCCGCATCCTGATCTTTCAAAGAGGTCAAGTTCCACATTTCGCTGTTTGCGTATGGCAATTTCATCCTTCCAGCAATCTCTCGCAACATTGCAGGCCAGTTCCCATACCCTCTTCCTGTTTCTCCAACCATGGGAGAGACGTTTTGCTGAATCGGGGCCACTGGGAGAGCTACAGCGCAGATTACGGTACATCGTTCTCCAGTCAACAGGTCCGCCCGGATCAGAGGTGGAGACCACTTCAATTTCAAGGAAATAAGGGAAGTCAATTGCAACACGCTGGTTCCAGAACGCTTGTGTGAGAGGGGCCGAAGAAAGTAACCTTGAAGCGACACGAGCATTGACAACGTCTTTCTTGGGAAGAACGGAAAGGATTTTAGTCAATATCTCCAACGGCAGATCCTCCAGGTAAGTCTTCCTGCCGTCTACCAGACCGTGGCGCTTCAGATTAATATTGGGCTTCAGCTGGAGATTCGACAAATGAACTTCATTTGACGAGCTAACTTTTGGCGGATATTTCGCAAACGCAAAGACGTCTAGCGAACACACGAAGTCGGCTAACCACCAATCATTCTTGAGGCTCGGCTTGTTATTGCGCCGTCGGTCCGAAGAGTAAACATGGTTTGGACTAAGGCCGTTCTTGAAATTAAAGTCAGTCCCTACCGGGATTACATCTGCACGGTGAATGTGCGACAAGAAGTATCTAAGTAGAACTGCATGAGTAACGGATCCTTGTGAGTACAGAACAGTGTCTCGGTGATGATGCAGAGCCATCTGGAGAATCTGCCAACAGTTTTCATGAAAGACAACGTTATTCTAGAATCATTAGGAATATTCAGGTAGTTTTGTAGCAAGTCCAAGTCCATACCTTCGTATAGACTTCGACACATTTCCGTACCGGTACATATTCAGGACCCCGTTCGCAGTCGAGAACATGATCATAATTCGGTTCTAACCAGCTGAGTTCTGGCATGTTACGAACTTCGCGATCCAAAACAAAGTACTGCCGTTCATTTGTAGGGACAGTGACAAAATTTCCAACTCCATCCTCATGTGCGTCCCCGATTCCCGATACATAAACCCTATCCATAGTTAGTACTAGTAGAGTGCCTATTCTTTCAGAATACAGCTACAAACCATGGATCTGTCGCATTGTGGAGCTTGGGAGTAAACGCCGTGTTTTCGTAACCAATGCAGCGGCGGAATCTGGCCCACTTTAGCAATCATCAGAATGCAATATTTCTCAGTTCCAAGCTAAGGCCCCGCGCAGACATACTACAGTTGCTCTTAGCCATGCCGCAGAAGGGCTTATGCCATCGATGACATGAAAGGGCCCTCCACACAGAGCACAGGAGGTCTCTTGCATGATGACAGAGTTGACGTCGCTGTTGCTTAGTTAGAATCGGTAATGTTGATGTTACTGTAACTGTTAGGAGTGGTTGTCAATGAATTAAGTAAGGGGTGGCACTCTCATCGCTTAGGGATGCCAAGACTTCAAACGTGGCACTAATCACGTCGATATCTTTGGTTGTACTTTTGCTTCATGGGAGGGTAGCGTGTCCACTCACACTGGTGGTTTGGGTGTGCCGCAGACAGTGACAAACTCATTTGAGCGTAGCAATAGCCATGGTGATTTTTCCAACACTTTTGCTCCTTGTTATGGGGTTTTCACAATGTGATTGAGTTGTAGCAGTAGGCATAAGGATTATTCCAACTCTCCAACCTCCTTTAATACTCATACCCCATATACAACCACACCACCTTCTAGTTTTGCCAAGACCTTTATCGTCCAATCAATTCTATTATCGTCAGAAAACTTTTGCTTCGGTTTTCAGCTGTTTTCTTCGAATTCAGTTACCAAGGAGCCAAAATGAGTCTCTTCAGAGCCAAAAAGACCGCTTCCACCTTCCAAAAGGCAAAGGAAAGGATGGATAAGTATATGGAATCCAGCTCTGCTGGAGATGAAAGCAGTGGCATCGGCGAACTGCTAAAGGATAGAGAGGGACCGCTACCTACGGACCCGGACGGAACAGCTACGACTTCTGAGGTTGCTCGGGAGGAGTTAGGCGATTATCTGGGATTGGAGGAGCAACCAGCAGCGGTTACCTTGACCAGAGAGCAGTATAATCATGGAGTTCGGATTCATAATGCTGAAGTGAGAGCAGAGGGACATCCGAGCCAAGTTATTGAACCGATTTGGAGGGAGAATTCGGTTATCGATGAATATGGGAACAGACGTAAACACGATGTTCACACGATTCCAAGCACCCCTCGAGGGAGTGCGAGAGGCAGAAGCAGAAGTGTGGATAGTCAAGAGTCGTCTAGGCTGTCCTCACCACCACCAACAACATCGACTACGAATTACGGAGGAAGCGAGGTTTCCTTCCCGTCACAAACACCGAGGGAGAGGGTCTCGTCCCCTTTGCCGTCTACGAATTACGAGGGAAGCCTTATGGGGCTACCTCTCAGTGCTTTGAACGCCACTATGGAGGATCCTTTTTCGACCCCTAAGGCGAGTGCTGGAATAATCGCGCGGAGGTATATTCAGTCGGAGGAAAATGCCAGTCAAAACGCCGAAAAAGAGGGGGGAATGGAAGAGACCCGGAAAGTCTACACACCCATTCAGAGAAAATTCGAAGCTAGCGACAGCAGCGATAACGAAGATGATGCGATGACGGAGGTGGAGTGGAGGGACGAGTCGCCCTACATGACGCCAACGAAGAAGGGAAAAAAGCGCAATAAGGGGAAGGGGGTGAAGAGGCCGGCAACGCCCGATCGACCAATCCCGAATATGCCGCAGACGCCAAGCAGGAAAAAGTTGGAGGCTGATTGGGCCAAGCCTGCAGAGATTTCGGCGAATGAAAATGGGTCGTTCAGTTTGGAAGCTTTTGTTGGTGAGTATCTTCGGAACACTAACGGGCTGAGGGATTTTATGGCCACGAATCAGTTACACGATGAGCGATATGATGAGTGGTGCCTAAAACAGGCGGAGTTTATGGCGGCGCGACAGAATCATACGGATGCGGGAGTTACCTCCAATCGTAGGACGTCGGAAAAGATTTTGACCGAGGTTGAGTTGAGTAGGGAGTATGAGGAAAAGAGGGCGGAAAAACTCGACCAGAGGTTGGAGAAGATTGAAAGAAAGGTGGCCAAGTTAGCTCCGGTTAACATGGCTAAAACAATTGAAAATGCAATGAGCGCTTGCATGGATAAGTTGGTGGACCAATTGACCGATAGGGTGGTTAAGAGGTTTGAGGATGCGGCGGAAGAAAGCCGGAAGAAGGATGAAATCCGAAGGGGGAAACAGGTAGAAGCCACCCCGGAGGAGGAAGAGATGAGTGACATTGAGTTTGAGCCAGGAGCGACTTTTTCCATGGAGGAGAATGAGAAGG
>Ga0307515_10026176_pt1 | contig 10052 bp, 8 predicted proteins | sample 17_EM_MG_FD_194513 | JGI IMG/M metagenome (GOLD analysis project Ga0307515, IMG submission 194513) | Populus trichocarpa ectomycorrhiza microbial communities from riparian zone in the Pacific Northwest, United States - 17_EM | ecosystem: Host-associated > Plants > Roots > Unclassified | place...
CCCAGTGAGAAGAAGTGCGGGAGAAGTGTTTGTATGAGAGAGTATGAGAGAGTATGAGAAGATGCTGTGTGTTTGTTTTTTGAAGCTGGATGCGCTGCGTTGCCTCAACCCCTGCCGCTCTGCTCTTCTTTATATACCTTCTCTCTCGCTCCTGGCCTCCTTACTTCCCTCCCATCCCTCGGCTTCTGGCAGAGCACTGGCTCTGGCGCTTGCTCCGACTCTAGGTTGTGCTCGTGCTTTGCTCCGGCCCGGGCCCGTGCTCTTGCTCAATGTTAAACCTTTTGGCTCCAGCTCAAGATTTCGGCCACCATCTTCCGTCCCTTCCGTCGGCCAAATTGCTTGCCCTAGCCAGCCGATGGCCATTGCTGCTCCCTCTTGCCAGCCGATGGCCATTGCTGCTCGCCCCCACTAGCCGTCGGTCAATTCCCGCCCGCCAATTCGCTTCCACCACCCCTCAGTTAAGCTGGACTATATATTGGATAATTGCATGATATCAACAAGGACTGGTTGAGATTGTGGCCTGTTTGCAGGAGACCAATATCTGAGTGCACTTCGGTTTTGGTCTCTGGACATCACCAAACCACCGTGCATTCTTTGGTGTGGTGGGCCATTGGATTACTGCTATTGCAGAGCCAGTTAGAGCGCTGATGGGAATGGAACACTTTCGTGGACCTTATACTGGTGCAATTCAAGCCGAGATTATCTGGATGCTTCTTAAATAGTACGGATTGAGACTCAAAATAGGCTACATTACCACCAATAATGCAATCAACAATGTTACTCCAATGTATAATCTTGCAAAGCTGTTCAATAATGTTAACGTGGACTGCAATCCAGTTTCTGCTCACATGCAGTGTTTTGGACATGTCCTCAATCTCATGGTAAAGGCACTTCTCTGGGGTCAGAATGCAGATCCCGTTATACAAGAGCTTGGGGCCTTAGATGACGATGTCAATGCAACGCAAAAGCTACAGCTTTGGCGGAAATGAGGACCCATTGGACGTCTCCAAAATATCTGCACATGGATTTTATGCTTCCGAAAGCGACGTGATCATTCACCGGGAAAAATGACCTTACGCGACGCGTAACTCATAGATAAGCTGTTTTTGGGACGGTAATCCATAGCATATTTGACGCGTGGCACTATGAGGTCCTATGGACTTGTGCATTGACTAGATTACGTTGATATGCATGCGATTATGTGCGCTGGATACTATACATCATGCTGCATTCAACAAACTTGAAACCAAACTACCAAATGCACTTCATTGTATGCTCCCAAGTCATTGTATGCTCCCAAGTCATTGTACGCTCCCAAGTACGCTCTGAAGTACACTCCTGATTTCACTCGATTGTACACTCCTAGCCTGCTTGACTTACGCTCCCAAGTAAGCACTCAAGATGCTTCCAAGTACACCTCCGAGTACGTTATCAAGTACACTCCCGTGCATGCTCTCAAGGACCCTCCCAATTTCACTCGATGGCACACTCCCAGCCTGCTCGACTGTACGCTCCCAAGTAAGCTCTCAACACGGTCTCAAGCATACTCCTGAGTACGCTCTCAAATACACTCCCAATTGGACTCGATGACAGTCCCAGCCTACTTGACTATATGCTCCCAAGTACGCTCTCAAGACGCTCCCAAGTACACTCCGAGTACACTCTTCTCAAGTACACTCCCGGGCATGCTCTCAAGGACACTCCCAATTGCACTCGATGGCACAGTCCCAGCCTGCTTGACTATACGCTCCCAAGTCAGCTCTGAAGACGCTCCCAAGTACACACCGAGTACGCTCCCACATACACCTCCGAGTACATTCTCAAGTACACTCCCGGGCATGCTCTTAAGGACGCTCGCAGCTGCACTCGATGGCACACTCGCAGTCTGCTTGACAATACGCTCCCAAGTAAGCTCTCAAGACGCACCCAAATACACTCCGAGTACGCTCCCCATTGCACCGAGTCTCAAGCACACTCCCGGGCATGCTCTCAAGGACGCTCCAAATTGCACTCGATGGCACACTCCCAGCCTGCTTGACTATACGCTCCCAAGTAAGCTCTCAAGACGCTCCCAAGTACCCACCGAGTACACTCCCAAGTACACCTCCGAGTACATTCTCAAGTACACACCCGGGCATACTCTCAAGTACACTCCCAATTGCACTCGATGACTCACTCCCAGCCTACTTGGCTCTACGCTCCCAAGTACACTCTCGAGCGGCAAGACACTCCCAAACTCACTTAACTATATGCTCCCATGTATGCTCCTGCGTGCTCGATCCAGAGAATTGCTGAGTTGCAGACGCCAGGTACCGGGAGGCGTGGGGCTGGTGGCGTATGGCGGGCAGTGTTTGGTGGGCAGCGGGCGACGTGTGGCGTTTGGCGTGTGGCAGGTGGCAGGCAGCATATGTTGGCCAAAATCATGACGTTGGTCGATATCGTAGTCTGAACCTTATCTTTAGCGCGGCCACCATGACAAGATCTCACGATGCCTCAAGGTCATGGTGTTGACAATAGCAGCCTTAGATTCTGCAAGAACAGTAGACAATTGGATCTCGGGGAGAGCAGATCTCCGACTCAGTTTTCTCAGCGGAATCTGCAGCCAGGTTCCCGTCGATTTTGGGCGTATGTGTGCGCATTCGGTTTGGGGCTGATGGTGATGATGGTGATGGTGATGGTGATGGTGATGGTGACGGTGACGGTGATGGTATCAAAAGCACTTAGTCAAATAGGTTGGCTACGTCAACGTCAATGTCAAAGCTTTAACAGACTTAGAGCCTTCTATTAGCCAAAGCATCCACAGACCTAGAGCCTTCTATTAGCCAAAGCATCCACAGACCTAGGCCTTCTATTAGCCAAAGCTTCCACAAACTCAGAGTTTTCCATCGGCCAAAAGCTTCCCGTGGAAAACTCTATTCCTCCCGAAGCTCGGCTCTCTCAAACACGGCTCTCTCAAGCAGGCTCTCAAGCGCCAGCGGGCTGTAAAGTAGACTCGCAGCGATAGTGTGACCGGTATAACAGCGAAGACTCCAGTCAGTAATGACAGGTATAGGTCCATCTCCGGCAGCCAACCGTATATAGGTCCATAGGCCCACGCATACATCTCTATGAATCAACTATAGATGACTATAGGCTGTGCGTCGCGCAGGGGTCCACGGAAAGCTTGCTATGAGCTGCGCGTGTGCGCGTGTACGCGTAGCGCAGTCTATAGTCAATTTGCACTTTTGCCGATGTTTCACTGAAAAGGCTAAACAGATTGTTCCCGATACTACTACTTATATCCCACTCATTGGAAGCATAACACGCTGGCATGGTGATGGGGATGCCATTGAAAATGCATTCAATTTATGGGCTCTTTGGGATGAATTTGTATTTACTGCCATCTGGGAGGATCAACACAAAATGAAAAACAATTCACAAAACACTTCTGCAGATAATATGTTGGATCCTGAGCTCATTGTCACAGACATATTATCTCAAGATGACTGGGAGGACTGGAAAGTCAATCTTAATATACCAAGCCCGTTCAAAGTGTGGTCACGTCAGCTTGAAGGGTTCAGTTCACAGCAGAATCGTCCAAACATATTTGTTGCCGATGTTATTCCAGCAATAGTTGTACTCCAATCCCATCTAGGAGAAGCGTAGCACAACTACTCAGACAAATTAGTATGCAGCAGCCATATCATCTTATCCATGAATATTGCCTGGTAGGTTCTCAATAAGTACACAGTCTGGTAGATAATCAGCCTGCTCTGTATGCGGCAGTGGCACTACATCCAGATACGAAGTTGAAGTACTTTTGCGATGAATTCAGTGAACGTCAACATGGATTAAATCAGCTTCAAGTTACTGTACCACGATGTGGGATACCGGGTACCATCATCTCCCTGGATTGTGTGATGTATTACCATCCCAGTCTACAACTATCAGTGCAATTGAAATGCCTCCACCACCTGAGCCTTCAGTTCCACAATGGAGGCGATAGCAGGCACAATTGACTATGGAAATTGCACATATCAACCAAATGCAGCGGATTCAATTGACACCAGAGGCAGAAGATGTTACAGATCGCATACATTACTGGATGAAGAGACTGAACTCACCCCAATTGTCCCCGCTAGCCTGTATGGCTCTCACCATCCATTCCATGCTGGCGATGTCATCTGAAGTAGTGAGAGTATTCAGTAGTTCAAAGTTATAGATATCTCATCATCGCAATCATCTGGAGGATGCTGTGATATCTGCAGTCGCATAAGCAAAGTCCTGGAAGAGGGCAGGATTAATTGAGATGAAAGAGATCCGGCAGTTGGAGGACTTACCGGTTGCGCTGGAAAAACAGTAGGAATAGGTGAGGACTGGAGAGGTGGATATTTGGAGTCTTGGACTACAGTGAGGGACAGAGTGGTGGGAAAATCCATGTCTCACCACCACTAGAACTTTGGCAGTAGGAAGCCAGCGGGGGGGTACAGAGATATAGGGATAAGGGAGGCGGACTGAACGACGGGGACGTTGACAGAAATAATGGGATAACGGAGGTTAAGTCAGCTATTGGAAGTATTTATTTGAGAGACCCCAGCATAGATAGAGCTGATCTTATCATATAACGAAAATATACCCTCTATCTTTCCCAGTTCTTGGTTCCCATGCAAGATTTGATAGATCCATGCAATTTGAGTGGATCCTTATGGCCAGGTAGCATTACATCCTCTCACCCTCTTCCAACACTCCTCAAGCGAGAACTGTTCTGTCTTACAAAATCTCATTGGATAATGCAAGAGGAGTTGCGGAGTGTTGATGATGGGTTCTCTGCCTTCTAGCTCCCGCTATTTCACCACAATGGATGGCAATGTTATGAACTTATAATGGATGATGGCTGAGTTTACTTTGGTGGCTTTCTGAGTTTAAGACTTTAGGCAGCAGCAATTGGTGTCATTTAAACAAAATATGTCTATGCTTGTTCGATTGAACTTATACATTGGCAAATAAAGCCTGTAAAGCAAATATGGTTAGATGGCAATGCTTATTCTGCACTAATTACCAGGATTACAGGTGGATCGTCCCCAATCACCTTCTTGCATTTTGGATACCCGGCAAAATTCTGTCTGATTCTGTCTGACGTGCATTCAATTGTCACAAAGCGAGATTTTCGGTCTTGAGTGCAGAAAGTCATAGGTGCCCAGTGTTTCCGGCTCCGAAATACTTGGTCTCCGCTGTTCGATCGGTCTTAGCGGTGGTGGAGACATGGGATACTATAACTTATTTTGATACTTAGGCACCCCAGGTTCCAGCGACCGACTTGGTATTCTGGCTTTGCTGGCACAGATCGTATTTATTCAATAGCCGCTCTCACCCAGAACCTCTCCCACTGTCGATAATAAACCCACCACATTACCTATCCGTCTATGATGATTCCTGATACATCCTTAAAAATCACAATCTCCAACATATCATTGCAAATTTAGCCGCCGCACATCTAATCCGTTACTTCTAAAAGTGATACATCCCATACGGACGGACTCTCCTAAGCTGATATTCATGGGTAAACCTATATGCTGGGGCAAACTGATGCAGCTATCAACTCAACAGGGAAAATAGCCATCTTCCTACTTACTTTTCTTACACATGGCACAGCAGTACCTCCACAGCACACAAAAAGAGGCGCAAACGCAATGCAAATGACCCTGTCAGTCTGTGCGGACTAGTCACTACCCTTATTAGAGTCCTGATAACTGCAATTGGGGTTTTCGGGTGGCGGTGTTGGAGGAGGCGGTGGACTGCCAGTGAAGTAAGTACTACATTTCATTGCTACTATGAAATGCTTACCATTATTGTAGAATCAAGGCGATGAAGTCCCCGGTGGAGCCGTTGACAGTCAGTTAATACCGCACTCTCCCTCACCAGTTCAACCTGTGGCCACCCACGAGGCCCACAACGATAGCATGGCACCCGTGCAGGTCTACGTCCTGGCGATGTACACTATCATTCTCACACCTCCTCGCCTCCACCCGAACCTCCTGCGACCGTCTAACTGGAAATAGTGCAACGCTGCAAGGCAGCCTACCACCTCCCGACTCATCGCCAGAGTCACCCTCTTCACGACCGGTGCCACATTGCTACCACTGCCAGCCCGCCTGATTTCAGTTGTCTCACTTCATCTCTCCTCGCAGAAACCTAACTCCCCACACGCAACATCAGGCAATCGACATTGGAACATCCCTGTCCAGAAATTTCCACATGGTCAACTGACGTGGCGCACGGACCCTCAGTGCTTAGGACACAAATGGAGGTTTGACTTGGACAGCAGCATCTCCATTTACAGGCTGGTGAATTGTGTATAGCTTCTTTTAAATATGCCGGTGGTATTATTTTTCTCCTGTACGCTCCAGGAATTGATTTATTTGGCACTTCTCTGTCGAATCTAGTTCTCTGCTATTCTATCTTTGCTCGGAGAAAAAATGAGATTATCGATCTTTAGGCTTAGACTCTATGGCTGCTTAATTTTGTTGGGACAAATTCTGTGGGGTCTTTTGCAGATTGAACACGCATACTATACCTTGACTTATATTGATGGGTCCGGATTTCCGCGACTAGATAACGAATTATCCCGAAAACCGTCTCACCTTGTTCTCGTGAACAAGACGCTTGGCGAAAAATCTCTGCATGGGATAACCCAACTCCATAGGTATCCAGTGATTATCATCTTTTTCCCCGCCGTCCTTATCCTAGTCCAGTTTCTCTTCCTTCGTGTTGCGGGGTGTTGCTCACAAGTTCTGCTGCCACCGGACCCTCAGATTTGCGGACTGGTGAGAATCCATCATACACAGACTACCGCACATGAAGCTGCGTCTGGCACGGGCAAGTCGTATTGATACGGTGATGCCAAACTGTAGATTTGACTGTATGGTTTGGTGTAAGCTGGCACCCGGTAAACCTAGTCCGGCACTGTACGCCCATCTCGACACTAGCCGGCTTGGCCGAGGTCATATCTGGTCGTACTTGTCAGTTTCACAAAACTGTGCGTAGTAATCCATTGTGTATGGGCTAACACCCATAGTGTGGTGCCGTTGGGAATTTTCCATGTGTTGTATGGACCAAAAAGGTAGTAAGGATTGAATATGTAGGTCGCCTTCAAGGTTGAGTAAGCCGGTTGCGCTTAATTGTGACGTGCTACTGCTCGGTCTATTGCGATTTACCTTTGAACCATGGTAAAAACCTTCCTTGACTCATGGAAAGGGTCGTGAAATACGAATCATTGACGAGGAATCGTTTCATCCATATCAGCTACACAAGTGTCTGCTAAAATTTGTGATGTGCCAATAATTATATACTTCACTGGCATTAATAATTCTACACGGAACTCCGTGGTTGCCAACGTGAGATAGCGATTGATTGTCATTGTTACACCCCGTATTTTACCATCGTAATCTCAACATGTCGCACACCAACCATGGAATTTCGTCTGATGCTCAGATTTCGGGATGTCATGCTCGGGATTCTGTGAATGCCACACCCTATCATCGTAATCTCGTGGACGGCACATTCCGACTGTAGAATTCTGTCCCATCCTCGATGGTCTATGTATGGTACACTCCATCACCGGATATATCGCCCGATTCCGGGACGGGATAATTCCGAAGATGGGCGCCGAATCTGCAGATCCTCACATAGTGTTAAATTCAGGGTACTTGCACGCACTCTAGATCCACTGCATAAACTAATATGGAAGCTCTGCCTAATCGATATTCCGCAGAATCGACACACATTGGTCCGCATCGCCAACTTAGGGTCGTGCATATCTAGTTCAACGACAAGAATATTATAATCAGCGAAAGAGTCATAGACAAACCACTAGGACAGCCTTTTTTATAGGAAATATAGCCGAATTTTCGGCAGAACGCCAGTCAGTAAGTGAGATTTAGTAGCTGTCTTGCTCGCCCATCAAATACTCTAGAAATAAGAATTGTAATTAGGTAACATGCTGACAGGTTGGGAAACTACAAGAGACAATATAGTATCATAACTAAACAGGTGTAATAGTAAAAATAAACTCCCATACATCTATCGGTGGTTAAAGGTAGGTTTTGAGGAATATTTTCTGAGCAATTTTAAAGATTCTTACGTACAATCTGTCTTCCGAGAGGCGATGAACTCGTTACTGACAACACGACACATATCGAGGTCCATCATAGCTCTGCGCCCTTCTGCAGATCACGTTATCAGTGCATAGGTTGCCCTCGGAATTCCGTGGGCTGAGGGAATTCTGCGGTTGGGGGCTTTCTCGTTGTTAGACCGAGTCTTTGTAGAGTACGTCATCACGTGGCTGTGGGTTAGGGTTGGCAGCTACTATATAGGCTACGTGTCATCTTAGACTTAGACTCAATCAATCAATCGTCTCGACATGTTCGTCACAACAGTAACCCCGCCAAGTACGGCTTCAACAGATACAAGGGTACAAATACGGCACCATAGCTACCCACACATTTGCTATGAACCTTCAGGGCCCGACATAAAGCCGCACTAGGCGTTATCAGTAACTAAATGTCGTGGTAAGTTCTAGTGGGCTATTAGGGTCACTCTGGCAGCTGCAGTCCTCCAGCGCCGAAGACTAAATGCCCTGGTCTATCTCGAATGGAGATCTGAATTGGACGGCGATGTAAGGCCTCATGTGGGCTGGCAGGCGGACGGACCATTTCCACCCCTGAACACCACCGCTCCATGTGACGCCGGAGTCGATGGCTACAGCTCCGGCCAACGGTAGACTAAACAGCTTAAAGGTAGTCGGGAGCCTGGGGTCAATGTCGGGAAGGTGCACTGAGAACGTCAACAAGGGAGCGAATAATAATGTGAATTGATGGTTCTGCTGTGCGGGGGAACTTCAGTGTACTCATCAACGAGAATGAGTGGGCATGTATGCTGATGTCTCGTGTAAATATAATACCGGGCGTTTTTTACGCTTTGTTCCGTATCTTTTCTTGTTCGCTTGAGTTTCGAGATAAAAAAACTCTATTCTGCCTTGTCACGTTGTCATGATTCAGCTGCTGTTCCTTTGCGCTGCGGCGCGCCTAATCATCTGCAAGCTCACTCACATCTGAACGTGAGTGAAGAAAGAGGTGAAGTCTAAGTCGACAGAGTCGGACAGAATAACTCGAAAGATCGCGTGACTTCATCTAATCTAATCACTCTCTGTGTATCTAATCTCATCCATCATCACTGCCATCTCTAATTAAAATGACACAGATCCCCGCTGCAACTGGCTGCATATCTCATTCTGCATCTGACGATACAAATCTCCTCAGTATTAACAATACTGAGGGATATATGTACCAACGGTTGCGCATAACGAGTGGCAGGAACTCGGTAGTCGACATCGGTGCATTTGCCAGTTGTTATGTACTCCAATCATATCTGATTAGCGTTGAAGGAGCAGATAATGGAACGTTCAAAAGAAAATTGGCAAATTGATCTCCCCACATGTCACGGTAACCTAACAATGAAATATCGTGACACTCCAAGACGAAATTCTGGTAAGATGGGCTCTTAGGCATGATCATTCAGCAAGGCTGTAATTTGAGATAAGAATGTACGGCAACCAACTGTACCTTGCCATGTCCACCCTTATATTCTAGTAGCTATAGGGCGAGAATGTAGTGTTTCATCTATATTTACATGTCGCTGTATGAGCGATGTTGCGGCTCGTGAGTGGTAACATTATCTTGCCTCACTCTCTAATATTTCTGTTTAGCGATTGCCTGAGAATCGGCCACCGCTAGAGATCGCCTCGGTAACTATTGCCATTGCTTCAAGTTGAACAATATTGGAGTCCGAAGTCGTTGGTGTGGTTGAAGGAAAGGTGCGGCTCGGCACGGGATCTCGGATATGGAAATCGGAAATGCTTAATCCCTGCTCCAGTAGAAATTTTGTATGGATCGAAGCTAAAACGTTCCAGATTGCATCTTCCTATCGGAGGGATCTAACACTATGCCTTTTGGGTATATAACGCCGCCGAACCGAGTCCCGTATACCTGGATCTCGGGACATGGAGAAGGTCCTCG
>Ga0307515_10026177_pt1 | contig 10051 bp, 13 predicted proteins | sample 17_EM_MG_FD_194513 | JGI IMG/M metagenome (GOLD analysis project Ga0307515, IMG submission 194513) | Populus trichocarpa ectomycorrhiza microbial communities from riparian zone in the Pacific Northwest, United States - 17_EM | ecosystem: Host-associated > Plants > Roots > Unclassified | place...
ACAGATTGTACTGGGAAACAACGGACATGGCATGGGATCTATCGGGTGGCAGCAATAAGGATGGTACTACGGTCGGATATTTTTCACCAACCTCCTCGAAACCCAACTAAACGGAGCCACATTCCAGGTGTTGATGTGTCAGAATGAACCATCGCGTGTAACCTGGCGGATTTGGAAGTTGCTCCCCGAGAAGGTCGAAAGCACATTCACACCTTCGCCACCGTTGTCTGAAACACTCGGTTCGGGCTCCAGCATGTGGGCGGGGGGGACTTTTTTTTTGCGCTTGTCGTGTTGTGGGCACTTACCCGAGCTTAAACGGATTGTGTGATCTGGGTCCAAACTTTATATAAGCTAACATGTCTGTTTGGCGGGGATTCTGTAAATGCAGGACAAATGAGAGCGGCAATCAAATTCTCCACATTTTCTGAAGCCGCTTCTGCGGTAGGGGTGCGATCAGGCAGTCATCCACGCGCCCCCCAATAAGTCGAGCCCGAGTATGACGAATTCGGAACGATAGTGGATGAGGGTACTGTTCGTCACCTCTGTCGTCGCCACTCGCAAGAGATATCGAGTCGAAGATGCTTGAATTTTTGTCGCCGTGCCCGTGTAGGGGGTTTGCACAGTAAAAAATCCCCTGTAGTCCTCGCTGGCGTGTAGTAACAATCACTTGACTGGCCTTACCCTATCAGCACCGTCCGGAGGTGCTTCGGGAACAGAGAACTCGCCAGGGCAAAGGACAAGGAACGTGTTCATAATTCCTCATTTCTCCTCGGGTCTGCACTTTTCCCGTGGTGGTTGCGCCGGCCGCTCTACCGTCTACCTGCAGGGCGGGAGTGTAGTGGGGCCTCGTGTCAGAGTACGATCCAACTAGTATCGCGGCTTACTCATGTTCCCCACGTTGTCACTCTTGCTCTGCCGACCATGACGCTACACTCGACCACTGACTCTTCTTCCATCTTACAAGACGGAAAACTAAAGCCAGGGATCTACAAGATCCAGAACATTCAAAGCGAAACCTACCTCGATATCGAGGTGCCCCTGAGAGAAGTGTGTTGTCGTCCCGCCAAAGACCTTGGAGAGGGGAGGGGATTCGTACGTCGGTACCCCTCATTTGCGGTTCGTGCCTGATGATTGGTAGTGGGAAATCAAAAGATTTGGGGCCGGATACACGGTACAAATGGTGAACATAATACTACTCGATGGAAAACGATCTGCCACCGTATGCTGAAGATTGCTAAACCCAGGTCGAAGCCGGGAAACCTGAACAGTTTTGTACTTCAGCGGAGAAACTCGGAGACTCTCCACTTGCCGTTGCTGCTTATCCTGTGGCTTGGAGAATCGAAGTCGTTGACAATGATAAACATCGCGGCTTTGAATATGTCCGGTCAGAACTGGATGTTACTTGATGCAATGGAATGTTTCACTGACACGGCGACTCACTAACGTCGTAGATTTTGCTGGGGAACCACGAATTGGGCTTGGAGTTTAGCGGGGGGATCCAAAGACAATGGCACAATGGTTAGAAGTCCGCAGCCACCGAGGAACTATGACTGAACAGTTTCAGCATTCAGGTGTGGCCGGTGGTAGATAATGAGTGTATCCCCCGACGGATTTGGAGGCTGATCCCAGTGAAGGTCGAAAACGCGTTTACACCTTCGCAGGCGCTGCCCGAAAAGCCGGATTCCTGCTCCCTTCCTTCATACGATGGGGACACAGCCGGACAGTCCTCCGCTTGCACTCAACGCGTTGAGTCCGAGCGTGATGAATTCGGTACGGTGGTGAACGAGGTAACCGTCGTCACCACTACCAGCACCGTCACAACTCGCAAGAGATATCGAGTTGGAGATGCTTGAGCTGTTGCCGTCCTGTCCATGTATAATATTTGCGTCCAACGTATAAATTGTTATCGATGATCCCTTGTCATCCCGTGAGCGCAGCTAGGAAGCCTTTTGGAAACAACGAGCACACCAGGGCCTATAATGTGTAGCAAGATGGCACCTGCCCTCTCCAAAAGATCTCCAGTTCGGTGACTTGTTCCGTAGCCGAGGTTGGATCTCCCATAATCTTTGATCTTGGGGATGCAAACGAAGCGGCTCCACCTCACGGGCGACAGCCGCAAATTGGGTTGGGCCTAGTTTTTATGCGCGAGGGCTTCACCTACGAAGATACTGAGCGTCTCCGTCCGGGGGATTGCAAATTGAAAAAAGGTTTCCATGATGTCATCATAATCAGTCAGGAGTGAACGTCGCGAACCGCCGATAGCACTGCAGCCTGCTCCTGTCGCCCACATCGTCGCATTGCCAACCATGGGCCTGAACTCGGCCAGTGACCACTCTTCCATCCTCAAAGACGGAAAGATAAAGCCAGGAATTTATAAGATCCAGAACATTTATGCAGAGACCTACCTCGATATCCATCAACACTCGAAGCAAATGTGTTGTCGTCCCACCCAAGATCTTGAGGATGGATGTGGCCTCGTACGTCTGCGCCTTCCACCTGCGCTTCGCGTATCTGATGATTAGAAGTGGGAAATCAAGAGATCTGGGGTTGGATATACGGTGGAGTGGGTGAGCCTGCCGATGCGATTCGACCCTTTGCCTTCCATTGTGTGTTGAGCAACATGAAACATAGGTTGGACCAGGAAAGCCCGAACTGTTTTCTACTCCGATGGAGGGGCTTAATGACGGGACCGCCCTTTACGTCGCCGCTTACCCCGTGGCTTGGAGAATCGAAATTGTCAACGACGGTAGTCGTCGTGGATTCGGGTGCGTTCTGTTGGGACTGGACTTTACTCGACGTGCCAGAACGTTTCACTAACGCTCTTTACTAGCTTTTACTGGGGACCTACGGGAAAAACTTGGAGTCTATATGATGGCCGCGCAGGCAACGGCACTGAAGTGAGATATCATCCATCGACGCCAATGGACCGCAGTTGACCAGTTCACTTCTCAGGTGCAAGTCCACACCGAGGGGAAATATGCCCGGCAGGTCTGGAAGTTAATTCCCGTAAAGGCCGAAGATGTATTCGCACCTTCACAACCATTGTCTGAAACACCCGGTTCTGCCTCCCTCCCTTCATACGAGAAGCCCTCCGCTTGAGTTTTTGTTGTCCCGTCCGTGTACAGTATTTGCGTTCAACGTGCAAACGATTATCCCCTGTCATCCCCGTGATCGCAGCTAGGAGACCTTTCAGAAAAAATGAACAAACCGAGGTGTATAAGGTGTGGTGAGATAACATCTGCCCTTTCCGAAAGTTCCCCAGTTCGGTGACTTGTTCCACGGGTGAGGTCAAATCTCCAATCTTGGGGGTGCAAACGAAGCTCAGTCCCCACAGTGATCGGATCGGTTACCGGTTAAGCTTTACCGACCACCTGCCAAAAGTTTGGTCGGCTAGGTTTTGGATTAGATAGGTATCTTGTCGGCGTCTCAGCTTTCCGTTTTCCAAGGTCAAGGAATTCAAGAAGGCATCTCGGGAGCGTGTCATTGTTGAGGTTCGCTGGCCTGGGTCAAGATCCCGAGGACTCCATTGATCCGTTCACACAGATCCGGTACCATAGCGGAAGTGAACACGATTACCCCAAGGCAAGTGCTCGACTACATATACTGGCAGTTCACATGGCGCGAGGCTAATGAAGTCCTAGAAAACTCCCCCTCAGCCCGATGCTTCTTCCGTATCGTGGCGGTGCCCGTAGTCGTGGTGATGTGACCCCGGTGGCGGTCGTTCCAAACCCGCGATCGTCCTATTCTGCGGCTTGATGACAGCAGATACAATGTTAATTCCCTGGATTCCAGCCGTATCGTGGGAGAGGATTCGATCCCGCTGCTGGAAGAGGGGTGGGTCTGTGTTAACCAGCGTCCAACTTCTACTGGGATTGACTTTCGGATCCTGCACGGTTCGTTGTCGTGGTTTTCCAAGGTTTCCACATAGACTGCAGGCACCGTTTCAGTTGCGACCTACAACAGTTGTTGCATCAGAAAATGAAATGTGCAGATGACTTACGGGCGTACGATCCTTATCGGATCCGTAATCTGCGGGGTCCCAACCGCGTTTGTTGATCACAATCACGCCCATGATGGTCTTTCTCGTTGGCCATCTCGATTCCCCAGGCGACAGAGAGTCGGCAACAGAAACGTGGCTCTCGTGTTCTTGTCCGCCGAGTGCAACACGGGCATGCCTGCTTCGGATACGTCACCTCATTCAGTACACCGCAATTGAAACGAGATGCCTCTCAACACTGTACCCAACACATGGTATATCTTTTCCTTTGAGGATTGTGGCGGATCGGCAACGTAGTTCTTTCGTATGTTCCCGTATGTCAACGTTCTGGATCTTGTAGATCACCGGCTTCAGTTTTAGCCCTTGGATACGGAAACTGAATCATTTGTCAAGGTTAGGGTTGTGGCGTCCAGACAGGAACCGAAGAAACGCGGGAGACACGGATGACGGTCGCAAAAGTGTGGCGGGCGCTTACCCGTGCGTAATAAAACAGCATCGCGACTCGCTCGTGTTCCCAACGTTGTCGCACACTCTCTGTCAACCATGACCCTGAACTCTACCGGTGACTCCTCATCCATCTTCAAGGACGGGAAACTCAAGCCAGGAGTTTACAAGATCCAGAACCTTTATTCTGAGACTTACCTCGATATCCACCGTCACTCGAAGCAAGTGTGTTGTCGTCCCGCCCGAGATCTTGAGGGGAGGGGGCTTGTACGCCTGTATTTGCCATCTGCGGTTCACGTATCTGACACTTAGAAGTGGGAATGGATATACGGTGCAGATGGTGAGTTTGCTGATGCGAACGGACCTATGTCCTCCACCGTATGTTGAGCAATGCGAAATCTAGGTTGAACTGGGAAAACCCGAACAATTTTGTACTCCAGTGGAAGGGCTCAACGACGCGACTTCGCTTGATGTCGCTGCTTATCCAGCGGCGAAACCGTCGACGACGATATGCATCACGGATTTAAATACGTTCGGTCGGGGCTGGGAATTACCCGGCATACTGGAATGGCTCACTGACGCTGTGTTAGGTTTTACTGGGGACACACGAAAAAGACATGGGATCTAGTGGGGGACCACAAAGCCAACGGTACAAACGTGATATACCATCCATCAATGCCGATGGTCCATGGAGCTAACCAGTTCATCCCTCAGGTGGAATTCTGGAATGTGGCGCCTGCCGCCTGGCAGGCGTGGAGGTTGATTCCCGTGAAGGTCGGAGGCGTGTCCCCACCTTCGCAGTCATTTTCCGAAACTCTTGGTTCGGGCTCCCCTCCTTTATACGATGGGGACGTAACAGGGCAGTCTTCCACTCGTGCTCAGCATGCGGAGTCCGAACGCGATGATTTCGGCACGATAGTGACCGAGGTAACTGTTGTTACCACTCGTAAGAGATATCGAGTCGAAAACAACTTAGTTTCTGTTTGTTCTGTTCGTGTGTAACGTTATATAGTGCCGTAACGACCCTTCGCGGGGCCTATCAGCACCGCCAGGAGGTGCTTCGGAAAAAGAGAGCCCACGGGGATAAAAGGCCAACAAGCCAAGCGTTCGGATTCCCTAGTTCAGAATTCCCCATACGGGCCCTCCGTGCCGTTGTGTTTTCCCACGGTAATTGCAATGTCGTACACCTGCAGGGCACAAGTGTGACGAGCGCGCATATCAGCGTGATATTAGTATTGTGACTTGCCTGTATCCCCCACGTCCTCATACTTTCCCTGCCAACTATGACCAGCGACTCCTCCTCCATCTTCAATGGCGGACAACTGAAGCCAGGCATCTACAAGATCCAGAACATTAAGACCGAGACCTACCTCGACAGTGAAGTAGACACGAAGGAAGTGTGCTGTCGCCCCGCCAAAGATATTGGAGAGGGAAAGGGGCTCGTGAGTCGGTATCTGTCATCTGTTGCTCACGCATCTGACAATTAGAAGTGGGAAATCAAACAATTTGGGGCTGGGTACGCGGTACAGAGGGTGAGCTTACTGACCTTTTTCGACACAACCCCAGCCACCGCATGTGAACACCTTCGGTTGCAGGTTGACCTGGGGAAACCTGAACAGTTTTGTACCCCATTGAAGGGGGTCGGTAATGGGATTAACCTGCACGTTAACCCTTATCCTGTGGCTTGGAGAGTTAAACTTGTCGACGATGGCGATCATCGCGGATTTGAATATGTCCGGTCAGACTAAATTTTACTCGATGTACTCACCGGTTCACTGATACTCTGTCCCAGTTTTTTCTGGGGAACTGAGAAGATAGTCTGGGATCTATCAGCGGATAGCGGAGACAATGCCACACCGGTGAGGTGATGAACAATAGTCCCAATGGGCTGTAGCTAACCCAAGGATTTGGCTCTCAGGTTCAAACCTATAAAGAGGGGTTTAATGACGCCTTGCAGATCTGGAGGTTAATTCCTGTGAAGATCGAAGGGGCATTTGCACCCCCGCGTTCATCGCTTGAAACACTGGAGCAGGGATCCCTTCCTTCATATCAAGGGCAGTCCTCCACCCAAACTCAACGTACTGAGTCCAAGTATAATGAGTTGGGCACGGTAGTGAACGAGGTGACTGTTGTTACCACTACCACCACCACTCACAAGAGGTATCGAGTTGAAGACGCTTGAGGAGGTTCCGTTTATCCTTTCCGCGTGTAACATTAGTGCAGTAGCAATCCCTCAATCCATCAGCACCAAAAAGATGGGAATCGGAAACAGAGAACCTAGCAGGATGGGATTGTGACGAGGTAACATCTACTGCCTGCTCTTCCTGGAATATAGCAGGTGATGTTACCTGTTCTACGGCTGAGGTCGAGCACATCGCCTTTGACCTTGAACGTTGAACGATGAGCGACAGGAAATTAAACTCCGGACCCGTTGGGGGTGCAAGTTGAACAGATCCCCTCATGACATCGGGTTGGTTCGGTTTGGCTCCCTTAACCTCCGGTCAGGATATTGCCCGCCGCACGTCAAAAAGAGAGAGCAAGCCCGACAATGGGCTGATACCCCAGACAAGACAAAATTTCGTAATTTATCATTGTTTCTCGAGCCGATATTTTTTCGACTGACGTCGATCGTAGTGGCCATTAGACCGTGTACCCGCGAGGCAAGAGTGCAGCGGTGACACATTTGTATATGATAATAGCGGGAGGCTTTTTCGTGTTCTCCGCATTGTTGTGCTTCTCCTGACCATGACTCTGGGCTCGACGAGTGACTCTCATTCCATCTTTAAAGATGGAAAACTGAAGCCGGGAATCTACAAGATCCAGAATCTCTTTGGTCAGACCTATATGGATATCCACGAGCATTCGAGAGAAGTGTGTTGTCGACCGGCCACAGCTCTTGGGGAGGGAAGAGGTCTCGTACGTCTGTTATCGTAGTCTGTGGTCCTGTACCTGACGAGTAGAAGTGGGAAATCAAGCCTCTGGGTGCCGGATATTCCGTACAGAGGATGAGCATACCAATCTCTTCCGCAGGATCCTTCACGTCCGTAGCCACATGTCTAATTATACGGGACCAAGGTCGAGCCGAGGAGGCCTGAACAGTTTTGCATTCCATTGCGCGGACTGGGAGACGGAGCACCTCCAAGTCTTAGCGTCGCCCCATATCCTGTAGCTTGGAGGCTCGAGATCGTCCAGGATGAGCTGCATCGCGGGTTTGAATATGTCCGGTCAGTCTCAGGGTTCCTAACGATTCTGGAATACCGCGCTCACCGCATATCAGTGTGTGCTGGGGAACGACGAACATCGTGTGGGATCTAGATGGTGCCGGTTGCAGCGCAGGTGGTGTAAAGGTCAGCTATTGGTCGCCAATACTCGTGATTTGGAGCTGAGCAGGTTAGCGTTACAGGTGCTGGTCTTTCAGGACACACCACCGCGTGGATCCTGGCGCATTTGGAAGTTGTTACCCGTAAGGGCCCATGGCGTATCCGCCCCCTCGTAGTAGTTACTGGTGGGTTCTAAAGGAATCCGAGCGCGTTTTGTCAGTCTCTCCATGTGATTTTGTTGGCCCGGTTTGGTCCCTTTAACCTCTGGTCAGGGTTGCCTGCGGCGCTTCAACGGGGGAGCGAGTAAACCAGACAATGGGCCAGTTTCTACCTGTATCTCAAACAAGATGATTGTTCGAAATTTATCACCACTCCTTCACTTCTGTGTCGTGGCAGCGCCCGTAGTCGTGGTGTCAGTTGTCCTGAACCCGTCATCCCCCATTTCTGTGGCTTGACGAAAGTAGCTGCGTTGTTATTCCCCTGGGTCCCTGTCGTATGGTACAGGAGAACCCTATCCTACTTTTGGAGGGGTTGGTTCCGACGTTGGCTGATCCATAACGTTCAACTTCACCAGGACCAAATTCTGGACCCTGCACGGTCCGCAGTCGCAGCTATCCGCAATCCATAGCCAGACCGCAGGCATCGTTTAAGAATTACGGCCATTATCGGATCCGTAATCTGTAAGTTCCCGAGTCTTGTTGGCTGCGCCCCAGAAAGAGCTGCGACGACACTGACGCTCGGAGGCGTCAGACTTTACCAAAATCAATCGCGTCCATGGTGATTCTTTTTGGTGACCATCTCGACTCTCCAGGCAGGCGACGGAAAAGCCGGCAACTGCGACGCGGCCTCGTCCATCGAGCGCGACTCGATACAAATTTACTCAGGTTTTCCTGGTCCGAATTATGTCACGTCGTTCAGTACACCACAACTGAAGCGAAATGCGATTGAACGTTGTACCCTGCGTATATCCAGGCCCAGAAGGGAGGATTTCATCCTAGATATGTTTAGCTATCATGAACAATTAGGAGCCAAATCAGGACACGAACCTCCCAGTCCTCTCCCTCGAGAAATGTGGCTGGCCGGCAATATAATTCTCTGGTATTTTCCTGCATGTCAATGTACGCTCGGTGTACAAAATTCTGGATTCTATAGATCCCTGGCTCGAGTTTGACGTCTTCGAATGTGAATATGGAACTGCCCGTCGGGGTTAGGGTCATGGCGCTCGGATGGGAGCTGAAGAAACGTGGATGGGACACGTGAACGATAGCCACCATACCTTACAACCCGCCAGTAAAAGTGTGGCGGGCGCATGTCGGATTTGTCGGTAAGTTACGCTGAGTAACATCACGAATTTCTCGTGTTCCCCACGTTGCCGCATTTTCTCTACCAGCCATGACCCTGCACTCAATCAGTGGCTCCCCACCAATCTTCAAAGACGGAAAAATAAAGCCAGGAATTTACAAGATCCAGAACCTTCGTTCTGAGACCTACCTCGATATCCACCAGTACTCGAAGCAAATATGTTGTCGCCCTGCCCGAGATCTTGAGGATGGAAGAGGGCTTGTATGTCTGTGCCTTCCATCTACAATTCGCATATCTGATGATTACAAGTGGGAAATCAAGAGCTCTGGGGTTGGATATACGGTACAGAGGGTGAACTTACCGATGTGATTTGACCGACTGCCTACGATTGTATGTTGAACAGCATGAAACACAGGTTGAACCAGAAACCCCTGAACAGTTTTGTACTCCGATGGAGGGGCTCGAGAAGGGGAATCCGCTTCACGTCACTGCTTATTCTCTGGCTTGGAGAATTGAAATCATCAACGACGATGTTCACCGTGGATTTGGATACGTTCGGTCAGGGCTGGGTGTTACTCGACATATGGGAATGATTCACTCACGCTGTATACTAGCTTTTTCTGGGGACCGACGAAGAAGACTTGGGATCTAGAGAATGGTCGCAAAGAGAACGGCGCAAAGGCGAGATGCTCACCGATGCCAACGGACTGTGGCTCACTGTTTCATCTCTAGGTGCACATATGGGAACACTGCTCCTCCCCCAATCAGGTCTGGAAGTTGATCCCAGCGAATGTCGAAGGCGCGCCCGCACCTTCACACTCATCATCCGAAGGGCTTGGTTCGGGCTCCCTTCCTTCGTATGATGGGGACGCAGCCGGGCAGTATGACGGATTCGGTACGATAGTGAACGAGGTCACTGTCGTCACCACTACTAGCACTGTCACCACTCGCAAGAGATATCGAGTTGAAGACGCTTGAGTTCCCACCG
>Ga0307515_10026178_pt1 | contig 10051 bp, 8 predicted proteins | sample 17_EM_MG_FD_194513 | JGI IMG/M metagenome (GOLD analysis project Ga0307515, IMG submission 194513) | Populus trichocarpa ectomycorrhiza microbial communities from riparian zone in the Pacific Northwest, United States - 17_EM | ecosystem: Host-associated > Plants > Roots > Unclassified | place...
ATAACGATGGCGGCGACCATAATCGGCACGTGCTGTGCGAGCCCCACCGCGGTGAACACGGAATCCAGTGAGAACACGATGTCGATGATCGCTATCTGCAGCACCGTCATGACAAAGCCGCTGTACACGCGCGCGCTGTGCTTTTCCGTCGCCCCTTCGAGCGTGTGATGAATCTCCATCACGCTTTTTACGAGTAGGAACAAGCCGCCGAGAAACAGAATGATGTCGCGCCCCGATACGCCCTGACCGGCGAAATCGAACAGCGGCTTAGTCAGCCGCGTGAGCCAAACGATAGAGAACAACAGCGCAATGCGCGTGAGCATTGCGAGCGCAAGCCCCGTGATCCGCGCGGTTTCTTGTCTTTCCTTCGGGAGCCGGCTGACGAGGATCGAGATAAAAATGATGTTATCGATGCCGAGAACGATTTCCAGCGCCGCAAGGGTAACGAACGACAGCCAAGCCTGTGGGTCCGTCAGCAATTCCATCATGAGCGCATTTCCGTCCCCGGATTCGTGGCGAACCGGGTTTTTAAGTTGAAAGAGCTAGCGCGCCGTGATTTAAGGCGTCTGATCGACGGCGGACTTCTTTATCGACGGGAACACGTGTTCCGCCGTCAACCCGAAATCCAGCGCAACCGAGCTGGAAATATAAATCGACGAGTACGTGCCGGCGAGAATACCGATCATGAGCGCTTCGGAAAAGCCGCGGAGCACCGGGCCACCCAGGAACAACAGCGCGACGACCACGATAGCCGTGACCACTTTAGTCATGATGGTGCGGGAGAGTGTCTGATTGATGGATTGATCCAATACGAGCGCCGGCGCCAGGCGGCGATTGTGCTCGAAGCGCTCGCGGATCCGGTCGAACACGACGACGGTATCGTTTAGCGAATAGCCGATGACCGCGAGCACAGCGGCTACCACTGCGAGGTCAAAGGGCGTTTGCGTGATCGAGAATATGCCCAGCACCAGGATCGGATCATGCATTACCGCGAGGATGGCTCCTAGGGACAGCCTCCACGTATGGAAACGAAGCATGATGTAGAGGCCGATGAAGACGAGCGTAAAGAGCAGTGCCCATGCAGCGCTCGTCTGCAGCTCTTTGCCCACCTGCGGTCCCACGACTTCCAAACGCAAGATCGTTGCGCCCGGGTCGATGGCCTTGATCGCCGCATCGATCTTAGAACGAATCACCGCCGCGGTTTGCGTGCTGTCCGGGGGCAAACGAATCGCGATGTCACGGGAAGAGCCGAAGTTCTGTACCTGCGGCTCTTTGAAACCTGCGCTCTCGATGCTGCTACGAATCGCGTCGATATCCGCGGTCTTCGTCAAGGTGGCTTCCACCGTGACGCCGCCCGTAAAGTCGATGGCGAGATTCAAACCGCGAGTGGCGAAAGAGATGAACGAGCCGATCATCAAGATCGCGGACAGCGTGTACCACACCTTGCGGGTGGCCATGAACGGGAAGCTGGTCGGGCGATGAAAGAATTCCACGTCGTGAACCTCAGATGGAAAGCCGCGCGATCTTGCGCCGGCCACCGTACATCAAAGTGAGTAGCGCACGGCTGCCCATGAGCGAAGTGAACATCGAAGTCGCGATGCCGAGCGTCAGGACTACGGCAAAACCTCGGATTGCCCCTGTGCCGAACACCCACAGCACGACACCGGCAATGAGGGTGGTGATGTTCGAATCCGCAATGGCGGAGAACGCCTTCTCGAAGCCTAGGCGAATGGCCGCTTGTGGCGAGACGCCATTACGTAGCTCCTCACGGATACGTTCATAGATTAGAACGTTCGCGTCGACGGCCATGCCGACCGTGAGGATGATGCCCGCGATACCGGGCAGTGATAGAGCCGTCCTCATCATCGAAAGCAACGCTGTGAGCAGCACCACGTTCGCCAACAGAACGACGTCTGCGACGAGCCCAAAGGTTCGGTAGTAAATCGCCATGAATAAGAACACGGCCAACATGCCGATGACGAGCGCGTTCACGCCCTTACGAATATTGTCTTTGCCGAGGCTCGGACCCACCACTCGCTCGTCAATCGAGTAGATAGGCGTCGCCAGGGAGCCGGCGCGCAACAACAACGCTAGGTCTCGCGACTCGCCGGCCGTGAGCCCGGTGATCTGGAAGTTGTTGCTGAACACACCGCGAATCGTGGCGAGGTTGATGACGCGTTGATCTGTGATATCGCGGGTGACCTGCTGGCCATTGACCTCAGAGGTCTCACGACGTTTCTCGATATACACGACGCCCATTCGACGGTTTACGTTCGCGCGAGTGTTCTTGAGCATCGCATCGCCACCGCGAGCATCGAGCTTCAGCGATACGCCCGGCCCATCTTGTGTGGGGGCGCTCGTGGCGTTCGTGAGCTGGTCTCCCGTGACGATAATTTCACGCTTGAGCAGCACCGGCCGGCCTTCGTACGTGTAAAGCTTTGCACCGAGCGGCGCGCGACCGCGAGCAGCCGCTTCGAACGCGTTGCCCTGCGTGTATTCCAAACGAAACTCCAGAGTAGCTACTTTGCCGAGGATGTCTTTGACCTCGGCGGAGTTCTGCACACCGGGAAGCTGCACGCTGATGCGATCGATGCCCTGGCGTTGAACGATCGGCTCCGCGACCCCCATTTCGTTGACGCGATTGCGCAGCGTCGTGAGGTTCTGTTGGATGGCGTAGTCCTGACGCTCGCGAATCTTCTGCGGCGTGAGCACCGCTTGCACCGCTTCGCCGCTGGGCAGGCTCACGGTCTCGAACGTGAGATCCGGCACGGCTTTAGCCGCCGCGGCTCGCACCGCGCCTCGGTCTGTCGCGGGGGGAAGCAGAACGCGAACGGTGTTAGGACGATCGCTGTCGACGGTGACGGCTTGCACATCGATGTAAGGCAGATTGGCGGCCGAGAGCGCGCGGCGAATGTCTTGTCCGTACCCTTCGAGGTATTGACCCACCGCGCTGTCGACATCCACCTGATACAGCAGATACAACCCGCCTCGAAGATCCAGGCCGAGGGGCATGGGACGCAGACCGACCTTGCGCAGAATGTCCGGTACGCGCGGCGCGAAGGACATCGCCGTGATGTACTGATCTTTGAATTTCTCGTTCACCGCGTCGCGGGCTTGCAACTGCTGCCCCACGTCCGGCAAGCGAATCATGACGCGGCCCGAATCGATGTAGGAACGCGAGTACTCGATCTTCCGTTCCTTCAGGAACTGCTCGAGCGTTTTCTGCGCAGCGGCATCGAGGTTCTCGTGGTTCTTGCTCGCCACCTGCAGCGCGGGATCGTCCCCGAACACGTTCGGCAAAGCGAACAGCAGCGCGATCAGCAATACCGCGGCGACCAGAATGTACTTCCAGCGGGCGTATTCGAGCATGTTCAGGCGCTTTTCAGCGTGCCCTTAGGCATGAGCGACGTGATCTGGAACTTCTGCACTTTGACGCGCACGCCTTCCGCGATCTCGAGCGTGACGAAAGTGTCGCCGACCTCGACGATACGGCCGAGGATGCCGCCCGAAGTCACCACCTCATCGCCGGCCGAGAGCTTGGTGACCATCGCCTGATGCTCTTTCGACTTGCGCTGCTGAGGACGAATCAGCAGGAAGTAAAAGATGACGATGAAGACCACCATCATGAGTAACGGCGCCAGCTGGCTGCCCGCGGCCGGACCGGCGCCCTGCGCCCACGCATCGGAAATCAATGAATTCATGAAAGCACCTTGATCGGGAATTGCGCCTCGCGCCGCATGGAGGCGGCGCCCGAGGGGGCGGCATTATGCCACAGGGTTCGTGAGCGCCCGCTCGGACGCGAGGAAATCCCGCGCAAAGGCATCGAACTGACCGCTTTGGATGGCCGCGCGGATAGTCCGCATCAGATCCAGATAGAAATGCAGGTTGTGGAGGGTATTGAGGCGGGCACCCAGAATCTCGTTGCAACGGTCGAGGTGGCGCAGATAGGACCGGGAATAGTTTTGGCAGGTATAGCACCCGCAGGCCGAATCAACCGGCCCCAGATCGGCCCGATGGATACTGTTACGGATGTTGATGACGCCTTGGGACGTGAACAAATGCCCGTTGCGGGCGTGCCTGGTGGGGATTACGCAGTCGAACATATCGATACCGCGTTGAACCGCGGAAACGATGTCCCCGGGAAACCCAACGCCCATGAGGTAGCGGGGTCGACCGGTTGGCATATGCGGGACCACCGTCTCGAGCACCCGCAATCGGTCTTCCTGCGGCTCGCCCACGGCCAGGCCGCCAACGGCAAAGCCGGGAAAATCCAATTTCAACAGGGCTTCGAGCGAGGCCAACCGAAGGGACGCATGCATACCGCCTTGGATGATGCCGAACAGTCCGCCGGGGACTCGTTGGTCACTCGACGCGGTGTGGTCAGAACCGGAACCCGTTTCAATCGGCTCACTCTTGTCTTGAACACCCCGGTAATAGTGCGCATAGCTCCTCGCCGCCCAACGCATCGAGCGTTCCATGGAGGCTCGCGCCTGCTCCTCTGTTGCGGGGTACGGCGTGCAGTCGTCCAGCGCCATTGCAATGTCGGAGCGCAGCGAGAGCTGCATGTTCATGGAGTCTTCAGGCGTGAGGCGCACGTCGCCGCCGTCGATGGGCGATTTGAAGCGCACACCCTCTTCCGTGATCTTGCGAAGACTTTCCAAACTGAAGACTTGGAAGCCGCCGGAGTCCGTGAGAATCGGTCGTTGCCAATGCATGAAGCCATGCAGGCCGCCGTGAGCCTCGATGATCGCGGGGCCGGGGCGTAACAACAGATGAAACGTGTTGCCTAACACAATATGCGTGCCGAGAGCTTCGAGCTCCTCGGGCGTCATGGCCTTCACCGTGCCGTAGGTGCCGACGGGCATGAAGGCCGGTGTCTCCACCACGCCGTGTGTCAGCGTTAACTTGCCGAGTCGCGCAGCACCGCTCGTAGCGAGGATCTCCAGAGTCGGTCTCAAGATTCGGCCCCACGATGCGGCGTCACCAACATGGCATCGCCGTAACTGAAAAAGCGGTATCGCGATTCGACCGCATGACGATAAGCGGCTAATACGCGCTCGCGTCCCGCGAACGCGCAAACAAGCATGAGCAAAGTGGACTCCGGCAGATGAAAGTTGGTGAGTAACGCGTCGATGACTTTGAAGGAGAATCCGGGGCGGATAAAGAGGGCGGTGTCGCCGGACCAGGGGCGCAACGAAGTGCTCGCTTGCGACGCGGGCGGCTGTGGCGAGACAGGCGCTTGTGCCGAGACGAGGGCGTGCGGCGAAACAGGCGCTTGCAGCGAGACAAGCGCCTGCGCCGACAGGCTGCCGTGTATCGCGGCGGATTCCAAGGCGCGTGCCACGGTGGTGCCGACGGCGATCACCTTCCCGCCGCGCGCCCATGCACGCTCGATTGCCGCGCAGGCATCCGCTCCAACAGTCACTCGCTCGGCGTGCATGACATGTTCGTCGAGCGAGTCTGTACGTATGGGCTGAAACGTTCCGGCGCCGACATGCAGCGTAATGAACGTTTTCTCGATGCCCCGCGCGGCGATCTGCGCGAGCAACTCCGCATCGAAATGCAAACTGGCGGTTGGCGCAGCGACAGCACCCGGCTCGCGCGCGAAGACCGTTTGATAGCGCGAACGATCTGCCGTGTCCGGCGTGCGGTGAATATAGGGAGGCAGCGGGACTTCGCCCCACCGCTCGAAGAACTCGAGCGTCGGGCCTGGCACTCGCACCTTCCACAAATCGCCGTGCTGCTCGAGCACGCGCACCGCGCCGCCCGCGGTGAGAATTTCCACACCAGGCCGAATCGCTTTGCTTGCGCGCAGTTGCACGAGCGCCGTGCTCTCATCGAACGCACGCTCGAGAAAAATCTCCGCGCGTCCGCCGGTCGGCTTCGTGCCGACGATGCGCGCGGCGATCACACGCGTGTCGTTGAACACGAGCAGATCGCCGGCCGAAAGGAATTGCGGCAAGTCGCGAACCGTTCGGTCTTGAATCGAGCCGCTCGCACCATCCAGCAACAGCAGCCGACTCGCCGAACGTTCGGCGAGCGGCGCTTGAGCGATCAGTTCCGGCGGAAGCTCGTAAGAGAAGTCTTGGCGCTGCACGCGCGCATGGTAGCGCGCTTAGGTTTCCAGGAACCTGTCCGAGTAGTGGGCGCCATGGCGAGGGTGTCCCCCATCGAGCAGGTTTCGGCGATCGGTTCGCTTACACAGTGCCCCCTTATGCGCGCGAAACGGTCGCCGAAACCTGCTCGATGGAGGGCGGGCGCAGCAGGTGATCCAATGCTCGGACAGGCTCCTAGGTCGTACCCGCGGCATCGTCGAACCGACGATAAATCACGTCGCGACCACGCCGAGGCTCTTTCAGCGCTTCGGGCAGAGTGACCTCCAAATTCATCGGTCGTTGCTGACGCATGACCTTAAGCTCGATTTTTTCACCGGGCTGATAAGAGCGAAGAATGCGCGTGGCGTGTGATCCGCTCGTCGGCACGCGGCCGCCGATTGATAGAATCACATCGCCGTCTTCCAGCTTGAACGACGCGCGCTCCGGCGCGCGGATGACCAATACGCCTTTATCGGTGCCGAAGTACTTGCCGAGGGTCGGCGTGAGTGTCGCGAGCTCCATGCCGGCGACGTCATCCCTGAAGCTCATAGTGAAATGCCGAATGCCGTCTTCGATATCGAGCCCGGGCGGCGGTAAGGGCATCGCAGGGATACCTGGAGCATCGGGCGGCAGCGGAGGCGTGCCGCCGACAAAGTAACCCATGCCTGGCCGCGCGGTCAGCTCAAAGTCTTTCGGCTTGCCATCGCGCAGCACGCGCATCTTCACTTTGCTCTGAGGCTCGATGTCTCGCACCAGGCGCGTGACCTGCCGCGCGCTCCGCTCATCCGACACCTTCTCGCCATTCAACGAGATGATGACATCTCCCGCTCGAACGCCCGCTTCCGCGGCTGCGCCGCCGGGACTGACTTCCGTGACTCGCGCGCCGGCTTTGCCGCTATTGGGATCGAGCTGCACGCCGATCAATGCACGCGAGGGCGGCTGACCCAGCACCATCAGATGATCGATCACCGGCACCGCCAATTTCGCGGAGAGTTCCGTGACTTCCTTCGCCGCGGCCTCGAGCCGTTCTTGCGCCGCGCTCAACTTTGCATCCAGGTCTTCGGATGTCGCTTGCTTGGATTTATCCGCGTCCTTGGTTTCGGCCGCGGCGGCGACAGGGGCCGCCACGCAGGCGGCCAGTAGTACGATTAGAGGGAGCGACTTTTTCATGAGAGTCCTCAAATGATAATTAACGCTGCGCGGCCAAAGTCTCGACATACCGGACTTTCGCGAGCGATGCGATGAGCTGCGCGCGTTCGCGCTGCAGAGTTCGAATGTGAGGCGACTGCGCACTCTCCGCTTGCACGGTGTTGAGCAGATCGTCAATCCACGCAATGTGATCTTCCAAATCGACCACGGCGACTCGCGTGTCCAGTCGTGTAATCGCCGGCTCGGCAGGCAGACTTGCCAACCAGCGCGAGCTCGCGTTCGCGGTATCCGACGCGATCGCATCGCGCAGTTCCGCAGACCGGCTTACCGCCTGCCGTGCGTCTTGGCTCGCGCCGATGTCATCAGGCGCAGGGTTCGTCTCACGAGAATCACCCTGCGCGAGCAGGGTTCCACCCGAACTCGCGGCAATCTCGTTTTGCGCGTCACTCGTAACGTCTTTGTCATTGGGGGAGGCGCTTCGGTTTGCCGGATCGCTGGATGTGGACCCCACAATTTTCGCGGCGGGATCGCCGACACCGATTCGATTCCACAGCGCAACACTCACGACGATCAAAGCAATGGCGGCAGCGATAGCCACGCGACGCCTTTCGGTTCGACTCCGTGCACTTCGATTCGCAGCGGGATTCCATTCGCTTGAGCTTGCTTGATGCCGCGACTTATCATCGGCGCGGTGACTCGCTCTGCGCTTGAATTCTGTCCAGTCATACGGTGCCGCGCCTTCGTCGCGCAGACCGCGCAAGCGAGTCGCGATGCTCTCGGCTGTCTGATTACGCTCGTGTGTTGTCATGACTTATGCCGGCGCACAAGGGCGCCGGGGCACCTTCTGGCTCGAACCATTCGCGCAAGCGACGATGCGCCCGCGCGAGCTGAGATTTGGAAAAGCTCACGGATCGACCGAACGATCGCGCGATCTCTTGATGTGAAAACCCTTCAACCTCGAACAACCACACGACCGCGCGCGTGGTCGGAGACAGACTCGCCAGTGCACGCGCGACATCGAAGGTCTCGGCGCGCGGCGCAGCGGTGACGGGTAATTGAGAAGCCGCGATGCCGAAGTCATTCTCATTGTCGCTGTCATCCAGCAATCGCAGCCTTGCGCGATGCCACGGCGACCGCAGGTACATCAAACATTTCGTGACCGCGATGCGTCGCACCCATGCCCCCATTGGGCCTTCGTTGCGAAACGCGGATAAGCGCTCGAAGACGGTCATCATCGTGTCCTGAAAAAGATCCTCGGCCAGAGCTCGACCCCCGACCAACCGACGGATCAGCGCATGCGTGGCCGGCGCAAGCGCTGCATAAAGCGCCGCCTGTGCCGCATCGTCGCCGCCGCGCGCTCGCGCGAGCAGTTCGTCCGCCACTGTGATGTTCGCTAACCCGCCCACTGGAGCTTAGATGCCCGACCTGGCCAAAAGGTCGCAAGGGGTCGGCTCGAAGTTTGCGAGCTGGCCGAATCGGTCGCCCGGCAGGCCCGTGAATTTGCCCTGCGCCACGGGACCGCTTACGCCCCGCCCGCGAGTTGTCCTATACTCCCGCCCCTCCCCAAGACCCTTGCCGGTGTGGCGGAATTGGTAGACGCAGCAGACTCAAAATCTGCCATGGGCAACCATGTGTCGGTTCGACTCCGACCTCCGGCACCAGATACCCTTCCGATAAAATCCTAGGTCGCCCGTGGCTGTTCGGCTCCGCCAGACCGCTCCAAGGGCGCCTACGGATTTACTAACTTCATAGCACTCGAAGGATCGAGGTGACACATGTCTTTGAGGTTCGCACGCGTATTGTTGTGGGCATGCGCGCTTGTTTCGCCGCTACCCGGCTGGGCCGCGGCGCCGGACTTCGCCGGCAGTTGGAATGTAACCGTTAGATTCGGCGCGGAGTCGCAGTCGGCTGTGATGGAGCTGACACAGAGCGACGGCAAGTATCAAGGCCAATCCGGGCCGCTCGATGAAGGTGGACACTTTGGCCTGAACCTCCAGGGCACGCTCGTCGGAAAGAAGCTGCGACTGATACCGACTTTTGGAAAGGTGAACCCGGAGGCCGTCGGCGCACTTGACATCGAAATTCGAGATCAGAAACTCGTTGGCAGCGGAAAACTCTACGGCGTTGCCGTCACGTTGAGCGGCGAGAGGCCGGAGGAAAAAGCTCGCGCGCCTAAAACACATGAGTTTGTGCCCACAAAATACATCACGACTCTATCCGCGCGTAACGAGCCGGTACTGCATATTTACCCCGGCGACTCCGTGAAAACCACGACCGTCGATGCTTACGGCAAGAACGAAAAGAATGAGTGGGTAACGATGCCGGGTAATTCTCACACCGGTCCGTTCTACATCGAAGGCGCCATGCCGGGGGACACTCTGGTCGTTCATCTCGCGCGCGTGAGAGTCAACCAATCAAGCGCGCGGATGTGGTGCAAGAGTCTCAATCCGAACGCTCTTCCGGCGCGTATCGCGCCGGAAGGATCGAAGAGCTGTGATTGGAACTGGACCCTCGACGCCGAGAGTAATGTCGCGAAGCCGACGAGCCCCACCGCAAAGCTGAAAAACTTCAAAGTCGCGTTGCGCCCGATGATCGGCTCGATCGGCGTGGCCGCGCCGGCGTATCAGGCCATCGCCGCGGGCGATCTCGGCATGCATGGCGGCAATCTCGACTACAACCGGATTGTTGAAGGCACCACCGTGTACTTCCCCGTCTTCAGAGCCGGCGCCCTCTTCTCACTGGGCGATGCGCATGCCGTGCAGGGCGACGGCGAGATCACCGGTCAGGGACTCGAAACCTCGATGGCC
>Ga0307515_10026179_pt1 | contig 10051 bp, 10 predicted proteins | sample 17_EM_MG_FD_194513 | JGI IMG/M metagenome (GOLD analysis project Ga0307515, IMG submission 194513) | Populus trichocarpa ectomycorrhiza microbial communities from riparian zone in the Pacific Northwest, United States - 17_EM | ecosystem: Host-associated > Plants > Roots > Unclassified | place...
CGACGCTTTGCTCGACGAGCTGGATGAGCTGGACCGCGTCACACACCGCATTGCGGTGCCGCTGTCCTATGCCGAAGAGCTTTACGCGCTGCGCAACAACATCTATGCGGTGCGCAAGCGCCTGCTGACGCAGCTGTCCCGGCCAACGGATGGACCGACCGACTGATCAACGAGCGGCGCGGCGGCGTCCGGGGCCAAATCGAAGAGCGATCAATCGCGAGCCATGGCCCCGAGCGCTGCGCATCCGAGCGCATGTGTGACGTGCCCGACAATCGAGCCAGCGCGCCATCTCGGTCAGCGCTCAGTTCCACGCCAACATCAGGACAAGAACCATGACCTCACCCATGTACATCCAATCGGTTCCAGTCTTCAAGCAAATGCTGAGTGCGATGAAGGCCGTGTTGGCAAAGGCTGAAGCACACGCCACCGCCCACGCCATCGAGCCTGATGCGTACCTGCAAGCACGGCTGTTCCCCGACATGTTTGCCTTGCTGAAGCAGGTGCAGATTGCGGCGGACTTTGCGCGCGGCGTTTGTGCCCGTCTTGCGGGGGTGCCGGTCCCGGCCAATGAAGGACAGGAGAAAAGCTTTGCCGACCTGGCCGCAATGCTGGAAGAAAGCCTGTTGTTCCTGGACAGCCTGCAGGCCGCACAGTTCGAAAACAGCGAAGAGCGCGAGATCGTCTTGCGCCCTGGCACGCCCAAGGAAAAGAAGTTCGGCGCCCAGGCCTATCTTTCCCACTATGGATTGCCGCAGTTTTTCTTTCACGTCACCACCGTCTACGCCATCCTGCGCCACAACGGCATCCAGATCGGCAAGAAGGACTACATGGGCGCGTACTGAGCAGGCAGCCTGCACGGCACACGTCAAGGCATGCGGGTAGGGAGAGAATCACTGTTTCGACTGCTCCTGGTCGGCTAGACAGCCTGTCCCTATCGACAGCTGGTGCCGTCAGACTGCTCATGACCAACGCTCAATACACGACCTTGCCGCAGTGGCCCAACGCCTATCCGGCCAGCGGCGCCAGCGCCACCCTGAAACTCCTCAACGAGGATTTCATCGTGACCGAAATGCCGCTGCAGCTGCCCTCCGGTGAGGGCGAACACATCTGGCTGGACATCGAAAAGAATGGTGCCAACACCGCCTTCGTCGCCCAGCAGCTGGCCGAGGCCGCCAGCGTGGAAGAAAGGGACGTGGGCTATGCCGGCCTCAAGGACCGCTACGCCATCACCCGTCAGTGGTTCAGCATCTATCTGCCGAAGGGCGAGACGCCCGACCTGACCCTGCTTCAGCACCCGGAATTCAAGGTACTGAGTCAGAGCCGCCACGTGAAAAAGCTGCGCCCCGGTGATCTGCAGGGCAACCGATTCCGCATCGTGCTGCGTGACGTGACCGGCGACCGCGACGCCATTGAGGCCAATCTAAAGGCCGTTGCGTCACATGGCGTGCCCAACTACTTCGGCGCCCAGCGTTTCGGCTTTGAGGGCGGCAACGTCGAGCAGGGCCGAGCCATGCTGGCGCGCGAGATCCGCGTGCGCAACCCGAAGAAGAAGGGCATCTACCTGTCGGCGGTGCGCTCCTTCGTCTTCAATGAAGTGCTGGCGTTGCGAGTTCAGCAGGGACTCTGGGGCAAGACCCTGCCCGGTGACGTGATGGACGAGGCGGGCCGGCCCACCGGACCCCTCTGGGGACGGGGCCGCGTGATCACCACCGATCAAGCGCAGGCCCTGGAAAACGCAGTGGCTGAACGTCACGCCACCTTGTGCGGCGGCATGGAATACGCCGGTCTGGATCAGGCGCGCCGCGCCCTGGTGGCGAGCCCGGTGGAAATGTCATGGGAATGGCCGCAAGCCAATCAACTGGTGCTCACGTTCTCTTTGTCCGCCGGGACTTACGCCACTTCCGTTCTGAACGAAATCCTCCGCACCACGGAGCCTGACCGGCACACCGAGAACGAGACCGAGTCTGCGGCTGTCGAATGACGGGGTCCTCACCTCGAGCTCGGGTTGCAGGGGGCTGCCGACCGGTGGTTCAGCGAGGCGCCCACCATCGCAATGACATGCAGGAAAGGCCAGCATCGATCTTGCCGATCTCCGCGGTGCACAGGGAAACGACCTGATAGCCAAGCTTGTCGAGAATCGCGATGGTCTTGGGAAACTGCGCCCCGACCATCACCACGTCATTGACTCGCAGCGCATTGGCCGCCGCCTCCTCACCCTCCGGGACGACGATCTGCCTGAAGCCCTCGAAGACGCCAGAGCGCGCGAGCCGCTCGGTCACAAGCACGGTTTCCTCGTCGAGCAGCGAGCAATCGGTCTTGAAGTGCAATACGCCCTCCGGGGTCTTCACGATCTCGCTCCTGCGGCCGAACCTGGCGAGGCACGAGGCCAGCGCTTCGGCGCCCTGGTGGTCGGTGCGGGCTGAAAGGCCGATCTTGATCGCCTTGGGCGTCACCAGCACGTCGCCGCCGTCTGCAAAGCCGGGCTGAGGCAAATCGAGGACGGTCTCGAACATGGCGCGCAGGGTCGGCGCGATTTCCGGCGTCTCGCCAGCGCGGCTTGGCGCGCCGGGTCGAAGGAGGATCGCCCCTTCCGGGAGCACAAACGCCGGGTCTTCCACGAAGATCGAATCCGGGAAGGTCTCGAGCGCCGGAAGGACGGTGACATCGACGCCCGCGGCGCGCAGGGCCGCCACGTAGGCATCGTGCTCGGCCTGGACGCCCTCATGGGTCGGGCTCCCGCGGTCGTCGGCGCGCAGGCCATTGACGACGGAGCGCGCCGGCTTGCGAACGATCGCCGAATTGAAGTGAAACGCAGTGGGGCCGGATGACATCTTGAAGACCTCGTGGGGCAAATCGGTAGGCGATTGTGTCGAAGCCGTCGTTCCAAACCGTCAGGCGGCCGAACGGCTGCTGCCGGTGCCGGCACTCACGCTGCCGGCCCTGTACCGACATCCGCCACCCAAAATTGGCCGCCCCGAAGCGGCCGGTCGGATCCGTACTGAGCCCCCCGAAAGGAGGTCCCGCAGCAGCGGGCCCGTGATTCTCTCCCTACCCGCATGCCTTCACGAGCGTCAACAGATGCGACTTCAGTGCGAACCGTTGCGCGCTACGACAGGCGGCTTCCGGGCGGCGACGTCAACTCACGGACCCGGGCAACTGCTGCCGCTGGCGAACGGTCGCTCTCATTCCGGCCCATCCAGCTTCTGCCGCTGGCCACCGGCAGCGTCGAAGTGGGGCAACAGTGCCTTCGCCGCCTCAATGCGCAGGGCCAGGTCGAGGCTGTCGTTGTTCATGACGTCGAGCAGGAAGCGCTTGGGATCGAGCGAGGGAGCCTGCGCTGCATCATTCGATGCAAGTTCGGGCGCGGCCGGCACCGCGGCCGGCTTTTGCCGCTGCAACGCCAGTTCGAACTCCGTTGGCTGGATGCTCTTCAGCGGTGCCAACAACTGTGCCTGTCCATCGGGGTTGGGCGGCACATCGAGCCAGGGTTCGTCAACGAACATTGGCACGAGATCGGACGCAACAAAGGCAGACCACATGCCGCTGTCGGCCTGCAGGGCGGGTATCTGCCGGACATGCAATGGCGCGCTCGCTGACGTGACATCCAATGCGGGCAGCATGGCCACGCGAACGGGCGCGATGTCGCTCAGGTAGCTGCGCCGCAAGGCGTCGAGAAACGCTCCGGCTTGTGGCACTGGCACAGGCTCCTGGAGTGAGAACCAGAGCTGACAGCCATCGCTGCCATTGATCGCGATTGCCGGCGCAGGCAGCGCCAGATCAGTCTGAACGCCGCCCCAGACTGCCGAGAGCGCAGCCCAATCGGCCGGCCTGGCCAGTTCCAGGACCATCGCCCGCACCCGCGCCTGGGCATCGACCCGGCCCCGAGCGTGGAAATCCGGGTCCTGGCGGGCGCCAGCCTGGGGGTCGTACAGGCGCTGCAGTTCCTGTTGCAAACGGTTCATGGCTAGGTTCCGAGGTCGACGGTTGAGACACCGACTCTAGTCGCCGTTGGCTGCAGACGCCGCGCGCAGAGCGTCCGCCGATTTCACAAAGACGTCAGCCGCCATTGGTCGCGCTGCCCGTTCTGGCTACCGAGCGCGGCACCTCTCACGTCGACGAGCCAACCGGCCAAATGCGCGCCGCGTCGCGGCCGGTGGGTCGGACCCCAACATCGCCGCATGAAATGATGCAGCATGCCACTCAGTCCCGAAGACCTGCAGCACATCGCCACGCGCACCTTGGCGCACTACGAGCAACACGCCCAGAGCTACTGGGAAGGCACGCGCGACCACGACGTCAGCCAGAACATCGCGGCGCTGCTGCAGCACATGCCCGGGCCACCACCCTTCGACCTGCTGGACTTTGGCTGCGGGCCCGGGCGCGACCTGCACACCTTCAAGGCGCTGGGCCACCGCGCCGTCGGCCTGGAGGGCGCGCCCAGCGCGGCGGCGCTGGCACGCGCTCACAGCGGCTGCGAAGTGCTGGAGCAGAGCTTCCTGCAACTCGAACTACCCTCGCAACGCTTCGACGGTGTGTTTGCCAATGCCGTGCTGTTCCATGTGCCCCGCCAGGTGCTGCCACAGGTGCTACGACAACTACAAGACTGCCTGCGGCCGGGCGGTGTGCTGTTCAGTTCCAACCCGCGCGGCGATGGCCAGGAGGGCTGGAGCGGTGAGCGTTACGGCGTATTCCACGACTGGCCCACTTGGCGCGCCCTGGTGACCTCCGCCGGTTTCGACGAGTTGGACCACTTCTACCGTCCGACGGGCCTGCCGATCGAGCAGCAGCCTTGGCTGGCGAGTGTGTGGCGAAAGCGCTGAGCCTTGCCGTTGCCGCATTGCGCATCTGGTGATCTCGCCGCCGCTGCGGTACGTCCAGAGGGCGCGCGCAGACATCTTCCGCTCCGACAAGCTCACCCTGTGAGCCTGTGACTGAGGATCATCGCCAATCAAGCAATCACCAATGCCGCGGGTTCCCGCGTCCTTCGAAAGCCCCCTTCCATGCACCAAGGTTCCTGCCACTGCGGCGCTGTCAAGCTGAAGCTCCCTTCCACACCCACGGTGGCTACTTCGTGCAATTGCTCGTTATGTCGTCGCATCGGCGGACCGTGGGTCTACTTCGAGTTCGGCACAGTCGAGATCCAGGGGCACCCCGAGAACACTGCCGAGTACATTCAAGGCGACAGAACCTTGAGGACGATCCGCTGTCAGACTTGCGGTTGTGTGACCCACTGGGAGCCGATCGAACTCAAGCCAGGCGCAAAGCATGGCGTCCACCTGGGCAACTTTGATCCCGAGTTCACAGCATCCGTGAAGGTGCGCCAGTTCGATGGCGCAGATACTTGGAAGTTCTTTGACGAAATGCCCTTGAACAATGATCCACCGTCGGAACGCGAGGCCTAACCCCTCCGTCAAGTGGATCTGTCATCGGCAAGCCCCTTACGGCTAACGTTGAAACCGTGCTCACCTTGACCGTCTGCTTTGGGGCCGCCCGCCACCTGTAGGGCAATTTTCCAGAAGGGTCGACCTGAGACGGACAGGCTGGCGTTCGAGGGGCAGCCGGCCGCGGGTGTTCCCCGCTTCTGCCTGCACGCAGCGTCAGGTTGTCCGGATCCCCCTGCAACGAGCAGGTGGGGAAGGACCTAAACTCGTTTCATGATCGCTACCGAAATCGCAGTCGCTGTCGAGCGCAACGTCGTGCCGGTCGTCTTCCTCAACGTGCTGATGCAGCAACTGGGGCTGCCCGTGCCCGCGGTGCCAACGCTGTTGCTGGCCGGAAGCCTAGCGCTGGGCCCGCTGCCGCTGGGGCAGGTGCTGGTGGCTGCCGTGCTGGCCTCGGTGCTGGCCGACGCCGCGTGGTACGGCGCCGGACGTGCATTCGGCTACCGCGTGCTGTCGGGCCTGTGCACCTTGTCGATCAACCCAGCCAGCTGCGTCAGCCAGACCGAGGCGCGCTTCGTGCGCTGGGGACTGCCCTCGCTGGTGGTGGCCAAGTTCGTCCCCGGCTTCTCGACGGTGGCGCCGCCGGTCGCTGGCGCTCTTCGCATGCCAATCGCGGGCTTCCTGCTTGCTGCCGCCATCGGCGCGTTGCTGTGGGCCGGCTTGGCGCTGGGGACCGGCTGGCTGGTGCGCGGCGCGGTGCCCGGCTTGATTGCTGAGCTCGACCGCCATGGTGGCTTCGCGGCGGCGGCCGTCGGCGCGGCCCTTGGCTCGTGGCTGGCGTGGAAGCTCTGGCAACGCCGACGCTTCAGGCGCCTGGGCGCACTGCCCCATGTCACGGCCGCCAAATTGCGGGCAGCGCTGGCTACTGCGCAGCCGCCGCTGCTGCTGGATCTTCGCGGTGCCAGCATGATCGCCCAGACCGGCCCTATTGTCGGCGCAGTGGTGGCCGAGCACGACCGCCTGGAGCACGCGGTGCGCGACTGGCCGAAGCACCGCGCCGTGGTGACGATGTGTGCGTGCCCGCAAGACGCCGGCGCCATCGAGGCGGCGCGGCGCCTGATCGCCCAAGGTTATCTCGATGCGCGACCGCTGAAGGGGGGATACGAAGCGTGGATGCATGAGGCTGCATTGGCTGGCAGCGCGACCGGATCGACACCGGCGATCAATGCGCAGCAGCGGGCTGGCCAGGGTTCTGCCTGACGTTTGGTCTAACCCCTGCCGTTCTCGCAGGCAGCGTCCTGGCGCGCAGGAGGCAGTCAGCACTTTACTCGGCGTGAGTCTTCCTCGGCTAGTAGCGAGGAGCGAACGTCAGTTTCTAGACGGCGATCCGTCGTCCGCTAGACCGCGACGAACCGTTTTGTGCAGCCAGCGTCATTCGGCGGGCACGCGCCGAACGTCGGCATACAGTCTGAAGCAGCCCGCCACGCGACCCGCCTAGAACGCGTACTCGATCGCCCCCGACGCCGTCACCAGCACTTTGCCGCTGCCCAGCAACTCGGCCAACACCGCCTCGACGACCTGCGTATCGTGGCCTGGCCCGATCAACGACTTGACCGAGGCGACGAGCCGCGATTTGCGCGCAGGCCGACCCTTGGTCTTCTTCAGGCTCGTCAGCACGTGGTCGAGCAGCTTGCTCACCGTGGTCGACGCGGTCAGTGCAGGTGGTGGGGCAGGTTTGGCCTTGACTGCCTTCTTGGCTGCCGGCGCCTTCTTCGGTGTCGGTGCAGGCTTCGACGATGCCTTGGCGACCTTCTGGGCCGGTGCCGTGGATGGCGTCGTCTTCTTGTCGGCAGCTGGTGCGGCCTTCTTGGCTGCGGTTTTCTTCGCAGTCGACTTGTTCGCTGCGGCTTTGCGGGCTGGCGGGGCCGCCTTGAACTCGAGATGCCGCGCCGCGAAACCGAGCTCCATCGCGTGCTCCAGCATCGGCCGATAGCCCTTGTCGTTGGAGATGACGACGAAGCGCGCATCCGGATGGCGCGCTGCGATGTAGCCCATGTAGAACGAGAGGTGAAAGTCCAGTGCGTTCTTGCCGGCGCGCGCGATCTTCACCGGCGTCGCACGGTCGCCGAACGAAGAATGCCGCGCGCCGACGTCCTTCTGCGTGGGCCCGTGGAAGAGCCACACGTCGGTCACTTCCGGCACCAGCGCACGCAGGTCCGCTTCGCCGGGCTGCACGTTTTCCCAGTCGACGAGGACGTGTGTCTCCACCGTCTCGGGCCCGGACGCGCCCGCAGGTAGTCCGGGCCGCAGTGGCGGATATTTCTTCGAGTTCTTGACGAGCTTGCGCCCCACGGCGCGCTTCAGGTCGACACCCGTGTGGTCCGCGATCTGCACGAGGTAGAGCAGCACATCGGCCACCTCGTCTGCCACCTGCTCCTTGGTGACGCGATCGGCACAGGCCGACTGCGACTGCTCGGGCGTCATCCACTGGAAGATCTCGGCCAACTCAGCCGCTTCGACCATCAAAGCGGTGGCCAGGTTCTTCGGCGTGTGGAACGGCTGCCATTCGCGTTCAGCGGCGAATTGACGCAGCGTGGCCTGCAATGCGGTGATGTCCAACGTAGGCGCTCCTTGGGTGGTCAGGCGACTTTGACATGACACGACGCGATGGTGACGCTTTCGATCCGCCGCTCGGGCTCGTGCATCGCCTTGCTGTGACAATCCCCCATGGCCCAAGGTAAGCGAATTTCTGCCGAGATCGACGGCACGGCCCTCCAATCCATCAAAGACATGGGAGCAGCGGCGAAAGCGGCGCGCACGAAGGCGGGCGAGGGCCAGACATCGGCGGCCACTCGGCTGGGTGTTCATGTCCAGACCATCGCCAGAATCGAATCGGGTGAGCCAGGTGTCGCCATCGGACACGTGGTCGGGATGCTGGCGCTCTACGGCGTGTCCGTCGAACTGCGGCAGGCAGGCGACCAGGTTTCGTAGTCCCGCCTTCAACGCGGGACTTTGGGCTGCGGCACTTGCCGCAAAGTAGCACGCGAGGCGCTGCAGAACCCGTGAAAGTCAGGCCGGTCGGTGCGAGTCGCGCAACCCATATCGGACGATGTGCGCGATCGGAACACCGACGTAAAAGATGTGCGCGAGCAGGCCGGCGACGATGCTCCACCCTTGTGGGAGTTTCCAGCCGGTGACGCCCGACAGGGGCACCACGACGAAGACCATGGCCACCCACGTCAGGACGCCGTAGACGCTGCCCCACAGCCATGGCTGGGTGGCCAGGATCCGGAGCTTGTGAGCGGCCACCAAGTAGATGGCCGCCATGGCCGTCGTCAGGAGGAAGTGACACAACAACCCCACCCACGCCATCTCGACGCCCCCTTGCATCGCAGCAGGCCCCAGCAGGCCGCTGGCGATGTACTTCAGGATGCCCGGCACCGTGGCGCCTTGCGCCGTGTAGCTCGCAAACGCCGCCAGGATGTCAAGCGCGCCCGATACCAGCCCGGCCACCACGATCGTGGGTGCGTGACGCATGAGAGCCCCCTGGAGGAACGACGAAGCGGCGAATCTTAGTCAGCCTGCGCCGGCCCAGAGGGCCCAATTGGTTGCAATACGGCGGCCCGCTTCGACGTTCCTGATGGGCCCATTGCTCGTATCGGGAAAACCAGACGTGCACCGGATCGACGGACAGGACGTGCGTGCCTCGTGTCGATTGGCGGCCGGCTCGTTCGTCGTAGCGCTGAGGGGGCATCTGTCGCCTCGCCGCGCTGCACGGTGGCAGCTTTCACGGAGCGACTGTCATGAATTCATCCCCAACCCGTCTGGTGCTCCTGGTGGCCACGCGCAAGGGCGCCTGGCTGTTCCGCGGAGACCCGCGGCGCGACGCCTGGACGGTCGACGGCCCGCACTTCCTGGGTCATACCATCAGCCACGTGCAGCTCGATCCGCGCGACGGCCGCACGCTGCTGGCCGCGGCGAAAACCGGCCACTTGGGGCCGACGGTGTTCCGCTCCACCGACCTGGGCAAGACCTGGAAGGAGGCCCGCCGGCCACCGGCTTTCGACAAGCCATCGAACGACCTGCCGGCGCGCGCGGTGGACCACACCTTTTGGCTGACGCCCGGCCACGCCAGCGAGCGCGACACCTGGTATGCCGGTACTTCGCCGCAGGGCCTGTTCCGCTCCGAGGATGGTGGCGACAGTTGGGCGCCGCTGCCGGCCGTCAACGACGATCCGCAATTCCGCGAGTGGATGGGGTCAGCGCAGGACGGCACGCCCGACGGCCCCAAGCTGCACTCCATCATCGTCGACCCACGCGACCCGCAGCACCTGCTGTTCGGCATGTCGGGCGGCGGCGTGCACGAGTCGCGCGATGCGGGGCGCAGCTGGACGACGCTGATCGAGGGCATGGAGGTGGTGGAAGGTTTCGACGCTGCCACCGTGACCTTCCATGACCCGCACTGCGTGCGCATCTGCCCCGCGAACCCTGACCGCCTGTACCAGCAGAACCACTGCGGCATCTACCGGCTCGACCGGCCAGGCACGGCCTGGCAGCGCGTCGGCCGTCACATGCCTGCGGATGTGGGCGACATCGGCTTCCCGATGGTGGTGCACCCGCGCGACGCCGATACCGCCTGGGTGTTCCCGATGGACGGCACCGACGTCTGG
>Ga0307515_10026180_pt1 | contig 10050 bp, 9 predicted proteins | sample 17_EM_MG_FD_194513 | JGI IMG/M metagenome (GOLD analysis project Ga0307515, IMG submission 194513) | Populus trichocarpa ectomycorrhiza microbial communities from riparian zone in the Pacific Northwest, United States - 17_EM | ecosystem: Host-associated > Plants > Roots > Unclassified | place...
TTCACTTCAAATATTATTTGAATCTCTTGTATATAAGTAATGTTTAGTGTCCATTTCATGTAATTAATTTTATTTATGTTTTAAGTATCAGAATAAACAATTCTTAATTATTTTTCTAAATTATGAAGAACAATTAATTAGTCAAATACATATCTGGGACTAAATGAAATTAAAAAAGGATGAAACATACTCTTTTCATAGTCATATAATATTACTTAAAGAAGTGGTTTCTATGAATTCCATTTTATTGAAAGTTTTTGAGCCTGTTTGAGAGTCTAGTTATAGTTGCTTTTCAAAGTATTTTTCGTGTTGAAATACATTAAAATGATGTTTTTTTTTTATTTTTTAAAAATCATTTTTGAGATCAACACATCAAAACGATGCAAAATACAAAAAACTTAATATTTAACAAAACAAAAAAAGAATTTTTGGGAACGCGGTTTCCACCGCGTTCCCAAAAAGAGTGTCAATGATGCTATTTCACAAAAAAAAAAAAATTAAATCATAAATAACTACAAGCCATTAAATTGGTGAAGCTAGGTAATAACTCCCATACCAATTGCATGATTGTAAGACTTACAATGTTTCTTGTAATATATTCTTTTTAGATTTTTTATTCAATATAGCAATTTATTGATTTTCCGGTAATCTAAACTTACAAATAGATGAAGCTGATGAAGTCCTGGGGACAAATTCGCAAGAATTTAAAGATTGGAGACTGGATTGTTAGTTACTGTATACATTGGGGATTGATTCGTAGATAAAATCGCAGTCCGCCCTTCCCTCCCTAGTCCCTCCTCCACCCATTACACAAAACGATGATGCTACTTGCTCTCCTGGAAAACCCTTTTATCTCTCCTACGCAGCCATCACGTGTCATCTCAGGTACTGAGCTACACATCGTGCTTTTCGCCTCTCCCTCTGCACATCCACCTCCACTTCCAGCGACACTCTCTCAGACCAAAAAAAAATATATGCAGACGCACGAGAGAGAAGAAAGACTTTGTCTTTGTACTTATTTATCTCTTACAATACAAGTGTAGTGAAAGGAAAAGAAGAGCACACACACAGAAGTAGCTGTAATTTTTTATTTGTTATGAAAAAAGAAAGAAAGGATCAAAGCACTTACTAGCTAGTTACTGGAGGGTGAAGTAGGGCGGGCCAAGATGGGGTCGTACACACTACACAGACTTGTTTGCAGGCTTTTCCACGGCCGACTTTACCATTATTACCATGCATAAAGCTAGTGTCTTCAGAAGATCACCATCACATATAAATACAGACGCATACATCTCTCTCTCACACGCACAGTCTCTCTGTGAAAATAATAAATCACTCTCCAATCTATCAATCTATATGGTGCAACTATTACACACACGTACACACACGTTCATTCACTCTCGTGTACCAACTCTGCTCTTATTAAATTGTTACAGTCTCTTGCTTGCCCGCTTCTTTTCTTTTCTGGGTAATGTAATTATCCTTGTCAGGTTACGTAATTACTGCCTACCTAGCTCTGTCTCTGTCTCTCCTCCCTCCCTTTCCACTCAACATCTTTTTTTTTTCTTCTCTCTCTTGCTAGTACTCTTACTGCATTCACACCTAACATTGCTTGCCCGCTTCTTGTTTGTCCCTTGCTATGTTTCCATTTCCCAGTGCTATACTATTACCTGGTGTTTTTTCTTTGGTACTCGTTAACCAATAGTACTATACTTGTTTTTATCTCCTTTTGCATTTCTTGCTTCATTCTTCTTCTTCTATTGCTAGTTTTTTGAGATTCAACTGTTAAAACAAGAGGTTACAAGGAGTCATGGCTCCTGCTACGACGGGTGGCTCTTCCTCTGTACCATCATTGCCGCCGCCTTGTCCAAAGTCACCGCCGGAGTATCCGGATTTGTATGGAAAGCGAAGGGAAATGGCTAAAGTGCAGATGCTTGAGAGAGAGATTGGTTTCTTAGAGGTGGGCTTTAAATTTGCTATCATTCTGTGTTCTCCCCCTAACTGGCATGTCGAGGTTTGGTTTCTTTAGTTTCTTATATGCTAAATCTTACTGGATATGAGAAGTTGAGGTGATACTATCATAACAATCAAATAGAGGAGAAACTAGAAAGGGTAGTTGAAACAAGCTTAACATTAGTTTTATTGGTTTGCTGTAGTACAAGAAATTCTCATCACCAATGGAAAATTTGGCTGAAACTTCCTTTGTATTGTTAGCTTATAGTGTGAGTGGAATTTTAGGAGGTACGATCCTTCTAGTTGCGAACACTCAATTTAAACATAATAAAGAACCTACTACTGCAGGTAGCAGAAGGATGAAAATTGGGTATTTTTTGGTTGGTTGTTTTATCCCAGATGCACGAGGACCTAGCTGACTGATATCTTGTGATGGCATCTTACGGAAATTGTTGATGGGTTATTATTGTTCAATAATTAAAAAAAAAAAAAAGATTTGTCATTGTTGCTGGCTTTGCCAAACCTGAAACTGGAAGCAATTTTCCTTCTTGAATTATATTAACTGTTCATCCAGTAGCTTTGGACGTTCTGTGTTCTGCTGACTATTTGCACTGCCAACCTATCAGACTGAGTTGTGTTTAGTACTTGTTTGTTTGTTTCAACCCAAACCACAAGATGGACTTTGTTAGTCTTAGAAGTGATTATAGCTGGTTATTTCCTGTTTTAGATATTTTCTTCAACAGTGCTATATGTATGAAAGTTTTAGTTTTGAATCTTAGCATGGTCTAACTGGGCATCCTCATAAGAGGTTTCAGTGATGGTATCATCTGTTATATGGTAGAAGATAAGCAGTCATTAATATCTGCAATTGCTCCCTACCAGCCAATTTATTTCATGAAGTTTGTGTGAAGATTGATTAATTGGATGGGAAAAAAAAATCTTCTCTGATAAGCTTTTATTCTCTCTTTTATACAATGAAAGAATATTGAATTGGCAATTTCAATTTGAGCAGGAGGAACTTAAATCTCTTCAAGGCCTCCAGCCTGCATCTAGATGCTGCAAAGAGTACGTCAGTTTTACAATCACATGGCATAGTTTCAAGTGTTCCAAAAAAATATATGCACAAGTTATAGATTCTGTTCAATTAGCGGCTAATTGGAATATATTTTTGCAGGGTCACTGACTTTGTTGTGGCAAACTCAGATCCTTTGATTCCTACGTAAGAACAGTATCATCTGTTAAACTTTGCTTTCTGGTTTTGAAGAAGAAGAATAGCTTTATGCATCTCTCTTTTCATTTTCTTTCTTCTTCTTTTTTCATTTTAACCAGAAGTCGGAAGAAACGAAGGACTTGTCTATTCTGGAAGTGGCTATGGTACTGTTTCCTCGTCCATTTTTCTTATTTTTCTGTATAGAACTCTATTCAATCCCAGTAATTGGTGTTTGCAAAATATTCATTCTGGATTCTTTTGGTTCTTGATGTTCCATGAAACTCTTTATTTTGAGAATTTAGACGAATTTAACTCTTGTAATTAATGTGTTTAACGTTCTATTATGAACTTAGTGGCATTTTAGTTATGCCATCATAGCATACTGCAAAATGCAGTTAAGAAGAGAAGCCTAGAGCCTTCAATCCATTTTTGTTACATAAATGACCAACAAGTTTCTCTTCCTTGCATGACCTGACCCTTTCACAAATAACGCGATTTCCTTTGTCGTTTGCAGTGGTATACGCTGTTTTAACCTATCATGGATCTGTTGCTGCTGTTCTTCGGGATGCTCTCTTCATCTAGAATGTCCGACCTGCTGTGAGTGTAATCCACGTAACTGCTGTTCCTGCATCAGCTGCCCAACTCTAAAGTGGCGATGCTGCTGCTGCTGTCCTCTTCCTAGATCCCATTGCTGTAGAAAGATCTCATGCAACAGGAACTGCTGCTGCACTTGTCAATTGCCTTCATGCCCAGATTGCTCTTGTTGCAGTTGGACGTGCTCTTGTCCCAAATGTCCAAAGGTAACCCCCCTTTGTTGCAACTGTAAAAAGGCTTGCTGTAATCCATGTTGTTTATTCTTCTAGCATTTCAGTGCGCAGTATTTTAAGGAAGCTTTTATCTACAACATGCCATTCAATTTCTACATATAGTATCAATGGTGGGAACTTTTGTATTTTTTGGTTTCTTGAACTGGCCTTGGCTAGGTCTGTAATGCAGTTAAGAAAGTTCCATCCATGCCAAGAAGCTGTCCATTCAATTATCTATTAGGCTGCACCACCACACTTGACAAACAAGCTCCAAAGGAAACTTAAAACCACAAATACTAGTATATAGTAACCTAGACACTGATTGGATTTTTTTTCGGGCCTGAATTGGTTTGGCTATATTCGTACAAGACTGATGTTCTCGTATTTGTGGTCTTATCACAGTCAGAGGTTTGTTGTTTGTTTGCTTAAGGCTTTGTCAAGAGCTTGCTGCTATGTGTCAAGGGATATGCTCTTTTTTCACCTCCATCACAGCCCTTGTTCAAGAACTTGTTAATCTTTGAGTTGAAAATAGACTTGGTGATTATTATCGATACACGCATAATTCAAAATCACTGGACCTACTACTTGCTAATTATTGATGCGAAATAATTGAACTGGGTGGCCTTATTCTGGCTGAGTTATGGTCGTTACTGGCCATAAGACTACACTCTCTGCAGAACTGTAAACTACAGGGCACAGGTGCTGTCTTGTCATTCAGTTCTCTAAATGAATCATAGTGACTAGTCAACATGATGCCATTGCCAGTGCTTCTTTTGTCAATAAATAGTACCCACTAAGGCAGGCTTCTTGTCTGAGCAGAGTGGAGGGCTTTACCAACCATATAATTTAGAGAATCAAATGGCGCTGGTTTAGAAGGCCCCTTTACCTTTACTTTGCTTCTGAAACTGTGTCAGAGCAATGAATTTGCTACGAAATCTAGCCCTAGACGGACATACAGTTTCTGAATATTTTATCTGATAAGCTACGAAAGCTACTATAAATTGCCAGGTATGCTCAAACTATCCATGATCAATATTTTCCTTCGGCGACACAAGCCCCTTCTCTTCTTTTTGCCCTTTCCCTAAATCGGCCGACATTCGGCTGGTCAAAACCTGCCACCCCCATAGGAAGGTCAACAAGTTACAGGAAGATAAGACTTTTTTTAGGCCATGGTTCGATGTTATGTTATAAGGTCGATCTTGAATTTATATCCATTCAAATAGTATTACATTAGGTTCTCGAGCACGCGGTTAATTAAAATCAAACTTTTACCAGCCCTATCCTGCCTATCAAAGGGCAAACAATACCATAAATCATATCCCAGCTCTGGCTTCTCCCTGTTTGGCAGCTCTCTCTCAAGCAAAGTTGTGACCAGGCCCATCAACAGAAAACCCATATTCATCTATAACAAATAAGAAACCTGAAGAAGAAAAGCTCACAACTGCGTCCATGAAAATGCAACTGGGCTCCTAACTTGGTGTTGAGCATTTCTCCACACGATTGCACCAAATTCAGATCTACCAGTGAGGCTGGCACCTTTTCTTGCCACAAAAGTCACTGTGTATCTAAGCTTGTCCCCAACATTTTTAAAAACAAGCTTAGAAGGCTTCACCGTCACCTGCACCGCTTGCGGCCCAGTCACGGCTACTTCATAAATGGAGCCAGCAGCGCCCACATTTGTCAATTCTCGGGTGTACCTTACAACCCTATTGTTGGTAAACACCACTGAGAACGACGGATAGTTGAGATTACCAGGGTTGTTGAATTTCCTCGAACAAGTGATGTTTGGGCGCTTGACAATGGCTTGGACATGCTCAATGGTGTAGTCCAGAGAGCACAAGAATGCTACGTATTCATCTGTTGAGATATCATACACGAGGCCCGGCGAGAGAGCTTTCTGTGGGTCTACATGACCAGACCCATGAGCCCATGGGTTTGAAAGTGCACCACCTGCAGCGTCCTGGAGCGGGGAGTTGGTGTTGTCACTAACATAGGCAGTGGTCATGAGAGCAGATTTAATTGCACTTGGGCTCCATGTTGGGTGGGCTGCTTTCAGCAATGCAGCGACACCACTTATGTGTGGGCATGACATAGATGTACCTACAATAACAAGTATACATCATGTTATGCGTAGCAACAGAAGCCTGTTGGGTGACTACTCACTAGCCTAGTGTTGCTTACTTAGCAAGTGTCTATTTGCGAGTTTCAAGATGATTTTTTTTAAAATTTATTTTTCACATATGAAATATATCGAAACAGGTTCAATTCAAACGATAAAAGATCTGTTTGCAAGCAGTGTTGTTTTTTTAAAGTGTTTTTTTATATGAAAATGATATTTTATTTTTAAATGAGCGTATCAAAATAATTGAAATCATAAAAAAAGTTGATTTTTAGCAAAAAAAAAAAAAAATTAAACTTTTTTGAAAAAAAAAGTTGGCCCATGTTTCCAAACACGAAAAGCAGATTCGACTCCAATATCAAAGTGCATCCTCTCGGGGAGACTCACATAAAAGAAATAGAATAGGTTGGTTAATCATAAAACCAATTAACCTAATGCTAAAAAAGCAGGAGGACCACAGACACAACACTGACCCCTAGGCTACCATCTTTTATTGACTAGTGCTAGCTCCAACGAAGCCAGATATATAAACAAATTGGCAGTGGAAGAGTTGATAGAGTATGTGATCTGTCTAGTTCCACTTTCGCCAAGGCTTGATTGTGTAATAAATTTGTGTGCCTGTCAACACCCGAACCCAGTTTCGCCGATTGCCATTGTTATTTACCCCCAACCACCAAGATTTATTAGCACAAACAAACCAGCTCCCAGCCGTGATTAATCCATTTATTAAACTACAGACTCCACTAATCATGTATTTACCTCCACTCCAAAGCAAGCAAACTTGGCATGCTGAACCTAACCTAACCTAACCTAAGTAAGATATTACTCCTAGGTTAATAACAATAAACACAGACACACAAGGAAAACAAATAGTACGATGATGACCGTTACCAGATTAGCAAATGAGAGGGAGTGAGTAGAGCACCTGACATGATATTGAACTGAGTTTTTCTAGTGTCGGTCTCTAGTCCAGTGGGTCCAATTGTCTCTGACCAAGCAGCCAATATATTGACTCCAGGCCCAATCAAATCCGGCTTCAATATCTCCCTTGTCACCAAATTTGGCCCTCTTGAACTAAATGCTGCTACAACTGGTGAAGGCCTTACATCCAAAACTGTCCCACCAAAACTCAAAACAGCCGTTGGATTTGGATCGCTCTTAACATACTCTCGAATCACATCCCCAACTTTCCTCCCCACCGCCACAGCCGGCAACAAGTGACTGTCCGCCACCAATTCTTCCCCACTCTCCGCCGTATTGGCCAATATCATCCCAACCCCACCTGCATCCCTCACGACCGCACCCTTTTCGACACGTGGATTAATCCCCCTATCACAAATCACCACCTTACCACGGACTAACTGCGGTTCCAGTGAGCCGGGCATACACAAATTGCATGTGCTATTGCTTCCCTTCTTATAAACCAAACCCACCGGTTTTTTCCCCATTCCTGCTCCGCTATACAAAGAAACACCAGCGAACCGTTTCTTATTTCCCATTACAGCATAAGCGGGAAAATCCCGGTCCAAAGTTCCAGCACCAACGGTCATGATCCAAGGAGCCACATTTGCGAGTGAAGCTATATTAGGCCCACTGTTACCAGCCGAGCAAGACACGAAGATGCCTCTCTCCATCGCCGTAAAAGCACCGATTGCAATCGTATCGCGATAATAAGGAGCCGATCCGCCACCAAGAGAAAGGGACATGACATCCACGCCATCTTCAATTGCCCGATCCATTCCTGCCAGAATGTCTGAACCAAAACAACCAGATACCCAGCAAACCTTGTAAGAAGCAACAAGCGCGCTGGTGGCCATTCCACGCGCCGTGCCGCTAGCATACCCAAGTAAACTCGCATTAGCCACTTGAGACCCGGCGGCCGTGCTTGCAGTGTGAGTGCCGTGCCCGTCTTGGTCACGCGGAGATTCGGTCTCTTTAGGCTTTTTTAAGAAACCTCTACCACCAGATGCCATATGGTATCCCTTTGAAAAATATCGAGCGCCTATCAGCTTCTTGTTGCAGAGTTTGGGGCTGAAATCAGGGCCAGACTCACATTCTCCCTTCCATCGAGTCGGGATCTCAGGCATTCCCGAATCATAAAAAGACTTCGATTCGGGCCAGATCCCAGTATCAAGAACACCTACAATAACATCATTTGATGATTGATTAATGCCCATGGCGTGATGTCCATCTAAGAGTCCTAAGTCAGTATTAAGGCCCAAAAAAGCAGGAGTGCGAGTGGTGTGGAGGGAGTAAAGAGTGTCTTCGTAAACATCGACGACAGATTGAGATTGTTTCAACAATTCAACTTCTTCGTCACTGAGGGAGGCAGCAAAGCCGTCAAATGCATTGGTGTAAGTGTAGAGGAGGGAGTCAGGAGTGGAAGTAACGGATTGGAGGCTTGCAGTGTACCAGTCATGGTGGGTTGGGAAGGAGTCTGGTTTTGTGTTGTGTTTCATGTGAACTATGTAGGTTTGTTTCGCGGTGGTGGAGATGGATAGGGAGAGGGACAGGAGGAGGGGGAGGACAGCGAGCGGCCAAATCCCGGCCATGGAGGAGGAAACCATGATGGCTGTGATGGTCAGAGTGAACAGGATAAATTTTAAAAGGAGAAGAGAAAGTGGGAAAAGATGGGCTTGCAGTACAGGCAGCCACTGTCACGGAGATTATAGGACCAGTGTCGGTTATAAAAAGCATCGGGGTTGCAAATCAGGCTTCTAAGCTTCATTTATTACACAAATGCCATTTTGAGAGAAATAAAATCTGCAGAAATGGGTGAGGGTCCCTGTGAAAACCCATGCTTATTTGGCAATTGAACTGTCTCCCATTCCTCTTTGTTTGTATCATGTCGTCTGCCAGCACGGGCATGGGCTAGTCTATACCGTGAGCTGGGCTAGTTGGATCAGCACGTCTACTGTCTCCCATTTTAGTCGAGATTTCATATTTCATTGTTATTTTAATTAAATGGCAGATTTCATATTTCAATGTTACTTTTTTTCAAGGTTCCTTCCATATTTTGCATATATAAATAACAAAATAACTTAAATACCATCAACTTCAATAACATTTAACCTCAACTAATCAATTTTAATTTTAAATAATAAAATTTAATATCATAATTTTAATTCATCATCTAAAAAGCTTGGATTTAATTTAGTTTTTTAAAAAATAAAGAAGATATTTTAAAACTACCGGTATATTTTTAGACAAAAAAAAAAGTATTTAGGCTGCTGGTTCTTTTAAGAAATTAAATCAAAGTTTTTGGATGAATAATTAAAATAATGCTATTAAATTTGAACTTTGTTTTTTTCTTTTTGAAATTAAAATTAATCCTATAAAAAATAAAAATAATCAATTAAGTTGAAGAGTACTGATATTAAGGGTGTTTAAGTTATTTTATAAGTTATATATATATATATATATATATAGAGAGAGAGAGAGAGAGGATTTTGAAAAAAAACAAAAGTACATGATTTTAATTATATCAAAGTATAAAAAAGTCAAATTAAAAATTAAAAATATATAAAACTAATTTTCAAGTGATGTAAAATTCAAGAAAGGTTTGACATGTTTAGTTTATAATAAAATCAATCCTAATTCTAAGGTCCTATGGGGTTGTCTTAGCACTGTATTTTTAATAAATTTTGATTTTTTTTATTTTAAATTAATTTTTTTTTGTTTCTAGATTATTTTGATATGAATATATTAAAGATATATTTTAAAAAAAAACACTTTAAAAAATAATTTTAATTAAACTCTCAAACATCTATAATATTTTTTTATTAACGTGGATGTTTAGGTCAGTTTGTACACACTTCGACTAATTTTTTAGGCCCTTAACAACCTGTAAGTTTTAGTAACTTTAAAATTTATAAAATTTAAATTAATAATTTTTAAAAAATAAATTTAGAGTTTTTCAGTTAACGTATTATCCAAATATTAACCATATCTATAAATATTTG
>Ga0307515_10026181_pt1 | contig 10050 bp, 8 predicted proteins | sample 17_EM_MG_FD_194513 | JGI IMG/M metagenome (GOLD analysis project Ga0307515, IMG submission 194513) | Populus trichocarpa ectomycorrhiza microbial communities from riparian zone in the Pacific Northwest, United States - 17_EM | ecosystem: Host-associated > Plants > Roots > Unclassified | place...
CCGCCTTCTTCAGATCGATGGTCGTGATTGCTCTCTTCGTCACGTCGTTGAAGGCCACCATGTTTGCTCCGATTATCCTGAAGTGACGGCGTTTCCATGTCTGCGTCATGGATTCCATTAGCCAGAACGCCGGCTCACGGTGCAAAATTCACATACCACACAATCTCCTCCGGTTTGCGTGAGGGTTCCCTCAAAGTAGGTTACCTTATGCCAACTCACGTGCTTCAACCCTCTCAGACACTCGTCAAGACTCTGTGGCAACTGTGTTGGCGGCACCCCGTGTAGAGGAGGTAATCTGAACAATTGCAATGCGAGTTCACCAACCGGCAATGTTGTCATCGTCGTTCCCATCCCGTCTGGATCGACCCTCTGACCGATAAGGGGGATGGTGGTCTCGAATAATCGGGTGTCACAATGATCAGCGACGTCCTTGTATGCAATGAACGCTCGAGCCAGACTTCCGTCAGGTTTGAGGTACCTCGCCAGGTTCTCTTCGATCTTGGGCGGCATCATAGGGGCGGGGACTGGCGACGGCCGAGGCGAGGGTCTGGCGGGTTTGGGGGTTTTCTTTGGCGAACTGAAGAAATTGAATCTTGACTTGGTGGGAGGAGGTGACACCTCTAATTCTCGAGGGAGAGGTACAGGCTGTCGGGCGGGTTGGGAGCTGGCCTTCATCTGGGCCACAATGTGTGGATCCCGTTTGACCTTGAAGCTCAGCGTGAACTCGAGCTTGCTGTGTTCGATCCTGGTTCCTTCTGTCAGCCCCGCAATAAAACCCCTAAAGGATCACACGTACAGTTCAAACTCCTGCTCGATCTTGGCATTGGCAGCAAGTTCACTCTCTGGGGTGGTGACATAGTGGATACCGTTGTTGAGGGTGCAGCTCATGGAGGTAGGTTGAGGGGGCAACGGAACATCGAGCGACTTGATGCACATGATCTTGACGAACAACTTCCCGTGGGCTTTACCGGTCCTTTCCTGGGCCCGGAGCTCCTTGATCTGTCTCGAATACTCATTCTGTCAAGCGCATCAGCGAGTGCGATTGCCAAATGGCATGGGCACTGACCATATCAGACGGTCGACGAACAACCCTCCAAGCCTTGCCACCATTGACATCCCCAGTACTCGACATGTGATGGACTTGGTCTGCGTCCGACGACGCGATTATCATCGTTTCACGTTCCCTAACGTGGTACTTTTGCTTCTGCTTTAGTGGAAAAGAGTATCAATAAAACACAGCCCCGTTGGGACGTTTGAGAGGGACTCACAGGTCTCTTAGGTATCTCTAATTTTTGAAGCTCGCGGTTAATGCTCTCGGACAAGGGATCATCTTCATTCTCGAGATCATCCATCCCCAAAGCATCTGTCGCAGCGCGCTGTTTCCCCAAAGAAATCTCAGCCGCATCCCCAGTACTCCTGCTCCTCCTTCGACTTGGTCTGCCACCTCCGGGGGTGAGCATGGTTGTCTTCGGCGTACGTCGCATCTCCTCCTCTTCCTCCAAGCGTCTAATTTCCCGTCGCCTGGCCTTGATCATCTCCTCTCGTTCCTTGATGCCGATTTTTGGTGGTGGGGGTGGAGGGGGCGTCTGCTGGTGCTTTGAACTGACGGATCTGTCTCCTTCCCCGAAACTAGCGGAGAAGTCACCAAAACCGGTTCCCAACAGCGGCGTAGGATCATGTGACACCTCCAACTTCATTCCACTGGTCGAAAAGTCAGTGACCGGGGGCCGATGCGCAGGTTCACCCATATCCTCGTCTTCCTCGCCTTCGTCAGTGCCGTCGTACGTGTCATCGACTGGGGTGGGGGGGATTTGGAATGTACCGGCTTGGATACCTTCGGCCATGGCCTCGACCTTGATGTCTCCGGGGACGAATGGTAGCTTACTTGACTTCTGGGGCTTGTGAACCCCCGAACCAGATTCAGCGACGTCATGGACAAGTCTATCCAAGGCACTTTTCATATCACCCAGTTCCTCTCCATTGGAACCAAACCCGAGATCAGCGGGGAGGAGACCCTCGATTGTGACTGGGGAGCTTTCCGAAAACGCGGGGTCTTCTGAATGTTGTCTCATTGAAGTAACGACCTTCTTCTCCACGTGTTCTTCAACTACCTCCCTGAGATCCACGTCAGTACTGAGGTCCGTCGATGGTTCTACGGAGCTCTTCCGAGAAAACATGCTCGTATTGAGGGGAGCGGTCTCCCCCCCGGCCTCCTCGGTGGGTTCTGGATCGATCGTGTAGACGTTGGTGTGCCTAGAACCAATATCCGAGGCAACGACCTCACGTAGTGGGCTGCCCGTGCTCCGTTTCTTAATTAGTCGTTGGAGGTCTTCCCTACCGATCCCTGGGCTCTTAGACGAACGCGCACTGAGGCTGGTGATAGATTCGATGCTGGCTGAACTCGAATTCTTGTTCGTGAAGAAAGGAGACTCGGAACGGGAAAGAGGAGAACCGGAACGTGAACGAACAGCGTCAGATACACGCTGTGAAGTTGTGAAATGGGGAACCGGAGAACCGGCCCTCGGGGAGCCGGATGGGGTAGAAATGGAGGTGATGGATGTGTCGGCCATCCGAGGAGGTGGCTCCAGTGGTTCATCCTCGACGACTGGGTCTGGTTCCGGTTCCGGTTCCGATTCAGGCAGGATATCGATGTCAGCAGGAGGTAACTCTTGATTGTCTTCCTTTATGGGAGATTCATCAAATGGATCAAGAGCACCGGGTACCGCTAGCGAGGGGTTAACTTAGCGAGGGGAGCGTGTGCCTGGTATTGAACTCACATTTCCGTCTGGGGATAGGGAGATCGAAGCTCGGAATCAACCCTTCCTGATATCTGCTCTCGGCTTTGGTAGAAACCTTGGAGGGCGAAGGAGAGGGAGGGAGCATTTGCACGTCTTTGTCGACCTCGTCACGCCTGTGGGAAGTGGCTGAGCGTTCAGGATGTGTAGTTCGGCCAACTGGAAGATCAGAGTCCGTAGAAACAGAAGTAGAGGGGGGCGGGCGAGTGACCGGTGGCGTTACGGGAGACGAAGACGCAGAAGACCATATGTAGGAGCGCTCTGGAGGGAGAATATCGAGGTCGTGTTCTTCACGAGCGAGTTGTTCGTGATAGGCAGCTTGGCGGTCTGCATGGTGCGTCCGGCCAAGTGGGACCCCGTCTTCCGTTTCCAGGTCATCAGGGAAATTGGAGTCATGGGGTGGAGTACGGGGAACATCGCCAAGTTGATTGTCGTGAATCAAAGAGTCCATGAGGCCGGTGATACTGTCTTCTCCATTACTACCCCCAAATTCCTGCTCCATACTGTCGTGGTCGTTGTAGTGGTCTGGTTCGTTTTCGAGGTCAGCGTCAGTTCGTCCGCTTGGATCGTCTTCTTCCCCATCACGAGGTGTGTGATAACCTTCCTCCTCTTCGTCTTCCAGTTCGTGTTCTTCGCGGTCGAATTCAACGACGTCGCAACGCTCATCGAAAGTCACTGTCTTCCGGCGAGCACGTTTTGTCGCGCTGAGATTAAATCCGACCATACGCGGACCATGGAAACGCTTGGTTACAAGAGAGGGGCGTGTTGGAGACGCTGTAGACTGACGATCTATCCTTGGAGGAGGAGGTAATGGTGGTTCTGGAGTTGTTTCACGATCAGTGATACGACGAAACGGGCTGTTGGTAACGGGTTCTTTCTGGTAGAGACCTTGAAGACCCTTTGACTGCCTTCGTTTAAAACCCATTGGGTGTTCGTTTTCCGCCTGCTCGTTCATGGATGACGGTCTCGGACGCTTCTCACCGCTGACTTTACGAGGGACCTTGGCTGGTGGGGGAGGGCGCGACGGTTTGGACGGGGTAGGTTTTTGGGAACGGAATGGGGATTTGGAAACAAGGTTGTTGTTTCTCATGTGGTTGTAACTGGAAGAAGACCTGCGCGCAAGTCCAGTTGCGGCAACCTTGCGACCTGGGGCATCTCGCTTAGCGATACGAAGGGGAGATATCGCGCTCGACTGGGAACCGCTGCTGGTTGCGGACTGAGTCCAGGGGTGGGTATCGCCGGCATGTGTGCTCGCGATGACACGGTCGCGGAGGGGAGTCGACGGCGATTGCGAGCTCATCGTTGAGCACGACGGCGGCGAGAACTGCTAATCTCGGACTCAGCAGCGGGAGCTAGGAGGGACGGAAAGAGGAAACAAACACTTTCAACTTCCCACGCTCTCATCAACATGTGGCACGTGATCGCGTCTCCCTCTTGGCTCCGCTCCATTAAACTTGTTTCAATGACCATATGTTGGAGGATCTTTGTTCGCACAGACCAATAAAGTGACCAACAGTCCGGGTTATCTGAACCCGCGTCGATGCCCCTCAGCGTTCCGTATGCGTCAACCGCTCCACCGGAGCTCGAGTTGGACTAGTGCGAAACCCGAGGTGAAAAGAAAGGAGTGCTCCTTTCCCCCGGAACCACCAACCCATCTCTTCCTCCACCATGGTACGCCCTGTATATGCTGGCGATAAACGATCTCTCGTGTTGGCGTTTGATATTGGGACGACATTCTCTGGAGTGTCTTACTCACTTCTCGACCCCGGTCAGGTCCCTCAGATCAACAGTGTCACCCGGTACGTTTCACCCCTGACTTTTGCGACGATAGGAAACTCCTCTGAAGGGATCTTCTCAGATTTCCGGGACAGTCTCTGACCAGTTCTAAAATCCCCTCGACCATCTGGTACGATGCCAGCGGGCGAGCCCGCGCTTTTGGAGCAGAGGCCACCCTATTGGAAACCATCGACACGGCAGATGCTGAGGGATGGACTCGTCTTGATTGGTAAACTCGCAGCTCCAATACTCGCCACCCCGTGCTGATGGGAAACAGGTGGAAGCTGAATCTCGCCCCCAAGGCGCTTTGCAAAAGGCTTCCCGCCGGGTACGCACCCACGTTACCCCACGGCCTTTCCGTCGTCGACGTCTTTGCCCACTTCATGAACTATCTGTTCGCTTGTGCGGAATCCTATATCAAGGATTCCCATGCATTTGGGGGATCTGTCTGGGCCTCGGTCAAAACGGACGTTATTTTTATCCTCAGCCACCCAAACGGTTGGGGAGGCGCTGAGCAGGTGACTATGAGAAAGGCGGCTGTCAAGGCCAACCTCATCCCCGACACCGGGGAAGGACACGACCGGATCCGTTTCGTCACGGAGGGCGAAGCAAGTTTCAACTTTTGTGTCAACAACGGTCTTTCCGGAGACGCGATGAAAGTTGGGATCCCAACCATGGTCGGCCTGCTGAATGCTGATTCCTTTTAGGTCGGCAACCATGTAATTGTCATCGACGCTGGTGGGGGGACAATCGATGTCTCCGGTTACGCCGTTGAGGGTAGAAACCCCCTCCGAGTGGAGGAAATCTTTGCCTCAGAGTGTACGTGCAGTCCGCCATTTCACGCCTTTCATAGTAACGTAGGGTCACAGGCCGCCTACTTGGAGCAACCACTGTAACAAAAAGGGCCCGGGAGTTTATCGGAGGTATGGCCCTACCTCATGGAGAGTTATGCGGCCCCTAACACTCCCGCTAGATCGTCTGAAGTCATCTAGGTTTGACGTCCCCGAGATCATCAACCACATCACCCATTGTTTCGACGAAACGACAAAGCGGCTCTTCAAATCGTTGGATGAAGTCAGCTACATACAATTTGGAAGCCCCGCTGAAACAGAAACAAATCTCAGAATACAGAGGGGGAAAATGAAGCTTTCTGGGTTTGCACCACTACTTTCACGATCGGTACCTTATTTTCACGAGAGCACACCAGGTTAGAAGTCGCCTCTTTCTTCGAAGCGAGTATCGAAGGGACGATCGATGCAATAGAGTTACACTTGCGCTCGCTGAAGGTCAACAATAGTGTGAGTTCTCAGCTTGGGCAACCAGATCGCTCTCAAACACTTATTAGGCTGTACTCCTTGTCGGAGGTTTTGGGGAAAGCCCTTGGCTTTTCCAGTGCCTGCGCTCTCGTCTTTCCAGTCTGGGATTATCATTATCCCGACCGGACGTTCCAACGTGGGCTTTTTGTAGAACAATTCTGATCTCCCGATTAACACATTCACGCAGTAACAAGGCTGTGGCACAGGGAGCCATTGCATTCTTCCTGGATGCATTCGTGACTAGCCGGGTGTCTCGATTCAACTACGGGATCCAGGCGAACGTCGTATACGACCCGTACGACCCTGAACACGCGGAACGTTCAGCCCAGGCACACTTCATGGTAGATGGGGTCAAACGCTTGCCGAATGGATTCTCGAACATACTCCGCGAGGTGTGTTCGTAGACTCGCCCACTCACCAGGTTCTTACCAGGCATTAGGGAGTACGCGTCTCTGAGACGCAGGAGTTTCGGAGGGAATTTTATCTCCATTCAGTGTCACGGAGAGGTCTCAACCAAATCAACATCACCATCTTGGCCTACAAGGGGGGTTCTAAGGATCCGCGATGGACTGACTGCGAACCTGGTCACCGAGTTTTTCGTTGAATTCCACACAGTTTTCTCACGCTCGCTTTGCATAGGTTCGTTCTTCGACCTCTGCACGGTGACTGCAGATACTTCCAAGCTACCAAAACCAAAAATAAAAAATCCACGGGGCAGCCACCACGAGGTTTCCTTTGAGGTGGTTCTGTTGTTCGGTCTAACCGAGCTGAAAGCGCAGCTCGTGTGGAAGGATGGTGGAAATGAAAAGCGGTGGGTTCAGTTGCCTCCCCGCTCAACTGTATTTGCTGAAAACGGGCAGGGGGCCAGCCAAAATAGTATACGACCAGGACGGAGGGGTTACCGAGATATAACCCTGAATTTTCCAAGTAGCTTCGTGTCATGTAGAATAAAATTTTCCAGGCGGAGATAAAGTAATTCGTGCACTCGCGCTCAGCTATCGTGGAGGGCAACCTTGGGTTTTAGCAACAACTTCCTAACTCCTTTCGTCTGCTTCCTCTCGCAGAGCCCCAAATCCGTGGTGCAGATCACAGCACGCGGGGGAGTTTTCACCCCAGCCCAGACATATGTATCCTCCATACGCTCACCATCGAACATCGTGCCTCCCCGAATGACGGTGACCGTCAGATCTTCAGAGACGACGTTTTCGCCTATCATCCTGTTGAGCTTCCGAGCGGTGGTGAAAAGTGCTCCCAGCTTCTCCGCGGCGTATTTGTGGATATTGTTGGCGTTGTCAACGGGGTCTCCTACTCCGCAGGAAGAAAGGAGCCCAGCCAGTTGCTTGACCATACCGTTTAATATCTGGCGAGGGAGGTCTTCGTGGCTCGAGTCTATACGACTGAGAGTGCGACGGGTGAGAGCACGCCAGTTACTAGCGACGGTATTATCCTCTGACGGTGCGTTAATTCGACATAATCGTATGGGGAGATCGTTGGATTAACGTACCTGTTTCGCAGACCTTTGAATACAACTTATCGTACCAACCGGACGCGTGGCTGAAACCCCAAGTATTGACGATCCCGGACGAGTAAAATGTCAGGAAGCCTTGTAGCGCCAACTCAACTGACCCCACGTCCACCTCTTCTCCGGATCCTTGTGGTAAGACCAGAGTGACGAAAATCGATTTGTACGGCCCCTCTGGAACTTCCTCGGCTGAAGGGGTACGGACCCGTTTGAGGGGTAGATTCTCCGCAAGGTGAGCGGCGGTCTGCATGACTTCGGAGTTGAGATCGCGGACGGATTGCACGATATCGGAAGTAGAGACGGGATCCTCCTTGGATAGGAAAGTCTTCGCGACCTTCAGCTCCTGATTGCGAACCCCGAGGAGCGCAGAGGTACTACGCAGTTTCTCCCTGAGAGCGTTGATCTCTTGTTGCTGTTCCTTGCACGTGGCCTGTGTTTTGTGCAGGTCGACGATGACGATTTGATGTGCCTCAGAAAGTTGGCAGTGACTACGCTCCAACGACTCATGTTCGCCAGCAAGTTGGTGGTGATCACCTTCAAGGTCCCTTAGGCGGGCGGTCTGCGCTCGGAAACGCGACTGTAAATGGTCTCCCCTGCCCGACCAATGTTCTCCGCGGTGTCTATGCGTGGCAGTGCTGGAAGCGGTCCGGGGCCGTCGTCCTTCGTGCCGTTCGTTCGTGTGGCTCCTAACTGTCCTCGAGCTGTCTCCGGAAGCGCTGGCGTGATCGTTAGGTGGGTCCTGGGGCATCTCTGGAGAAGGTTGTAGGTCTTGAACATCCAACGAGGCCATCTGGGGCTGCTCGATGGTTCCTTCAACTTGGGACTGTCGTACGGAGTTGATAATCCGCGCAATCGGACGTTTGACCAGAACGGTAAGCATGAGCACGCTGTGTCAGGGGTTTAGTGAAGTGGTCGCAGGGGAAGTTAAGAAGAAGAGATTTAGAACGGTACCGTGGATTTGGTGGTCGCAGAGAAGAAGACCGGGTCCCCTATGGAACTATCGGAGAACCCCTCTTGCAGCGATACGGTACATCCGAGCCCCTAAGTCATTTGGGGCCCTCAGTTAACGAGGCTATGGAGCCCAGCCGCCAGGCGTGAATACGCATATGGCCGCCGTGCAACGCAGCATGCGCTGAATTTTGAATGGGGAATGCCTGGTAATGTATGCATCAGAGCGGGGTATGTTTGCGGAGTGCAGGAGTCCATCTCGGAGCTGGCGGACTCGGCGTCGGCAAGATCGGCCATTTTAGGAAGTTCAACACAGGGAGATTCAATAAGCGCACGATTCGAATGCGAGAGAGGAGCGGAGGTCGTGTTTTCCTCTTTTACAGATGCAAGCATGGCTACAAAATACACGATACACGTACAGTACACTAATTGAGGTTTAGCCTAATTCGGTGTCGGCCTGGGTAGGCCAACCCCGTCCTGACCAGCGACAACGCAAATTGACGCAATCACAGGTTGAAAGCGTCGCTCCTCCACCCTTCATTCTGGTCAACGATCTCCGCGTTCCTCCTCTCACCGGCCCTTCTCTTCGTGTCGTCGTACATCGCTCTAGCTTCTGACTCGTCCGGTACGCTCTCTGCGAGTCCCTTGACCGTGTTCCTTGTTTGCTCGACGGCACCCTCGACCTCCTCAATAACATTGCGTCCTTCATGAGCGAGCCCGTCCGTTCGACTAGCTGGCGTGACAGCTTTTCCGGGTAAGATCTGTGGGGCAACTCCGATTGCCATGATAGTGACCTCTGGTTCCCCCGCTGCGTCACCGTTTGATGCGGGTTCGGTCTCTGTGGTACGAACGATACCCTTGAGGGTAGCCTCCGTGTGTGTGGTCACCTTTGGTACGTATTCTTGCGATCCTCCGGGGTGGGGAGAGGGATCTTGGCTGGAGGAATGTAGGCGCTTCAATGTAGCGTCCCAGTAGTGGTCGAAATCTGGTTTAACCCCAGAAGCGGTTGTCTCCGTCGCGTCTCGTTGTATGTCAGCAACAATCCGCGAGATAGCCTCCAATCCATCCCTGATATACCCGGAAGCGACGTGCTCGAACGTCTTGCGAACGACAGGTCCTGCCAGAGGCTGGAGCAGCACCTTGTTGAGGATCCAGTGTTTGCTCTCGTTAATGGCAAAGTGGAGTCCCGACACAGCTGTGTGAACCTTCAAGACTTTGAACCCGTAGTCGACTTTGGTGGGGTCAATATCCGTGTTGAACTCGAGATCGACATCAAAATTGAGGCCTTGGCCACGATCGTCCCCCGCATAGATGCTGATGAGCCCTTCGTCCTCGTACCCGATAAGGCCCTTGTATTGTAGGTAGTAGTCCAAGTCCAGAATAGCCATCCTGAGTCCCTCCACTCGCACGCGAACGAAGTTCTCGCGGTGTGGGTCGTCGTACTGAGTGATATGGAGGTCATTGTGATTTGTGATGTGAATGGAGTCAGGCATCAGAGACCTAAGGGTCGTGGGGGAGTTGAGGACGATGGAATCAAGGGCAATTTCGACCGCGTCGTTTATAAACTCGACCCGAGGCATAGGGAGACTGCGCATGACACGGAGAAATCGAGGGAGGAGCCAAACGAAGAGGTCTCTCCTGAGCTCCCTCCCTGCCCGATACGGTTGGTCCTGGAAGAGAACGACAGAATCCG
>Ga0307515_10026183_pt1 | contig 10050 bp, 7 predicted proteins | sample 17_EM_MG_FD_194513 | JGI IMG/M metagenome (GOLD analysis project Ga0307515, IMG submission 194513) | Populus trichocarpa ectomycorrhiza microbial communities from riparian zone in the Pacific Northwest, United States - 17_EM | ecosystem: Host-associated > Plants > Roots > Unclassified | place...
ATAATAAAACATTCGACCCCTTTAAGATAATCTTACCTATACAACTCTTTGGGTGAATTCTAATATATCCAAAAAAATCATCCGTTGCTTAATTATGATGCTTATATAGAATAATATTGATTTTATCAATTCCAAAAAAAAAAGTAATTTTCTCCAAATTTCTAACTTAACAAGAAAATTAACAAAATATGATAGGTAACCATTAAAATAACTCATGATTTCTTAAATTATAACACACATAAGTTACAAAATTAAACTCAATTCTATCAAATGACAATAAATTTAATTTTCCCCAAATCTCAATCAAACCCTAGCATACAAGTCATATATCAATACAATAAATTTCTCTAGAAAAAAACTGTAAAATACTTAAATATACAAGCAAACTATAAAAACTATAAAAAAATTCTATAAATTAATAAAAACTACAATAAATTAACCTAAAACATAAATGAGTTATAAAAAATAGATGGGTTTGCTTATTTTGTGTATTGAGGCTTAACAAAAAATTCATCTATCAATGCTAACACTACTGATAGATATAGATCGACTCTGGTGGGTTGGGAACTTTATGAGAAAATAAAGGGCGGTTTATGGTATTTTTTTATAGAAGAAGAAGAATAATAAAGGGAGGAACTATCGGTTATAAATTATTTACATTTGCAGACAAAAATATTTCATTGGCAATTCCATCAGTAATTCATGACATGTAAAATTACTAACAGAATTGTCAATAGTTTTTTTTTTTTTACTCCATCAAACATTATATCTGTAATTATTGAAATAACATAATCCATTGTTATTTCAGTCAGAAACTGTTGACAAAAATTCTTCGGTGTGCCCATTGTCTTTTTCAGTATTTTAGTAATGGGTGCACTCTCTAAGTTAATTTGATCTTCGTGTAAATATGAGATTATTTAGATACTGTTATACAATCTTAAAGCATCCCACACATTGAGAAAGCAATTGATAGTTCTTTGTGGAAAGAATATAAGATTCCAACCTGCTCATTACAATCAATATTCCTACCATCTAACACGTACACTACAGTCTCTCAAACCACCGCTTTTTGAGTAGTTTGCTCAACTCAATCACATACAATCCTTCGGATTTATAAGTTCAATGCAGGTGGTTATGATAAGTTAGTTGTGGATTTGCTATAATTAGACTGCGTGGATAACCTAATAAGGATATTTATAGATCGATAGGACATGATTAAGCGCAAGAAAAGAAACGGGTCATACATAATGATCAGTTTGACATAAAGGTCTATAATTTTTTATTTGATTGTTGAATTATGCTTAAATTTTGCTAGAAGGTTCCAAAAGGCCTAATTCTATATGAAGGTCTGCTTTTATAACCAAACAAGATTTGGAAAACCTTAAAATTAGATCTGTTTTTTGGGCTAGTTTTGTTATTTTTCCTTTTTATTTTTAGATTTTACGTGTTTAGGACTTTTACTGCCTTTTCCTTTATTTTTGAATTTTATAATTTGTTCAAGTTGATTTTTAGGATTATTTAAGAAGTTGTAAACCTTTTAGAGAGGTAGAATACTTGAAAAAAACTATTCAGTAATTAAATTTTGAATTAGGATTTTTGTATGGTTACCCTATTTGGCATAATTTTATGTTGTTTGTGTTTGTTGTCTTTATTATGTTCTTTTGTCTATAATATTGGTACACCTTTAATTGTATTATAATAAAACAGTTGATGCAAGCGGAAGCTAGAAAGACAACAAACAATCACAAAAAAACTTAATTTTATGAGCGAAAAGGGTTGTAGATACAAACTCTAAATTCATAGTTTTATTATCTGAAAATAAGTCTCTTAAAGAGGTTTACAAGTCTTTTAAATAGGCTTGAAAACCTACATCTACTAGAAAACAAAATCAGAATTTAAAAGCATAAAGAGAAATTACATAATATCTGAAATACAACAATAAATTCATAAAAATCAAGGAAAAATAGAAAAACTAGCTCAAACAAGATCTTTCGAGCCTAATTTCATATATCTAAATGACGAATGATCGAAAAAGCAATTTCTCTATGGAACTAGGTCTCTGGAACCTTCTGTAAGAACTTGAGCCCAATACAACTGTGAAATCTTCTATTATGATCACTTTTAACCACTATTTTAGTCTGGCATGATCAGGTTTTTTTTGAATCTAAAACATGTTCCATCGATCCATAAAAGTATCTGTTAGACTATCCACATAGTCTATTTATAACAGATTCTTATCCAAATACTCAAACTTTTTAATTTTCATAAGCCTAGTTGCAGTATACAATTATTTCGCAAAGCAAAATGATAAAAATGTCATTTATACTCCAAGTCCTATAGTTTGTGTAGTCTCAATTTTTTTTTTATTCGACAATAAAGATTATTCACAAACCAATTTACCCATTAATTAAAGTTAAAAAAAATTCATGCGTGATCTTAAATGCACACAAACTCATGTCAGTTCCAAAATTAAGGAAATGAGCATAACTTTTTCACGACTAAGACAAACCCTTAATTACCTCAAAAGTAATATTATTTCAAAATGCTTAAAAGATCGGGAGTAATCATCGAAGAAAGCACACCATTTCCATAGCTCAAGTGCCATTTAGTGCCGCCACAGCTAAGTGGCTTTTGATAGTGTATAATGACTTCAGTTGATTGAGATTGTTTGTGAGGTGAAAGAAATACTGTTAGTTCTTTTTTTCCTTTATGAGATTTGCGGCTGTTTAACAAGAAAAAAAAAACATTTGGATTATAATTTTATAATAAAACATATCTAAAATCCATTGCTCCAAAATCTAAGATTTGAATATTCGACCCATAGAAACAAAAAAAGAAGAAGAAACATTTTGCACTTTCGAAATAGTAAGACATATTTCCCCTTTATTTTAAAGGAAACAGTAACCAAAAACTACTCAGAAAATGTCCACGTACGATGTTTTATATTTCAATGAATTGTTGGTCACATGAGGCAAGATTTCTCATTCAGAGTTTGCTTGTAGATGATTGATCAACCCTCTAACCAAAATTTTTGGCTTGAAAAAGATAAAAAAACAAAGAGGGTAGAGGAAGAGGGAGATGATGACAAAACATAGATATAGAATAGGATTAGCACACATTTATTGGATACCAAATGTCTCACAATTCACAGAAGCAAATAGATTTGCTTTACATGAAACCTACAACATTTCCATTATTAACAACTGTTGTTTACTGCTTCTTTTGCTGAGATTTCAATTCCTTTACCCTCTCTTCAGTAGCCTTCAGAGCTTTCCCATATTTGCTAATCAACTGTAAAGCATAAACATTTATTCATTTAATAAAGGGTGGTTCCATTGCACGAAGATAACAACTTTGAATATAAAATGCGGCACTTGCAAAAGCAGGCAGGGATGGTATGAATCTTGGTTATTATTCTACACAAAAATATACCTCGTCAACCTCTTCAGGAGACATGATAAATGGTGGAGACATCATTATGTTGTCCCCTGAGACACGTACCAACATTCCTTCCTTCTCACATTGTGCTCCAAAATATGCGCCAACTCCTAGAGGCCATTGCAACTCAAGGATTATTAACAGTGAAATGTTAAAGATGATGAAAATCAAGTAGAACTGGTTGCCAAACACGTAATGGTAATGCATGCATAAAGTTAACTCCCATTTTGGTAAAATCCGGAAAACTGTTTTTGGAGAAACATGCTGAAAACATGCCCTAAATTATTATCTGAAGAGCAGCTGAAAACTGAAAAAGGAGCTGAAACTTACCCCACTCAGGAGGGAATGGATCATTTGGTGACTTGTTGTCTACAAACTCGGTACCAAGAATTAAGCCAGTTCCTCGTATCTGAAGTGACAGGATATTACAAGGTAAAGTGTCTGGTAACCTGTTTATTTACCAGATTAGCTTAAATATTTCAAACATAAAATGTACCTCCCCTATGATAGGGCTGTCAGAGAAGGCTTTTACACCGTCTTGAAATTTTGGGGCGATTCTGTTTACTTGATCAAGAATGTTTCTTTCCCTGCAAACAAGTAAAAGTTTGGTTAAATCCTAGACCTAAATATAAATGCTATAACACTTGTATCATGAGCCATGGCCAACCACTGAATAACACTTGTATCATGAGCCATGGCCAACCACTGAATAAGCTCATCTAATGCAATCCATTGACAAACGAACTACTTAAATAGATGATTATGGCCCATAAATAAGAAATTACATTGCAATTTCACATTGCCAATATTCACAGGAAGAAGGGATATAAGACAACGAATAATGATCATCAACTGGTTGGTTCATCTATGCTTAGAAAGGTATACATGCTTGAAATCAAATTATTTGAATTCTTATGTGGCGTATCTAACAAATATCAGAAAAGGACGCACTTGTATATCTTTAGCGTTTCAATGGCAACTGCACAAGCTACAGGGTGACCAGAGTAAGTGAATCCATGAGAGAAAGAACCTGAAATAGAAGAAATTAGGAGATGACAAAAAGGAGAAGCATTTTGTAGCATAAAAGAAAAATTGATTCTTGATGAATAGTGTCCACATACCAAGTTTGCTGCTTTGTGAGTCAATCACATCTGAAACTTCAGGGCTCACCATAACAGCTCCTATTGGCAAGTAACCAGAGGAAAGGGCCTGGATAACCAATGCCAAACAAGAAAGAGAGATCAAGTAATATCTCAGAATTTGAAAATCGTGCAATTACTTTTTCTCTGACCTTACCTTTGCTACTGATACAAGGTCTGGTTTGATGTTGAATTTGTCGCACCCATACATTGTCCCAAGCCTTCCAAATGCACAAATTACCTATAATAAACAGAAAGAAAGAAGAGAGCTTGAATTGCCAGTGATATAGAGCTTAGACGTAACATTCTTGGTAACAGGGATGGATATTATGTACCTCGTCTGCAATAAAAAGAATGTCATACTTTTTCACCACTGCTTGAATCTGCAGGACAAAAAAGGTGTCAGTTGGACCAGCTGTCCAGCTGTATATGTTGATAAGACGAGTGAGGTTTTTTTTTGGGTGGGGGGAGATAACAAAAGCAGCATGCCACATTTATAAACATAATGCAACTATTACTCTTAGACTAAGCAGAAGCCTCACTGGTCATATATCATTATGAAGAAGAAGCTATCTGGCTCTCAATTTTGTTAACGCAAAAACTATCATTCCATTGCATAATATGTCAACACTAAGACGTCAGCAGAAGTGCATGATGACTTGTGAGCACTTTTTTTTAAGACTTACCAAAATATGTTAAATTAGCAAACATCACAGGAGATGGCATTTTCAACCAAATTGCAGCACTGGGTTAAGAAAGTCCCACCTTATCAAAATAAGTTGCTGGTGGAGGTATCACGCCTCCTGCTCCCATGACAGGCTCAGCAATAAATGCAGCAATCTGAAATGAGCAAGCACAGTACATGAGAAATAACCAATCCCTCCATTTCAATTGAAGACGGTCAATCCAAAGATCAAATTACCGTCTCTGGTCCCTCTTTCAGGATAAGATTCTCCAAATTGATAGCTAGTCTGGTTGAGAATTCCTCCTCTGTCTCACCTGGAACATGCATTAGCATGATTGTTAGTCCAAATCATGTCATTCAAAGGATCTGAGCAGCAAGACAGGTGGAGTGCCAACCTGGGAGATGATAACGCCAGTAATGTGGGCAGTCGGTGTGTCGTACAAATGGTGCAGGAAGATCAAATTTTTGGTGCAAAGCTGGAAGGCTGTAACATAAATTTATTGGTTAATGAAACATGAGTTTCATATGTTAAGCTCAAAGATTCTCATCTAAGAACTCATCAATTATCTTTACCCAGAAAGGCTGGCTGTTATCAAGGTTGAACCATGGTACCTGCCAAATTCAAATATAATGATTAGTAATTGGGAATGTTCCCAACAAGAAAATTGACAAAATAATCAATCGACCAGTCCACATACGATTTTGCTCGAGCTATAAATTTCTTCTTATTTGGTCTTCCAAGAGCATTGTTATAATACCAAACCAGCTTCACCTACAAATAAGTAATTCAAGACACAAAGCACGCACCACACTCAGGGAAGAAAACATAAAATGTAAACCAAGTAAAACAGTATTCTTGCTATCATCATCATCATTGACATTTGTTGATTAACAAGCATTGAAATAAGGGATTGAATATCAAAGCAAGATATAGCTTTGACATCCATGTATATTTCTCAATTAAATTTCTATTCATCTTTCATGAAAAATTGCTGATCAGATATTCATTTCATATTTTGCACTCATTCTGCATGTGAATCACAAAGACATACAGCAACTGTTTAACTACACATCCACGAAAATGCATATATGTAAATAATAAAAAGCGAAAGATAAGTGCTTATTGACAAAAAGCAAACCTGAGTGTCATTGGCTTCTGATCCACTATTTGTAAAGAAAGCTTTTGCCATTTTACTTGCAGTAAAAGTTTCAAGAAGTTCTTTTGCAAGATCCTGTCAGATAAAAATGATTATTTAAAACCAATGGAAAGCATTTTCAGAAGATAACAGGTCAAATATTTTGTAATGGAAGGAGCACCGGTGCTTCTGTTTTAGAGAGGCAGAAAGCAAGACATTCACAGATTATGTAAGTTAATTAACTGGTGAGAATTCCATAGATGAAAATGCATTTCATATAAAAAATGAAGTTATTTCAACATAGAAAAGGAAAGACAGAAATATAGGAATACCAAAGAAGGTTTTGTAGTCCGATTCCAAAAGGAGTGGTAAAATGGCAATTTATTCAACTGTTCTGTTGCAGCAGCCACAAGCCGTGTTTCATTCCCCCCTGAAAAAAGCTGATGTCTCAATACATATACAAAATGGAACCTAAATATGCAAGATGGCACGGGGAAGTCTAGTTCTTGGAATTATCAAATTCTCATATCCCACAACTTGACAAGATATGAACCAGGTGCAGGGGTCTGATAATTTGAATTCATCGAAGTGGAGAAAAATGGAGCGAATAAGTCTCTGATCAACTAGGGTATGCTGTTTCATTTACCTAAGGATGTGCACCAAAGACCAGCAAGAGCATCAAGATACTTCTTCCCATTGATGTCATAGACATAACTACCCTGTATCATTCAGCAGCTTCAAGTTAGTTATGTAATTCAAAGGAAAAAAACTGAGCTTAGATTGTTAGCGTAACAAATATGCTGGGTCAAACAGAGAAGATTTGTCACAGGAAGTATATACCTCAGACTTCTCTATGACTAGGGGATCCAAATCATTACTCTGCCAGCCAGCAGTGAAAGGTGCCAGCATATCATGCCCCTTAAAACTGCAATAACTAAAATTTGTTAGCAACTAATCACCACTAAACAGTATTCCTAGCGAGTGTGAATTTGAATGCAATAGCACAATTGTTCTGGACAAATCAGGGCATATCTGCAAATCATCTACACCATGTAGAAGCACATCGGACGCACACACATAGGAGTTGTGTGTGTGTGGGACGTTAAGTACCTGTTGCCCTCAGTAGTTGAATCTTCCTTTTGCAAAGATGCCTCGGTACCATATAACCTGGCCAGGAAAGGGCCCCGGAGAAGATGCTCCTGTGAACTTCCAGAGGCAGTGCCATTTTTTATGCAAGAACCGAGCTGAAAATAATGTATTAAGAAAGCGTAAGCAATAAAAAGGCATGAATGATGAGCTGTGAAACTATAGAGCAAATAGATCATTCAGTATGTGTTTTAACTGCCCACGAATTTCTCTACTCTGTCCCATACTTCCATACACCATCCTATTCACCAATTTTAACATGAGAAACAGGGTGATTGGTGGTAAGGTAGGAAGAGAGAATCACAACCAGTAGTACTACCAAATTGTTTTCGAATCATCTTCATAATCCTATAATCATGGATCTTTGATTTCGATATTGGTTCCATTGTCTTCAACTACCTAGTGAAGATTAAGGCATTTAACCTTCAAAATATATAAGCAAGTGCTGCATCAAACACCCATCAAAAGTTCTATAAAACAAATTTCTATTAATCTACACCCCATGAGTACAAATCCCTTCTAAGGAAAATACAATTCATTCAAATTGATTCTAACCATTCAAGATGTGAGCAAAACTCCCTCAACAAATCTTCATGAAGTTTCGCATTACTAATCACTAATCTAGCCTCCAAGAAGAAAAGCAACCAAAATATCCCAAAAATTTGAAAAGGAAAAAGAAAAGAAATGGAGGTCCTTGAGTAACATAGTCAGTGATCTTGTTAAAAATACTAAAAGTATACTCAGCTCAGACAAATAGGTGTATCAAGAAACAACAAAGAAGTCTTAAATTATGATTTCCTTCATTTGGCAAGTGGCAACCTAATGGGATATTCAAGTTCTGTCCTTTCAGTCTCATCATTAAAAAGGCAGTAGATTCAACCAAACAAGGTGATGAACTAACAACAACATAAGCTAGTGTAAAAATCAAAACATGAATGATCTAAAAACAAGAATCCAAGGTCACTGTAACTAATCAAGAACGCAAGAAAAGATAATCCAAGGAAACAATAATTCACAAACCTTTTCAAGAATCAAGATTACACAGTACTATATGATGACTCAAGAAAACTACATAAGCAGACGTAAAAAAAAATTCAAGAATGCATGAAAAGAAAGCCAAGAAAACTGAATTCACAAACTTTTTCAAGAATCAAGAACAGACAACAAAAGGGTCAACACTTTTTGCAGGAAAACATAAATAAGTGTTCCAAGATTTTTGATACCTGGGCTTTAAGAGTGGATCGCAGGAGTTTGCTGATAACCATATTTATGTCTTAGGATTTGTCAAGAAAGACATGCAAGAAAAAAGGAGATGCAGTGGCGGTTGAGTAAGAAAGAGAGAGCGACTGAGACTGTTCCTCTGTGTTGGTTTTTATTGATGATTGTGTGTTTACGAGCCTATTTGGTAAACAAGCCTATTTGGAAATGAAAGTTAATTATAAATAATTTTTTTTTGTTTTTAAAAAATTTAAAAAAAATATTAAATTATTTTCCTACAATATTTTTAAATTATTTTGATATATTAATGTTAAAAATAATTTTTTTAAAATAAAAAAATTATTTTAATATATTTCTAAGTAAAAAATATTTTGAAAAACAACGGTTATTTTAGAGTTATTTTTCAAATGTGTTTTTTTAAATATATTAAAAATTATTTTTAAAAAATTATTTATTTTTAATATTAATATATTAAAATAATAAAAAAATACTAAAAAATATTAATATATGAGTAATTACTTAGTCAAACGATGTTATCCTTCTTCATGCGAGAAAAACTAGAAATCACTTAATTTCTTTATGGAAAGAGGATGTAGATTTAGAAATTACTCCCTAAATAATTGTTAATTATCTGATTGCCACTTTGTCAAATGCTTGCCTTTTTTTTTTATATATAGTTTTTTTAATTAAAATTAATTTATTATTTTCTTACGTCTAAATTAAATCAGGGGTGATCGTTTTCGGTTCGGTTCAGTTTTTATAAAAAAAATAACCAAACCAAAATTAAAAAAAAAACCGAAACCAAACCGAAACTGGTTTAAACTGATTGGTTTCGGTTTGGTTCGATTTTTTAGGACAAAAACCGGTTTGACTCAGTTTTTTCGGTTTGGCTCAATTTTTTTCCGGTTTGGCTCGGTTTTTTTCCGGTTTGGGTTCGGTTCAGTTTTTTCGGTTTCAGGCTTATAAAACCGAAACCGAACCGGCTGGTTTTTTCAAAATTTTAATCGGTTTTTTTTCACGGTTCGGTTTTTTCGGTTATTTTTTTCTGTTTTCTCGGTTTAATTGGTTTTTTGATTTTGTTTTGCTTACCCTTACTCCCTTCACAATCCTAGCTGCCTTCCGTATACAAATAGCTAAAATCATATTTTTTATTTTAGCAATTTGTTTTTTTTTTAATTGACCCCATTTGTTTGCTGAAAAATAGTTTTTTTTGGAAAGTGAATTCCGGAGAAAGTGAATTCCGGAAAAATATTTTCCGATATTTGGTAGTGTAATGGAAAATAAGTTG
>Ga0307515_10026184_pt1 | contig 10050 bp, 4 predicted proteins | sample 17_EM_MG_FD_194513 | JGI IMG/M metagenome (GOLD analysis project Ga0307515, IMG submission 194513) | Populus trichocarpa ectomycorrhiza microbial communities from riparian zone in the Pacific Northwest, United States - 17_EM | ecosystem: Host-associated > Plants > Roots > Unclassified | place...
CTCTGCACGAAGCTCTGCACGAAGCTCTGCATTAAGCTCTGCACGAAGCTCTACTAAGGCTCTGCACGAGGCTCTGCCCCCTAGCAGTAGTGGAGGCATCCCGGGCCAAGGGAGGATATTTTCAAGGAAGGACCTAAGTATAGCACCTACTAGGTGTTGCAATAGCTTTAAGTAGTAGATATCTACGTATCTGTATAATTTTATCTATATTAGCAGACTATTCAATAAGATATAATACATGCTTAGGCTTTTTAACAACGCGTTTTTTAACTTTAACGAAATTAATGTCAGGACTAAGCAATAGCTGTATTATAAAATTTATACTATTTAGAAGCCCTAAGTCTTAAAAATAATGTATGAACTTTTAGTAATATTAACGCGTTGTGTGAATAAATAAATTAGATATCCGCAATCTCCGTTTGGCGGATTTTGCTTAGGTTTTTAACAAAACTCGCCAAACGCCCTCAGACGTGATTTTGCAATTCGGAAGACGGCGTAGGTTATTCCGACGCTAGCTAAAAAATCACATCTGAGCTCGCTGAGGTAAGTACCAGACGACAATAATATAAGATGATTAATCTGTTATGTAAGCAGCTTATAATTGGCTGATCGTCTGGGACCGAGATAAGTCTGTGTTCGCTTACCTAAACGCTGACCACCCACTTATCTCTTGCATCTACCTCTACCTGTTTACCTCTTACTTTCTTCTTTAGCTCTATATACTGCTTTCTATTCTTTTTCTTTAGCCCTATCTATGTATTTCTTCTTAAATCTACCTTTATTATATTCTTTTATAGTATTATATTAACCCTAAGCTTTTCTATTTTTAGTATATAAATATACTGGAGCTCCAAGGAGCTCCTGGAGTAAAATAATTTACTAGCTGGATGGAGTGGATCTAAGGCCAGATCCACTCCAGTCCAGTCTAAAAAGATCATTGCCTCCGGAAGCATCCGGGAGCATCTGACAGCCCCCCGTAAAATCCGTGATGCAGTTAGAGTGGTCTACTGTGATACACACTTACTTTAGAACTGTACTCTATTCCGTGGCTCTAACTCGGCTTCAGCTTTCGTCACGAAATCAACTTGAAGGTCCTCCTTCCACGTGTTTATAATCCTGTATTACCGTCTTATAAATCAGACGCTCCGTACCCCTAAAATCTTCTACAAAGAGTCTAAGAGCTTAACGTAACAGCCATGCTGACTTTCACCGCAAAACAACAACTGGGATAACAATTAAATCCCAGGAAAATCAAGCGTGAGCCCATTGGATTCGGATTTTGGGTTTTTCCTTTTATCTGTGCGATTATCTCAGTGTGTGGTTGACTGTTAACACGTACCCAAACTACTTTATAAACCTGTATATACTCTACCCGAGCCTTCCAAATGTCACTCCCCATCTAAGCTAGCTCCGTACTCAACTACTCGATGAAACGCATTTGCGGGCACAGCACAAGACGCAGGCTGATGATGTTGCCGAGGATGTAAGAGATTTGCACTTTACACATCCACATCAACAAAGCTGCAGCAGTGTCCGACTTCGTATTGTCCGGTATCCATGAGAGCTGCGGTATATACTGTGGATTTCATGCTCCTGCTGCTAACGCTGCTTTTTTTTGGCTGATATTAATTAAGATATTTGAGTGGCAGAGCAGTATGTTACGAAGAAATTGTGCATTGTATCCACTTCAGTAAAGTCTTGAGCAAGAGCTGTCGGTCCACGGGCTTTGCAATGTAGTCGTCCATTCCCTTTGCCAAGTATGACTCTGCCTGACCCTTTAAGGCATTTGCAGTCATAGCAATGATAGGAATCTGCAGACCAGCATTTCTAATTTCCACCGTCGCTCCTACTCCATCAAGATGAGGCATGTTTATATCCATAAGAATCAGGTCGTAATTTGTCAGCTTTTTCCTCGCAAGCGCCACTGCCTGGACACCATCCAATGCTGTATCGACATGCTCAAACCCAAGACCCTTAAGCATCCTCAGCATGACTTTCTGATTGATGTGGTTATCTTCAGCTAACAAGAGCCTCTTTCCTGTAGCCGCTAATTTGATGTTGGTGGAAGGCAGAGGGGTTGAGGAGACTGCAGTGGACTGCAGCTTCGTTTCAAGTTCATCCAACTGCTCCAGTTTTTTGAGTTTTTTTAATTTCGTGGAAAACCAGAAGATACTGCCATAACCTGCAGGATTAGGGCGAAAACCAATGCTGCCATCCATAAGTTCAGCTAAGCTTTTGCAGATAGAAAGACCTAATCCGGTGCCCTGGTAACGCTTGGTGGCTGAGTTGTCAAATTGCGTAAATGGCGTGAAGAGGGATCCAACCGCATTTAGTGGCACACCAATTCCGGAGTCCGTCACTTCAGTCAAAATGCTAAATGAACTTTCCTCCTCTTCCAGGAGCATTGCGTGTACACTAACGTGACCGTTCTCGGTGAATTTCGTTGCATTTGACACTAAGTTCTGGACAATCTGGCGATAACGAAGGGGGTCTCCATTAGCAGAGCTAGGTAGTCGTGGATCGAGGTCAACTTCTAAGCGCGTTCCAGGCCGTAATGTTGCTTGATAACTACGGGCGACCGAGGATATAATATCTGGTACGCTGATAACATCAGAACTGATGGAAAAACAGCCGGAGGCGAGCTTTGAATAGTCCAGAATATCATTGATAACTTGTAGCAGAACGCCCCCAGATTCCTCAATGATATGGGCCAGTTCCAACTGCTCAGTATCCAAGCCAGTGTCAATCAACAAAGTCAGGGCTGATAGCATGCCATGCATAGGAGTCCGGATCTCATGACTCATGTTTGCCAGGAACTCGGATTTCAGCTTCGCAGACTCTTCATAGGCTGAGAGCAAACGAGCTTCGGCAGCTCTTCGTTCAGTGAGATCTCGAGTGACTTTACTGAACCCAATCAGGGTATCGCCTCTGTATACCGGCGTAATAATCACATTAGCCCAGAATCTCGAACCATCTTTTCGATAGCGCCATCCTTCATCTTCCACCCGCCCATCTCGCAAAGCTATTACTAACTCTTTTCCCGGTTTATCAGCAAGCCGATCTTCTAGGCCGTAGAAATTGGAGAAGTGCCGACCCACAATGTCCTCTTTGGTATAGCCTTTCAAAAGTTGTGCTCCGGCATTCCAAGTGGCGACATTGCCTTTAGGGTTGAGCATGAAGATAGCGTAGTCTTTGACCGTGTCGACCAAGATTCGAAATGTCTCATTAGTGGATAGCCGTTCCTCGAGTTCGGCCTGCTTCATGTGCTCCTCTGTGGTATCCTCGACCTCGAGGACCATGTAAAGAAGTGTCTCGTGGCGGAACACAGGTATCGCCCGTATACTCCAGTAATTTCCGTCCTCAACCAGTATATCCCCAAGAATATGAGCCTTGCGAGTCACCAGGGCAGTATCGATAGCTGTGCGGAGCGAGTCTACATTAGGCATGTGTACGGCCACATTTCTATTGACGGACTGGTAAAGGTGGACGCCAACCATCTGTTCCCGAGCACGCCTGCACAAGGCTAGATAACTGTCCGAGACTTGGTGAATGCATAGCGACCCATCGATGACAACAGTTGGAACAGGAGTATGGCTGAGGATCTCATCCACCGAGCAAAGGGACGGGCCTTCTAGCTTCGTTTTGGGGGGAGGTGGGCTCGGCACGACTGACGTCATCTGCTACCCCCAGCGATCTAGGATGGCAAAGCGTGTGCAGTGGATAGCAGGAGAGCGAGCGCTCAGCCCTTCGGCTGTGTAAGGATGCTGAGTCGTTGGGGTGCCGAGGCTGATCAATAGAGAAGTGGTGCGATTTTTGCAGGACGTTAGGTGGGATGAGGAAGGACAGCATGGTTTTAAACCCCTTTACTCTCCACTGGGCTTTTTGCACCAGGAGGCGGAAACAGGGCTGGCCTCGGCCAGATAGAGTAAAATGCCAATGAGGCCTTTATGGGTTAGACTGGCACTTGGGTGGCCAGCAAGCCGCAAGTTCCTTGGAAAAGCGACATGTCAGAGGGGAGATCGTCGATCTGACCGTGCAAGGCCGGCACCCGCCCAACACCAACTTGCCATCGCGAATTGCCGAATATAGAACCTTCGGTGTATCACTTAACCAAGAGCAATCATCAATCACTAGTGCCACCCGTCCTGACGAAATTGTATGCTGCGACTATTCGTACTGTCCTTCTTGCAGCGCTATTGGTTCCTGTGCTCCAGAATTGGACACTCCGGGAAGCAACGAAGCTGAAAACTTCCTAATAAATGGCTCGCTCGTAAGATTCACGCAGCATCCACTTTTCATCTCCTAGCAGCAGCTCCGCGCTATGGATAGCATACGAGGCCTGCCCACTGAAATGCTCTTGGAGATTTTACCATACATAAATCACAAGCAGACGTTACTAACCTCTCCATGGTTTCGCGTACATTCCACGCTCTGATGGAGCCATTTCTATGCCAACGATTCGAAAACCACAACAATGTACTCATCACTCAATGTTTCACCATCCTTGAACGACCGGAACTTGCGAAGTGTGTAAAGCAATTGGATCTAGACCTTCGGTATGTTGGGGATTCAACACTCTCTTTCATCACAAAGCACAGCACCCTCTGGATATAAGTGGGAGCTTCTCCGTCAAAGTGATACGCACTTGGGCCTGGATCGCCGGCCTGCCTTCTTTGATAGCCTAAACAGTGGCGATTGTCATTCTACTCCTCTTGCTTCCTAAATTAGAAGAATTGCGAATGATCGTGTACGACGATCCGGTGCCCTATTTCATTTTTTCTTATGAGAACAGAAGGAGCATGATAAACAATTGTATTGAACATCAGTTTCTAGCCCACCTAGGGGCCTTACAGAAGATGGAAATTTGGTGTGAGGGATTTGAAGAACCACAGAGCATGGACCTGCTCCCCTGATAATAGCTACCTAGAAAGTTTTACTAGAAATGAAATCCTCGTTTTGGATGAGAATATCGACCTATCATCTTTGCATCCCTGTAGCGTAACGTCGTTTCAACTTACCACCAGTATTGTGGATACTCAACGGCTCAACTCGACACTCTCCTTTCAATAGTCTCAATTCTTTTCTCTATACAATGGCAGGACCAAGTAACCGTTGGTCGTGGGCTGAGCCGAGCGAGACTGTACATGCTCTCCGGGTTCCTGTTACACCCACGCTCGAACACCTCAAGTCAATATACTGCTCCAGCAATCCTTGGGACTGGAGCGATAGGGAGGATTGGGTAGATGAGGATGGCTTGATGGGGTCGTTGCAGGTGTTTAAAAACTCAAAACACCGGAAGTTGATTCCGCGGCGCTACTCGGGACGCAGGAATCTGCTCCTAGACATCCTAACGATATCCCTATGCTGGCGCAGTTCCTACTGGCCGGGATCGTTTCACTTACAGTAAAATATTGTGTTCAACACGCCCTACAGCATCTCTTACACCTGGCAGAGACATAAAACCCTGTACCTGAACTTGAGAAATGTACGTGTCTCTGAAATAGCCGAAGATGTTGATTCGGTCAATCTTTCGGGGGTGATTAAAATCGAGTTTAGTCGTGTCCAGGTGACCTTCGTGTGTCAATTCCATGTTGTGCAGAACAAGGGATGAATGAAGCAATGTTGCGTACATAATGTGTGTGTGACATTATGTAAGATATATCATTAGCTCCCATGGTACATAAAAGGGAATGTGAATCGTCTCAACATAGAGTTACATGCAGGCAAGAAATTCAATATTAAATAGTATGTAGAAAATCGACATCCAGTATGTCCCTTCATCCCCAAATCAACTCATCTGCAAAACTTGTGTAGATCTCACAGTGTACACCTACAAATGGATGCCAGCACCCACCCACACTCTGCCTTCCTGTCTAGAGCCTTGTAGTGAAGATTTCGATGTAATTTCTCACGGCGTATACGCTGGTGGAGGATCGTTGAATTCATTATGTTGGGCCTCCTCGTCGCTGCCACTAGGTTCCGCAAACCTCACATGTCTTATTGACCCATCAGTGGTACTTATATGCGTAGGTCTCGTCTCAAACTGCTCTTGCTGTTCATGAATGTCGAGACGCGTTGGAAGAGAGGTAGTACTTCGAGAGAAGTCGGGCAGACCAGTCGAATAGTTGGGGTTGTGATATGGCTGCGAGTTGGTGTATTGGGTGTTATGGGGCTGTTGATAGGTAATGTGCGAGTTTGTAGCTTGAAGCTGCGGTTGCAGCTGCAGCTGCTCCCATTGCTGAGGCCATACCGTCACCGGACAGCCTGCTGGCGGCAAACTATTGGCATGTGGAAGCTGGGAAGTGGGAGAGCAGGTGTATTGCAGTTGAGGCTGAAGATGCTGCCAGTTGGGTGGCTTCTGGTCGGTATATGTGTAGTTCTGATCAAGTGAATAGCTTCGACCGCCATGTTCATGTATGGAGGGAGTGCTTGTAGCGCGACCGCGTTGGTGTGGGACTAAGAAGGCTTCTTGTTGCAAGCGTCGCTCTCGCTTATGTTTAGAATGACGATGGATCAGGTAACCTGCAGCAACAAGCTCAAGGCCACCAAAGATGACCATATTGACGGCGAGTATTGGTAGGCTTCGTTACGGGAGACTGGAGAAGTTTGGTATATCAGAGAAGAAGGATATGCATGGGTTGAGGTGGAAGAATGAGCCAAAGGCAAATATCCTATGTGGTGGGGGCTGTGTAAACGCTTGCGAGCACTTCGCCACCCATTGTAGCGCCTCTCTGGCCAATCAAAACAAAACCGGTGAATACACTTCCTAGCCGAAGTTCTGCTGCAGTGAAAAATTTTAATGTTTGGGAAAGGAAGAAATATAAGCTGCGTGACCAACTGCGTTTCACGAACGGTTCGGAGGCTAGGGGATAGCTGCACAAGTTCTTGTCTATGCCTAGACATGTATGTATGTATGTATATTCTATTATGGCCATGCACTATCTAGGGTATGGGCCGTTACAGAGCGCTAACTAAATACTTCCTGCCATTAACATGCTTGCTCTAGTTTAGAAGCCAACTATAAGAACTATATATCTATTACCTAATATTAAGCTTAACCAAGGAAAAATAAAGGAAAGTAATATATTACTATTAAAGAAAGTTAGAGTTTAGAGGCGAGCCCAAGTAAGTAGTTTTTAATACCTCGTGCCCGTAGGGCTATTCCAGCGTTGTGCGCTTTTTAATTGGCGACGTACTAGTAGAGGTATATATAGAGGAGGCTCGCGGTATATTCGGTTAAATAATTAGAAAAGAAATTCTTAAGAGTCTTTACTTATTAATATTAGCTTCTATACTCTCTATATTTTATATACTTAGGTATAAATATCCGGTCTCCTTTATAAATTTAATTATAGCTTTAACTACGCTAATATCTGGCTTCTAGCGCTTAATTAGGCCGTTAATATTTCTACCTCCTTCTTGTCTATATAAGTAGCCTCCTAATATATATAATAGATTCCTAAATCGATCTCTATATTACTCTTTTAGTTTAATTCTCTGCTATACCTACCTCCTATAAGAGAAGAGGAAGTGCTATATTAATTCTATAAGCCCGTAGTTATATAACGCTATCTCTAATACATTAATTTTATAGAGATATTCCTTTAGAAATAACTTGCCAGTTTATAGCTGCGTAAAAATAGCAGCTTCTAAGCTAATTAGCTGCTAGTATAATTCTATAGCCTTTCTAAGGTAGAGTACTACGTTAATCTTCCTTATAAACTTGCCTATATTAGATCTTCCTAATAAAAGCGGCCCTATTATTATCTTAGCTTTTTTTAACGCTTGCGTTATAAGGTACTATAGGAGGCCGTCTCTTTATAGTGGCTCCTTACTCTCTAGTCTTATTACTACTTTAGTAAGCTTATCGGCCTTCTTATTTCCTATAAATCCTAAGTAGCCTAAAATCTAGTATAGCGTAATATTATTTAGCTAAAGCTTTTTTAAGATCTTTAAAACTACTTTCTAATAGGCTCTAGCCCTCTAGCTCTATACTAATAGTAACACTAATTATAAGTTAGAGAATATTCTTATACTAAAAGCAGGTATTAGAAAACCTACTTAGTTAATAGTCGTGTACGTAGGGCCCTACGGCTAGTTAGCTGCTTTGCTAATTACTAGGAGCTTTATAAAGTAAGCGTCGGCCTAATTAGAGCTTGCTACCGTTTTTAAAAGCGCTACTTTAGATGGCGTAGTATATACGCTAACTCTTGCCCTACTATTACGCACTAATGTATTAATATATATATTAACCTGCCCTAGCTTATAGTCTTTAATAATAGCTTAAGTATACTCTTTATCCTTATATATTACCATATTAGGCTTAGCCACCTACGGTGGGCATATATATAGTTTAACCTCTAGCACCTTATTTACTTAGACATCCTTATATATCTCTACTATCCTTTAGAGCGGCGATTAGTGCTATCTATAAAGCCTCTATCTTTAAATTATTTAATAAGGATATAATTTGCCTAGTTTATAGATTAATACCTAGAACGCGATAGCCTAGTTATATAGCCTTTACTTAAGAGGGAGTAAGCCGGCTTCTACCTCCGCTATTAGTAGAGCGATAGTACGGAACCCCCTAATAATAGCTTATACCGTAATCCTCTACGCCTACTAAAGGAGCTATATTAACTTTTATATCGTAAGCGGGTACTATATTAGCGATGTATAGTCTACTACTAATAGGACTAAGCTCTTAACTAGCTGCTTAACGCTTTTAGACTATAGTCCCTTTAGTTTACGTAACGCTAGCGCTACTTTAGTAGCCTTGCCTATCTTATTTACTAAATATACCTTAAACCGTAGCTCCTTATTAAGAATTACCCTAAGGATTTTAACTTCCTATATTAGGGGGATTCCTTTTCCTTTAAATTGGAGCGGCGTGGTAGTATCCCTACCCGCTTCTTTATATCTAGTAAGGTAAATAAATAACGTTTTCTTTACTTTAAATTAAGCTCCACTAGTCCTTTCCCATTTCTTAAGCATCGGTATAATCTCGCCTTAGATAATTTATATGTTTTCCTTCGCTATAGGGCCTATAACCTATACCGAGTAGTTATTAATAAAGGCTATAAAGCTGCTATTTCTGGGTGCGCTTTATATAAGATCCGCGTTAAAGAATAGAAAAAGTATTAGGGCTAGTGCTAATCCCTACGGAAAACCCGCCTATAGGAGCGCCTATACCTCTAATATATATCTATTAACTAGGATATAGGCTTAACAGTTTATATAAAAGTCCTATACCTATTATATAATCGTTTAAAGTATCTATTACTATTATAATTTTCTAATTTCCGGCTCTATGGCTATATTATTATACGCACCCTTAATATTAAATAATACTAGAGATAGCGTCTTTTTTCTTCTTTACGCTCTAAATACGTCTTTATAGAGATATAATAGCGCATATATTGTTAACCTTTACTTCTTAGCTCTAAAGTATATCTTAGGTAGTAAGCTGTGTTCCTCTACTAGGTATACTATCCTCTCTACTACTAGCGATTTAAGTGCTTTTCCTAGTATTAGAAGGAGGGAGATCGGCCTATAGTTGTTTGCTACTATATAGTCCCCCTATTTTAGCTTCTATAGCGGTATAATCTTTATTACCTTCTATTCCTATAGTACTTTTTCTATCTTAAGTAATTTAGTAAAAAGAGTGGTAATTTTACCGCTTAGTACGGGCTATAGCTCTTACTATACCCTAGCTAGTAGGCCGTTCCTTTTAGGGGCCTTATATTACGGACGCTTTAAGTACGATGTTATAACTACTTGGGGAAGAGTTGGAAGAAGCTAGTTGGTTAATATAGGCACGGTCTAGGATAGATCTGGTGGAACTATATAACGAGGAATAGTAACCGAGTCACGTAATATGATCTGTATGATCTGTGTGATCTATATAATCCGCGATAGAGTAAATAGAGCACACGTACCTTACGTATAAGGAGGGTTTCCTAGGAGTATGGTTGTGTATTTAAAGGACCACAGTCCCTACTCTAGATAGTTCTTTCCTTATAGTGATTTTTAGAATATAATTAGAGTTAA
>Ga0307515_10026185_pt1 | contig 10050 bp, 6 predicted proteins | sample 17_EM_MG_FD_194513 | JGI IMG/M metagenome (GOLD analysis project Ga0307515, IMG submission 194513) | Populus trichocarpa ectomycorrhiza microbial communities from riparian zone in the Pacific Northwest, United States - 17_EM | ecosystem: Host-associated > Plants > Roots > Unclassified | place...
CGCTGCTGGGCGGGGACTTCCAGGACCGCATCCGCCAGTGCGAGGGCCCGCCCTGCGCGGTGCTGTTCGTCGACACCTCCCGCAAGGGCGACCGCCGCTGGTGCTCGATGAGCGCCTGCGGGAACAAGGCGAAGGTGGCGGAGTGGCGCAAGCGGGAGCGGTCTCTCTAGGTCCGCTCATCCCGGCGAATGCCGGGACCCAGATCCCATAGCGGTGTGCCGGGTTGGATGTGCTCCGAGCTTGAGGAGCCCATCTCAAAGCCATTCCATCTGGGTCCCGGCATTCGCCGGGATGAGCGGGTGTTTGGGACTACACCGGCAGTTGCACCGTGCTCTTCACCTCTTCCAGCACCGCGTAGGTCCGCGTCTCGCGCACGCCCGGCATCTTGACCAGGATATCCCCCAGGAACCCGCGATAGGCCTCCATGTCGCGCACCCGGGCCTTGATCAGGTAGTCGAAGCCGCCGGCCACCATGTGGCATTCCAGGATCTCGGGCGCGCGCAGCACGGCCTTGGCGAAGTCCTCGAACACCTCACCGGTCGTGCGGTCCAGCACCACCTCGACGAAGATCAGAAGGGCGCGATCGACCTTGGCCGGGTCGAGCAGGGCCGCATAGCCGACGATGAAACCGCGCTCGCGCAGCCGCCGCACGCGGTCGAAGGTGGCGGCCGGCGACAGGTTGCAGCGCTTGGCCAGCTCGGCGTTGGTGATGCGGCCGTCGGCCTGCAACACCCGTAAAAGTCGGCGATCGGTGTCATCTAGAGCGGACATGGCATTTCCCCGATTTTACCGAAGATACTTCGGAAATTTACGCCAACAAACAAAGCACATTCGTCCATGGCAGCGCTATACCCTCGATCGTCCTAGCCCAGCCGGCCACGCCACTCCCCCCTCGGCGCCCGGGCAAGCAGGACCCGCCTCCGCCATCCCCCCGGCGGAGCGCAATCACGACGCCCTCTCCCCCGTAGGCGCCGTGTGAGAGCGGAAGGGACGCGCGACCTCCCCCCGTATCGCGTCCCTTCCCACCTCTCCCCTTTTCCCCTCATGTTCTGAACTGACGTCGGCGCGGTGCATGGCCCTCGTCCTTCGACAAGGTTTTCGCCGCGGCGAGGCGGTCGTGGAGCGAAAGGCTAAATCTAGCAATTTCCCCGAAGATCGTACTGCCTCACCGCCAAACAAACGAAGCACCTTCGAACAAGCCGGCGATATAGCGACGATATACCGATAGCGAGGCGACCATGACCGATTGGGACTCCCTGGACGACGGCAAGTACCGCGACGAGGCCGCCGTGATCGCCGATCTGCTGGCCGCCCAGCCCCTCAGCCGCGAAGACCGCGCCGCCGTCCGCGCCGAGGCCGAGGCCCTGGTGCGCGGCGCCCGCCGCAGCGTTCGCAAGCAGGGCGTGGTCGAAAGCTTCCTGCAGGAATTCTCGCTGGGCACCCGCGAAGGCCTGGCCCTGATGTGCCTGGCCGAGGCCCTGCTGCGCACGCCCGACGACGACACCCGCGACAGGCTGATCGCCGAAAAGATCGGTTCGGCCGACTGGGCCAGCCACCTGGGCGGCAGCGACAGTCTGTTCGTCAACGCCTCGACCTGGGGCCTGATGCTGACCGGCAAGATCGTCGAGCCCGACGACCAGGCGCAGCGGGACTTGCCGGCGTTTATCAAGAAGATCGCCGGCCGCCTGGGCGAGCCCGTGATCCGCGCCGCCGTCGGCCAGGCCATCCGCATCATGGGCGAGCAGTTCGTGCTGGGCCGCACGATCGAGGCGGCCATCAAGCGCGCGGCCAACGACGGCGACATCTGCAGCTTCGACATGCTGGGCGAAGGCGCCCGCACCGCCGCCGACGCGGCGCGCTACGAGAAGTCCTATGCCGACGCCATCGAAACGGTCGGCAAGCTCTCCAACAAGGCAGGCCCCGAAGCCGGCCACGGCGTGTCGGTCAAGCTGTCGGCCCTGACCCCGCGCTATGAGGCCACGCAAGAGGCCCGCGTCTGGGACGAGCTCTATCCGCGAATCCTGCGCCTGGCCCTGATCGCCGCGAAATACGACATCAATTTCACGATCGACGCCGAAGAGGCCGACCGCCTCGCCCTGTCGCTGAAGTTGCTGGACCGCCTGTGCCGCGAGCCCGAGCTGGGCGCGTGGACCGGCCTTGGGCTGGCCGTCCAAGCCTACCAGAAGCGCTGCCCCGAAGTGATCGCCCGCCTGACCGCCCTGTCGAAGGAAACCGGCCGTCGCCTGATGGTCCGCCTGGTGAAGGGCGCCTATTGGGACAGCGAGATCAAGCGCGCCCAGGTCGCCGGTCGCCCGGACTATCCGGTCTACACCACCAAGCCCGCCACCGACCTGTCGTACCTGGTCTGCGCCAAGGCCCTGGTCGAGGCCGCGCCGCACCTCTACGCCCAGTTCGCCACCCACAACGCCCACACCCTGGCCGCCGTGGTACGCATGGCCAAGAACGCCGGCGTGAAGATCGAGCACCAGCGCCTGCACGGCATGGGCGAGGCGCTCTACAAGGCCGCCGACGACCTCTATGACGGCGTGACCTTGCGGGCCTACGCCCCGGTGGGCGGCCATGAGGACCTGCTGCCCTATCTGGTCCGCCGCCTGCTGGAGAACGGCGCCAACACCTCGTTCGTCCACGCCCTGCTCGACGAGCGGGTGCCGGTGGAGAAGGTGGTGGTCGATCCGGTCGACGCCGTCGAGGCCCACCCCGACCGCCACGCCAAGATCCCGACGCCGGTCAATGTCTACGGCCCGCGCCGCAAGAACAGCAAGGGCCTGGACCTATCGGTGAAGGCCGACCGCGACCGCCTGACGGCTCACGTCGCCGAGCTGGACAAGCTGACCCTGTCGGCCGGCCCGCTGATCGGCGGCAAGCTGACCGCCGGCGCTCCGCCGATGCCGGTGCAGAGCCCGACCGACCACGCCCGCGTCGTCGGCGTGGTCTCCGAAGCCCAGCTGCCGCAGATCGACCAGGCCTTCAAGCTGGCCCGCGCCGCTCAACCCGCCTGGGACCAGGCCGGCGGCCCCGCGCGCGCCGAGGTGCTGCGCGCCATGGGCGACGCGCTGGAGGCCAATCTCGAGCGCCTCTGCGCCATCCTCTCGCGCGAAGCCGGCAAGACCGGCCCCGACGCCATCGCCGAGGTGCGCGAGGCGGTCGACTTCTGCCGCTACTACGCCAAGCTGGCTGAAGAGCAGTTCGGCCTGGCCGGCGAGGTCCTGACCGGTCCGGTCGGCGAGACCAACACCCTGCGCCTGGCTGGGCGCGGCGTGTTCGTCTGCATCAGCCCCTGGAACTTCCCGCTGGCCATCTTCACCGGCCAGATCGCCGCCGCCCTGGCGGCCGGCAACGCGGTGCTGGCCAAGCCGGCCGAGCAGACCCCGCTGATCGCCTACGAGGCCGTGAAGCTGTATCACGCCGCCGGCCTGGACCACCGCCTGCTGGCCCTGCTGCCAGGGCGCGGCGAGACGGTCGGCGCGGCCCTGACCGCCCATGAGGGCCTGGACGGCGTGGCCTTCACCGGCGGCACCGACACCGCCTGGCGGATCAACCAGACGCTGGCCCAGCGACAAGGCCCGATCGTGCCGTTCATCGCCGAGACCGGCGGCCTCAATGGCATGTTCGTCGACACCACCGCCCAGCGCGAACAGGTGATCGACGACGTGATCCTGTCGGCCTTCGGCAGCGCCGGCCAGCGCTGCTCGGCCCTGCGCCTGCTGTTCCTGCCCCACGACACCGCCGACCACATCATCGACGGCCTCAAAGGCGCGATGGACGCCCTGGTGATCGGCGACCCGGCCCTGGCCGTCACCGACGTCGGCCCGGTCATCGACGGCGAGGCCAAGGCGGCGCTCGACAAACACCTGGCGCGCCTCCACCACGAAGCCAAGGTCCTGCACGCCCTGCCCGCACCGGAGACCGGGACCTTCTTCGCCCCTGTCCTGGCCGAGATCCCCGCCGCCGACTTCCTGGAGCGCGAAGTGTTCGGCCCGGTGCTGCACGTGGTGCGCTACCAGCCCGAGGACCTGGAACAGGTCGCCGGCGCCCTGGCCGCCCGCCGCTACGGCCTGACCCTGGGGATACACTCGCGGATCGAGAGCTTCGCGGCCGACGTCCAGCGCCTGGTCCCAGCCGGCAATTGTTACGTGAACCGCTCGATGACCGGCGCCGTGGTCGGCGTCCAGCCGTTCGGCGGCGAGGGCCTGTCGGGCACCGGCCCCAAGGCCGGCGGCCCGCACGCCCTGCTCCGCTACGCGGTCGAGCGCGCGCTGAGCGTCAACATCACCGCCCAGGGCGGCGACCCGACGCTGCTGAACCTGTAGGCCTTGACGCCGTCGGCCATGGGCGGGATTCTCCGTCCATGGCCGATGGTTTCGACATTCACGTGGACGGGGAACGGGCCGCCCTCCTCGGTATCGCAGCGGGCGTCCTGGATATTCCCGTCGCCGACTACGTGGTGTCGATCCTCGACCGCGCGATCGCTGAGGCGCCCTTCCGGTTCGTAGATCCCGATCCCGCCATCGACCGGGCCATTCTCGATGAAGCCAAACGCACGGGAGACGGCGCTCCTTGGCCTGAGGTTCGCGACCGATTGCGGCGTCGCTATACGGATGCCACCACCGAGACGCCATGAACTGGGCAGAGGCCGCTTCGGAATTCGAGTGGGATGGATCGTGGCGCGACATCTATATCGTCGGTGCGACGATCGATGACTGGCAGCGTGTTCTCGACGCACTGAGCACGCTTTCTCCTAGCCCCACCTTCCATGCCAACGGCGAACCTGCCGCGATGCCCGAGCGTGTCGCCGACGTTTTTGACCAACGCGAGACGTCGTCGTTCTTGCTCACGCTGGACGTTGGAAACGTAGGCCTCAAGTGCCATTTCTTCGACGACGAAGAGATCGAGTTCGACCTGGACCCGCGCGAGATTAAGGGACCTACCGAGCTGAGAGCCGTGTCTGACTTCATGATGCTGTTGGCCAATCGAACCGGCAAGACCGCGATACTGACGCATGAAAACATCAAGAGCGCCGTCATCCTGGCCGTCGCGCCGGAAAGCCCGCCAACATCGTGACCGGCGAAACCAACCTCTCCGCCCTGATCGCCTCGATGGACCCTGTCCTCGCCGATGAAATCTACGTCTTCGCAACCCTGGCCCACGGCGCGCCGACACCCGCTGGGCTGACCCCCGCCATGACCTTCCGCGAGCGCGAGGGCGTGACGTTGATCGTCGCCCAGGCGCAGGCCGAGGCGGCCGGGCTGGAAACCGCGTTTCCCTGCCGGATGATCACCCTGAACATCCACTCGTCGCTGGAGGCGGTCGGCTTCCTCGCCGCCCTGCTGCCGGCGCTGGCGGCGGAGGGCATGGGGATCAATCCGGTGTCAGGCTTCTTCCACGACCACCTGTTCGTGCCCGCCGATCGGGTACGGGACGCCTTGCGCGTGCTGAAGGCCCTGGCGCGCGCCGCCGCATAACCCCCGCCTCCCCGGCTTCGCCGGGAAAACGGGGGTGGGTCGGCTCGCTTCGATGAGAAGCTAGCGCGCTCTAGAACTTGTACTGCAGCCCCACATTCCACTGCCGGCCGGTGTGGGTGTAGACGAACGTGCTGTCGCGGTCGGAATCGATGAACTGTCGATTGAAGCGGTCGAGGATGTTCAGCCCCTCCAGCGAGAGCTTGAAGTTCTCGTTGATCTGATAGGAGGCCGCCAGGTCGAAGGTCAGGTTCTCGTCATAGCCTTCCAGGTCCTGCAGCGGATTGTTGGCCGGCAGGGCGACGATCGACTTGTCGCGATAGGCCGCCGAGATCCGGGCGCTGAACTTGTCGTCTTCGTAGAAGAGCGTGGCGTTGTAGGCGTTCTTCGACAGGCCGACGAGATCGTTGGTGGTGACCCCGCCCGCCGCCAGGAAGTAATCGATCTGGGAGTCGACATAGGTGTAGTTGATCAGCGCGCCGGTGTGGCGCAGCGGTCCGGGCAGGAACGAGAAGTTCTGCTGGTAGTTGATCTCGAAGCCCTTGAGCGGGCCGCCCGGGGTGTTCACCGGCCTGGTGATCGTAAAATAGGTGTTATCCGGATCGAGCTGGGACGTGCCCAGCAACGACAGCGGCAAGCCCGTTTGCCGGAAGGTCATCTGCTGGGACTGGTTTTGAACATAGGTCTCGATGTCCTTGTAGAAGACACCGACACCCAGCAGCGCGCCCGGCGCGAAATACCATTCGGCGCCCAGATCGACGGTGGTGGCGCGGATCGGCTCCAAATCGGGATTGCCCGAGGTGATCGAAGGCGTGCCGTTCAGGTTCAGGCTGCCGCCCGGCGTGAGGAACCCCAGGTCCGGCCGCGCGACGACCTTGGCCCCGGAGAAGCGCAGCACCAGGTTGTCGGTGGCGTCGACCGCGACGTTAAAGGACGGCAGGACGTCGTGGTACTTGTTCTCGGCCGTGACTTGCGCGGGCGTCAGGCCGATCTGGTAGCCGCGCGACTGCAGTTCGGTCTGGGCGAAGCGGAAGCCGATGTCGCCGCGCACCGGAAAGCCGCCGATTACCGTCCGCAAGTTGGCCTGGAAATAAGCCGAGGCCACCTTCTCGTCGACGCGCCGGATGCCGCCGTAATTGGGGACGAGAGCATACATGCCCGTGTCGCTGTAGAGGTTCTGGCTGGCGACGAACTTGTCGTAGTCGATGGTCGCCCAGCTGCTGGGGAAGACGTTGGCGTCGATGCCGTGGCCGCCGAAGCCGGACACCACCTTGGTCACCGCCTGCAACTCGGCCGTGCTCAGGGTCGGCACCAGGAAGTTGTTCGACCGCTGCCTGGCCGAGGTGTCGAACGAGAACTCGTCATAGTGCCCGCCGACCTTGAGGGTCAGAGCGTCGTCATAGGCCCAGGCCAGGTTCAGCTCGGCGGTCTTGTAGATGTTGGTGGTGAAGATCTGCTGCAGCCGCACCTCGGCATTGGGCGCGCCGAAGCTGTAGAGCCCGGCGTCGGCGACGTTGAAATCGTGGGTGATGGTCGGCTGGTCGCGGTTCTTGCGGAAGTCGATGGTCATGCCGGCGTTGGGGCGCTGGAACATGATCGTGGTGGTCATCGGCTGGTCGTAGTCGGACTTGGAATAGCCGAGCAGGCCCGTCACCTTCAGGCGGTCGGTCAGCTCGTGCGTGCCGGCCAGCGTGTACTGCTGGAAGACGTTCTCGAACTCGTCGTGCTGGGTGTCGGAGCGGATGTCGACCCCGTCGAAGCGGGCGTAGTCGACGTCATAGACCGTCTGGCCGAAGTTGACCCCGGCGGTGTGGCTGGTCCCCGCATTGCGCAGGACCAGCTCGCGCACCGCGGTCTGCGGCTTGCCGTTCTGGCTGATGGCGCGGGCGAACGAGAAGCCCTCCAGCCAGTTCTCCTCGCGCTTGACGTTGTAGTCCGAATAGAGGGCGTCGAAACTGAGGGAGGTGCGCTCGCTGGGCTTCCACTGCAGGGCCAGGGTGGCGCCGGTGCGCTCCTGGTCGTGATGGAAGCGGCCGTAGCGCGGCAAGCGCGGAAAGAACACGGTCGAGCGATTGGCCTGGGCGTAGACCGTGTCGTTGGCCGCCGGCCGGACCACGCCGGTGGCGCAGTTGGCGGCGTCGGTGCCGTTGGCGGGGTTGGTCACCGGGTTCTGCGGCGCGACGCCCACGGGCGTGCAGAAGCCGCCGTCGATGGTGGCCGGGTTCCAGCCGCCCGAACCCCATTGGTCCTCAAGGAACTTGCGCTTGCTGTAGGCCAGCGAGGCCTGGGCCCCGAACTCGCCCCAGGCGGTGTCCCAGCTGTTGCCGACCACGGCGGTGAACTTGGGGTCGGTATTCTTGGACAGGTCATTGTAACCCGCCGACGCGCCCAGCACCAAGGTCAGGCCCTTGTGGTCCAAGGGCTTGGCGGTCTCCAGGTCGACGGTCGCACCCAGCGAGCCCTCGATGACCTCGGCCTGGGCGGTCTTGCGCACCGTGATGCCGCTGAACAGCTCCGAGGCGAAGGTGTTGAAGTCGAAGCCGCGACCCAGGTTGGCGCCGCGATCGCTGGTGGTGGCGCCGCTGGTCGACTGGGCCTCCATGCCGTTGATGCGCACTCGGGTGAAGGTGGGCGGCAGGCCGCGGACGGTGATCGTGCGGCCTTCGCCGGCCACGCGGGTGATCGACACGCCCGGCACCCGCTGGATCGATTCCGCCAGGTTGGCGTCGGGGAAGTCGGCGATGTCCTCGGCCTTGATGGCGTCGACGACGCCCGAGGACTGGCGCTTGACGCTCAGGGCGCTGCGCAGGCTCTCGCGAAAGCCGGTGACCACAACCTCTTCGACGGCGTCGGGCGCGGCGGGGGCCGGCGCGGTCTGTGCGGCGGCGGCGGTCGCGCTCAAGGCGCCCGCGAGGGCCAGAGCGGTGATCGAGCAGCTCGAACGCAAGCCGTGCTTGGATGACATGAGACCCTCCTGACGGGGCGGCCATGCCGCGCCCTATGTTTCCAACCCGAGGCGCCGGATCATTCCCGGTCTGCCCTAGCCCTACATTTCCCGCATTGTGGGATGATATATTACTATATAGAAACAATATGTCCGGCACATCGAACCGCGCAAGCCTCAACTTCGAAAGGGACCGGCGACGGGCGCGAGGACCGGGCGGAGGCCTTGGACAACCGGAGAACGCCGGCCCCACGATCAGGGGCGTCCCTTTCTGAAAACAATTTTATTTAATCCCTTCCCCGGCGCCGCCGCCTCCCGCTAGGTTGGCCAAAAGCACGGGGAGTGAAACATGCTGTCGAGACGCCATCTGCTGGTCGCGGGCGCCGCCGTGGTCGCGACCCAGACCCAGGCCGCGCGGGCCGCCGCGCCCTCCACCTTCGTCACCGTCAAGGACGGCCGGCTCAGCCTGGACGGCAAGCCCTACCGCTTCGTCGGCGCGAACCTCTGGTACGGGGCCTGGCTGGGCTCGCCCGGCAAGACCGGCGACCTGGCGCGGCTGGAGCGCGAACTGGACCGGCTGAAGGCCCTGGGCGTCACCAACCTGCGCGTCCTGGGCGCGGGCGAGACCTCGCCGGCCAAGGTCGCCATCTCGCCCACCTTCCGCGGCCCCGGCGAGGACTATGACCAGGACCTGCTCAAGGGCCTGGACGTGCTGCTGGCCCAGATGGCCAGGCGCGGCATGAAGGCGGTGATCTACGTCAACAACTTCTGGGACTGGTCGGGCGGCATGCCGGCCTATCTGCGTTGGACCGGTAATGGCGACTGGTTCCAGCAGGGCGACCCGGCCCACCCCTGGCCCGAGTTCGCCGACTATTCGGCCCGCTTCTACGGCGACGCCAAGGCCCAAGGCCTGTTCCAGACCTATCTGCGCGCCCTGGTCGGCCGCGTCAGCAGCGTCACCGGCAAGCCCTATCGCGACGACCCGACCATCATGGCCTGGCAGTTGGCCAACGAGCCGCGCCCCGGCGGCAGCGAGGCGTTCGGCGTCGCCAACCTGCCGACCTATTACAAGTGGATCGCCGAGACCTCGGCCCTGATCAAGGCGCTGGACCCTCGCCACCTGGTCAGCACCGGCAGCGAGGGCGACATGGGCTGCCTGCAGCGCGAAGCCTGCGTGGTCGCGGCGCACAAGCCGGCCAGCATCGATTACCTGACCCTGCACGTCTGGCCCAACAACTGGGGCTGGATCGATTTCAAGAACCAGCCTGCGACCTATGAGGCCGGCGAGGCCAAGTGCCGGGACTATGTGACCCGCCACATCGCCATCGCCAAGGGGCTGAACAAGCCGCTGGTGATCGAGGAATTCGGCCTGATCCGCGACGGCCGCGCCTTTACCCCCGGCAGCCCAACCACCGACCGTGACCGCTTCTATCGGATGATGTTCGGCTTGGTTGAAGCCGACATGAGGGCTGGAGGACCGCTGGCCGGCACCAACTTCTGGGCCTGGAACGGCGAGGGCCGAGCCCTACATCCCGACGCCTGGTTCAAGATGGGCGACCGATCGTATGTGGGGGATCCGCCGCAGGAGGAGCAGGGCCTGTTCGGGGTGTTCGACGCGGATGCTTC
>Ga0307515_10026186_pt1 | contig 10049 bp, 10 predicted proteins | sample 17_EM_MG_FD_194513 | JGI IMG/M metagenome (GOLD analysis project Ga0307515, IMG submission 194513) | Populus trichocarpa ectomycorrhiza microbial communities from riparian zone in the Pacific Northwest, United States - 17_EM | ecosystem: Host-associated > Plants > Roots > Unclassified | place...
TTTTACTTTACTCCATTCATTTTTTTTCCTCTTCCCAATCCCTCTTGACATACGCCCGGAAAGATGCCATGGGAGCAAAGAGTTTGCTGGAGGGGTTTGGGCTTAATGGGCCAGAGTAGTTTAGATTGGGTCGTTGTAGATGGCAAATATTGGGGCTTGAAGCCCATTGTTTATGTACTTTGATCTTAGTTCACACTTCACAGTGTTAAATTAACGGAGCCTATTAATATTATTTTCTGGCAAAAGAACAAAAGAAAAGGAAAACAAGGGAAAAGACGTTTGTTTGTACACTCTTTTCATACCAGAGTTTAAACCCTAAACCCTACAGAGGAAAAACTCAGCTTGCTTGCTTTCTTTCGTCCACTTCAATTTCTTGAGATAGAGAAGATATCAATTTGAGAAGAGGATGAATTACAGATTCCAAAACTTGCTTGGAGCTCCCTACAGAGGAGGCAACGTTGTAATTACTCAAAACACCCAACTAATCTCACCAGTCGGCAACCGAGTCTCTATCACCGACCTCATCAAATCCCAAACCATAACCCTCCCACTCCAATCCTCCTCCAACATCCGCCGCATTGCCGCCTCCCCCGACGGAACTTTCCTCCTTACTGTCGACGAGAACCACCGCTGCCACTTCATCAATACCGCCCGCCGCGTCATCCTCCACCGCATTAACTTCAAGAATACAGTGAATGCCGTCAAATTCAGCCCCGATGGTAAATTTATCGCGGTTGCAGCGGGAAAATTGGTCCAACTCTGGCGGTCTCCGGGGTTCAAGAAAGATTTTTTCGCTTTCGAGTTAGTTAGGACCATAGCTGATTGCGAGGATACAGTTACAGCAATTGATTGGAGCTTAGACTGTAAGTATTTGCTTGTTGGCTCGAAGGACTTATCGGCACGCCTCTTTTGTGTTGAGAAATTGAAAGACGGGATTTTGAATAAGCCCTTTTTGTTTTTAGGACATAGAGATAATGTAGTTGGTTGTTTCTTTGGTTATGATAAGAAAAATACTAATAAGGTTAGTAAGGTTTATACAATTACGCGTGATTGTTATATTTTTAGCTGGGGTTATAGTGGTAATAATGACGGTAATTTTGATGAAAATGATGGGGGGATTTCAGAGCCGGCCTTCCCGGGGACGCCGGAGAGGGATGGGGAAGGGAATATGGATAGTGGAAGCGTGGGTACTGTTAAGAAAAGGAAGGATTTTGATGGGAAAGATGAGGGGTATTTGCACAAAGAGAAGTGGGAGCTGTTAAGGAAAGATGGGTTTATGCAATCACCGGCGAAGTTAACTGCATGTGATTACCATAGGGGGCTTGATATGGTGGTGGTGGGGTTTTCTAATGGTGTTTTTGGGTTATATCAAATGCCTGATTTTGTTTGCATGCATTTGTTGTCGATTTCGAGGGAGAAGATAACTGCTGCAGTTTTCAATGAGATTGGGAATTGGTTGACATTTGGTTGTGCAAAGTTGGGGCAGTTGCTTGTGTGGGAATGGCGGTCAGAGAGTTATGTGTTGAAGCAACAAGGGCATTACTTTGACGTGAATTGCTTGACTTACTCTCCAGATTCACAATTGCTGGCTACTGGTGCAGATGATAACAAAGTAAAGGTAAAATATGAGCTTATGGAGATGTTTTATGTTTTTGGGAAGTTGTAGTCACTTAGCATGCTTTTCTTAGGTAAAATGCGTTATGAAAATGTCTGCATGATACAATAGGTTGGTTCTTGCAGGATATTTAGGTGAGCTTGCTGTTGTATATATGGATTGTTTGAAAGAAATGTGTTGCTATGTGCACATGCGAGCTTGTGATTGGTTGCAAAAATGTTATACTTATTTGGTTGATATGCAATTGCCCATGTATATTCTGAAGAGTATATTGAAAAAGTGTCATAATGCATATGCACAAATGTTAGGATTTTTGTTTATCATCTATATGGTATATCCATACATTGTGTGTTTGTTTGCGATGTAGAATAATTATCTCAAGAGTTTATGGACCAGATTGAAGCATAAGTTATTGTTTTTCTATTTTAATTATTTTCTAAGTTAGTTTTGGATTTTAATTATATGTTTCATACTTAGGATTTTTAATTTAATTAGATTTTACTATTTAGAAATTCTAATGCTAGATCAATTCTATTAGCCAAGAAAGTCTTAATTAGGAATCTTTTCCTATAAAAGATTTTAGGACTAATATAAATTGAGATGTCTTGTTTATTTTATAGAGATCAAGACTATTGTTTAGATTTAATAAAATACCAGAGAATTTTCCCTAGATTTCTCTACAGTTTTGTCTGTAACGTTAGGGCTCGAGAACCCTAGTTTTATCTTCCCTAAACGCTGTGTTAGGTGGTATTAGAATAGGTCAACATGTGGATTGATGACAACCCGTGATGAAAATCGTGGAGTAGTTGGTGGCAACAATCTCCGTGATGGAGATCAGGGGATGCAGGTTGTTTGAGATCAGTTAGATCACCATTTAGTAGCGATAGCAGCTTTAGAGGGGCGAATGCAAACTGGATTTGGCGACATCAATGCTAGATTTGATGACCTTTCAACTAGGCTTAAGGCATTAAGGTTGCACACAAACATGAACTGAGAAAAAAGAGAGGCACACACCAGAGATGATGCTTGCGACCAACCTGTCATTGAACCGGTTCATGCAAATCCTCGTGGTCAATATGAATACGGGTATTCATTTGATGAAGAAGATCATGGTAAGGTGACTGAAAATAATAGGTATGATCAAGACTATTGTATAAAGGTTGGGATTTCTTCTTTTGGTAGTGATTTAGAAATAGAGGAGTTCCTTGATTGGTTAGCTAAATGTGATTGATTTTATGAGTATACATAAATTTTAGATTCGAGAATGGTAAAAGCTGTAGGGTTTAAATAGAACCATGGGGTCTTGGTTTTGTGGGATAGGCTATTGGAGACTAGGAGGCGAGAGGGTAGAAGCCCTATTGAGAATTGGGAATGGATGAAGTAGTTATAGAGAGGTAGGTTTTTTCCCCCTAATCCATAAGTATCAAAGGTGTTCCCAAGGCTCCTGGACTATGCATTAATATACAACAAAATTTTTGCATCTAGTTGAGGGAAATAACGTGCATGAAAGTGATAGGCAACAAATTACTAGATATGTAGCGGGACTGAAACCTGCCATTAGAGATAGAATTGGACTTCAGATGCTGCTGAATGTTATTGATGCATGAAATATGGTTTTAAGGGTAGAGATGTTGATGCATGATAAAACCAATACGACATTTGATTATTAAAGGAGGGTTGTGACCATAAAGCCTTGACTTACACCTGTTGAGAAGGGTAAGCTGCCATATACAAACAATCAATCAAAACTAGCTATTGCCAACTCTAGCAATTCCTAACATGGATAACCAGAAGAGAGATAATCTTCATGCCAAGTCGCCTCCAATAAAGTGTTATAGATGCAATCATAAAGGGCATAGATCTAATGTATGTCCTCAAAGGAGGCCTGTGAACGTGGGGGGTGAAGAGTGTAGATAAGATACAAAATTATATCAGGAGGAGTATTGTGAATCTGATGGTGAGGGTGAGTATGAGGATGATGATGATCAAGCTTATGTGCTGGGACGATTGCTATTCACACCAAAAATTGATGATGAGACACAACGACACAAGCTTTTTCGTACTAGGTGCATGATAAACCAATAAGTTTTTTTATCTTATTATTGATAGCGATAGTTGTGATAATATTATTGGTAGGGAAACCACTATTAAATTGGGTTTGAATATTGAGAAACATCTTGAACCTTACACTATATGTTGGATTAAAGAGGTACCAAAGGTAACATTAACTGAAAGATGTAAAGTTTCCTTTTCCATCGGCAAATATAGGGATGGAGTTTATTGTGATGTAGTTGATATGAATGCTTGTAACTTGCTGTCTGGTAGGCCATGACAGTATGATGTAAAGGCATGGCATGGGAGACGAGAAAACATTTGTAGGTTTGTTAAAGATGTGATTAATTTTACTTTAATGTCTTTGAAGGGGAATTCCTAACCAAAAGCTCGAAAGGTTGGAGGAGAGACATTCATTGTGTTGAATCTTTGTCAAAATTTGAGTTATATTTAAAGGAGACGAAGGAAGTACATGCTTTAATTATGAAGCCCTTACTGTCGAAAGAAGTTGACAAGGCAGTAGAGGTCCTTGAAGCTATTAAGTCTTTATTGTTGGAGTCTCAAGAAGTTATTCCAGATGAGCTACCGGATGAGTTACCTTTTATGTGTGATATCCAATATCAAATTGACTTGATACCAGGGGCTAATCTTTTGAATTTGCCTCATATTACAGAATGAGCCCAAAAGAGAGGGAGATCTTGAGGGAGAAAATTGAAGAATTCCTAAAGAAATGGTTGATTTAGGAGAGCTTAAGTCTATGTGGTGTCCCTACTTTACTGACACCAAAAAAGGATGGTAGCTGGCATATATGTGTTTATAGTCGCGCCATCAACAAAATCACCGTGGGATACATGTTTTCAATTCCATGATTGGATGGCATGCTAGATCAGTTATGTAGTGTAACGATTTTTTCAAAGATTAACTTAAAGAGTGAGTATTATCAGATTCAGATTTGACTAGAGGATGAGTGGAAAACGGATTTCAAGACGAAGGATAGGTTGTATGAGTGGTTAGTCATACCATTTGGGTTAATAAATGCACTTATCACATTCATGAGGTTGATGAATTAGGTTTTGTGACATTTCATAAATAAATTTGTTATGCTTTATTTTGATAATATCCTTGTGTTCAATCACAATAAAACAAATCATATCGAGCACTTGAGGAGTGTTCTAGAGGTGTTGCTAAAAACAAGTTGTATGTGAATCTGAAAAAGTGTAGCTTCATGACCAGTAAGCTGTTATTCTTGGGTTTTGTAGTGGGAGCCGATAGAGTTGAAGTTGATGAGAAAGTGAGGGCAATTCGTGATTGGCCCCTACCTTAGGCAATTAGTGATGTGCGGAGTTTTCATTGCCGGACTAGTTTTTATAGGAGATTTATTTTGAATTTCAATAGTATTGTGGCATCGATCACTGAATGTTTGAAGAAGGGTAAGTTAAGAGGGGTGAGGAAGAAGAAAAGAGTTTTGCCTTGATAAAAGAGAAGTTATGCAATGCTCCAGTGCTTGCTTTACTCAACTTTGATAAGTTGTTTGAGGTTGAATGTGATGCTTGTGGAGTGGGTATTGGAGGAGTTCTTTCTTAGGAGAAACATCCTTTAGCCTTTTTCAGTGAGAAGTTAAATGAAACTCGCTTGAAGTATCTATGATAAAGAACTCTATATTGTGGTAAGGGCTTTGAAAATTTAGAAGCATTATTTCATTAATAGAGATTTTGTATTATATTTAGATCATGAAGTCCTAAAGTCTCTGAATTAGTATGAGTATCATGGCTAGGTGGATTACATTCCTTCAGAAGTTTAGCTTTAGTCTGAAGCACAAAGCTGAAGTTTAGAACAAAGTGGTTGATGCATTGAGTAGGTGAGTTGTCCTACTACTAATCACTTTTCATAGCAAGATTTTGGGTTTTAAGTGTTTAGAGGAACTACAAGCTTTTCATAGCAAGATTTTGGGTTTTAAGTGTTTGGAAGAACTATAAGCTGAAGATGTTGATTTTCAAAAGATATGGGAAAAATGTTCTAATGGTCGAGTTAATGGAGATTTCCATATATATGATGCTTACTTAATGAAAGGTAATTGATTGTGTATTTCTCATAAATCCTTTTGCGAGAAATTGATTTAAGACTTGCATGGTGGCAGATTAAAGGGTCATAGAGGAAGAGATAAAACAATGTCAGTTTTGGAGGATAATTATTACTGGCCTCAGCTCAAACGTGATGTAAACAAATTTGTTCAACGTTGTTTTACTTGTCAAACAACTAAGGAGCAATCATAAAACACTAGTTTATACATGCCTCTACCTATACTTGAACATATATGAGAAGATATTTCCATGGATTTTGTGTTTGGTCTTTCATGAACTCAACGAAGAATGAATTATGTTTTTGTTGTTGTGGACAGATACTCAAAGATGACACACTTTATGCCTTGTAAGAAGACTACAAATGCGATCAATGTGGCTAAGCTATTTTTCATGGAGATAACGAGGTTGCGTGGTGTTTTAAAATCCATCATGTCTGGTAGATACTAGGTTCCTAAGTCACTTTTGTCTAACTTTGTGAAAGATATTTAATTTCTTTTTGAAGGGGGTGTTTGGCCCCGCATTTCAACCGGAGTTTTAACATTTTTTTATATTTTTCTTCAAATTAATTTTTTTTTGTGTTTTTGTATTTTTTTGATGTGCTGATGTCAAAAATGAATTTTAAACTAGGTCATGTGCTATACACTTGTCTCTTTGCTGGTCTCCCCTATTTTTGTACTTGAATGTCATGTGAATGTGTTTGTATTTTCTTGTCACAGGTGTGGACCGTTTCATCTGGCTTTTGCTTTGTAACATTCTCAGAGCACACAAATGCTGTGACCGCGCTTCATTTTATGGCAAACAACCATTGTCTTTTAAGTGCATCTCTTGATGGAACTGTACGTGCATGGGATTTGTTCCGTTATCGAAATTTTAGGACATTTACCACCCCTTCTTCAAGGCAGTTTGTCTCTTTGGCAGCAGACCAAAGTGGGGAAGTCATTTGTGCTGGAACTCTAGATTCATTTGAGGTACGTATATCTTTTGGTGCTGTACATTCAAGATCAATCTGCTGTTTTTTATTGTTTTTGCTGACAGAGTGCTTAATTTTTGTATGCAATAGATATTTGTTTGGTCAATGAAGACAGGCCGTTTATTGGATGTCCTTAGTGGTCATGCAGGTCCTGTTCATGGGCTGACATTTTCTCCCTCAAATGTGAGTTGTATTGATATCTCTTTCCACTTACTGGTTATGCATCCCTTGTTTTGTATTAATTCCTCTTGGTTTCTCTGTTTGTCTGAAGTGGTTTATTTACATGAATTTGTTGAGGTTGGATCACCCTTCTACATTTGGCATCCAACATTATCTTGGATTCTTGTAACTAATAGTAAACATATAGGTCTACAGTCAGCTTTTCGTACCTATTGATTCATGAGCAGCTTCTGAAGTAAACCTGTTTGACCTGTAGGCAGTCTTAGCTTCATCATCATGGGACAAAACTGTTCGCCTGTGGGATGTTTTTGAAGGAAAAGGTGCCGTTGAAACGTTTCCTCACACACATGATGTTCTTACTGTAGTTTACCGTCCAGATGGACGGCAATTAGCTTGCAGCACATTAGATGGGCAGATTCATTTCTGGGACACAATTGATGGCTTGTTAATGTACACAATCGAGGGCCGCAGGGATATTGCTGGAGGGCGTCTCATGACTGATCGTAGATCAGCAGCAAACTCAACTGCAGGAAAGTGCTTCACAACCTTGTGCTATTCTGCTGATGGGAGTTACATTTTAGCTGGTGGAAGTAGCAAGTTCATCTGTATGTACGATGTTGCTGATCAGGTTTGTTCCTTTCTTATGTAAAACCTTCTGCTTATCATTTACATTTTTATTTTGTAAACATTTTAAATCATTTAATTATTTAGCTTTATGATGACATAAACATTATCACATGTTTCTATCTATACTGGGGCTCAAACTTTTTTGTTTTGTCATCTATTAGCAAGTTGAATGTAGAAAATTAGATTGAGAACTGTTTGGATGTTGGAGATACTTTTGAAGAATGACATAGCTTAGTTAGCTGGTTAGTCTTCTGTTTTACATTTGTTTGGATGGGTTCATAGGTCCTCTAGTGTAGATCTCTCTTAGTGTTTGAGGTACTGGATTGATTTATGTATGAACTGCAGGTTCTGCTGCGTCGCTTCCAAATAACTCACAATCTTTCATTAGATGGAGTGCTGGATTTCTTGAACTCGAAGAAGATGACAGATGCAGGTCCACTTGATTTAATCGATGATGATGACTCTGATGCTGAAGAGGGTGTTGATAAACAAACTCGAGGAAAGTTGGGATATGATTTACCAGGATCCATGCCCAATCGTGGAAGGCCTATTATTAGAACAAAATGTCTGAGAATTGCACCTACCGGGCGAAGCTTTGCAGCGGCAACTACAGAGGGGGTTCTAGTTTATTCCATTGATGAATCCTTCATCTTTGATCCCACTGATCTAGACATGGATGTTACACCAGAGGTATCTCACGTTCTTTTGTAAAATTCTTTGAAACATACATTCCCTCGTTTAAGCACTCTTCATGGAGAATTCAAGGCATGTTATGAGGCTGTCAAATTATCAACATCTGCTTAGTTGGAAATAACAATTTTTCTTTATTGATATATTGTACTATTTCTTCTGCTGATTTTATTTGATGACTACAACATCTGCTTGTTGGAAATAACAATTTTTCTTCATTGACATGTTGTAGTATTTCTTCTGCTGATTTTATTTGATGACTACAATGGTGTGCAGGCAGTTGAAGAAGCATTAGATGAAGATCAACCAAACAGAGCTTTAATTATCAGCCTTCGCCTGAACGAGGATTCTCTAATTAAAAAATGCATTTTTTCTGTCAGTCCATTGGATATACCAGCTATTGCCTCCTCAGTCCCATACAGATATCTGCAAAGATTAATAGAAGCATTTTCTGATCTTTTGGAAAGCTGTCCGCACTTGGAGTTTATACTCCGCTGGTGTCAGGTGCTTGCTGCCATCTTGTGAAATTTTATAACCTCAGAGCCCTTCCTGTATTCAGATCTAATTCGTTGTCTGTGTTTATTTTTTGACAGGAGCTGTGCAAAGCTCATGGAAATTCAATTCAACAAAATTCCAGAAATCTTCTTCCCGCATTAAAATCCTTGCAGAAAGCAATTACTAGAATACATCAGGATTTGGCAGATACTTGTTCGTCTAATGAATACATGTTACGATATTTATGCTCAAGCAACAACAAATGATGGACCACTATTAGTGGCTGGGATTTCCTCACTATTTGCTAACAGAAATATAACCTATTCTCCTGAAAAGGGAGCAGGTCAAGCACTCCCATAGCTAACACAAACATGCTAGATTCAGATACCTTGGCGCAAGGTTCACGTGGTTGAAAGCGTCTGCTTGTTGGATCTGACGCTGCAGTTTATTGGGAGCTGTAATATGGCTTGGGATCATATGCATGACAGCATCAAGAACTGCCTTCAATGCAATTTTGATACAGGAAAGATGAACGTGGTTCTGTGACAATTATGGATGAGGATTGCTGTATAATGTGCTGTTAGACAATCAAAAGTTAATCGATTTTTTTTTTTGTCGTGAATTTAATTTTCCTCCCAAAACTCTAATGATTGTTTTTGTGTTGCACTGTTAATTATATCTCTATTGAAGAATTATTTAATCTTCTGTAAGCCATAATAAAAGCAAATATATTAATCGTATAGGGAGACAATAATAAAAAGGAGCCTATAATGACCAAAACCACAGAATCAGAAGTGCATATCTCAGCTTTGCAGTTTCTTTTGGACGTCTCTGTCGTTTCGTGTCATTTATGAAGCTATTTAATATTTAAAATCCAAGTTAATTTTCAAAACTCAAAACTTCTAAATCTAGATTTAATCAAGAAACTAAATTCTCAACTAATTTAATGTTAAATAATAAAATAAAATAAATTAATTTAAAAAAATTATCAAAGTAAAAAAAATAACAATTAAAAGAATAAGAATCAAATTTGATAAGGAAAAAAATCTAAGATGAAATCATAAAAAAGATTCCCTATTGAAATTATATCAAATAAAATAAATAGCAATCAAAAGAATAGGGACTAAATTTGTTAGTTGAAAAAATTGGAGGATGAAATTAAAAAAAAAACTCTAATTTTATAAATTATTTTAAATAAAATAAATAGTAATTAAAAGAACAGAGATCAAATCTAAAGGGAAAAAAAATTGAAGGGTTGTTTTGAAAATTTAGAGGGTCAAACACGAAAATCAAGGAGAAAAGAAAAAAGAAAAGAAAAAAAGATCACTGATACCAAATC
>Ga0307515_10026187_pt1 | contig 10049 bp, 6 predicted proteins | sample 17_EM_MG_FD_194513 | JGI IMG/M metagenome (GOLD analysis project Ga0307515, IMG submission 194513) | Populus trichocarpa ectomycorrhiza microbial communities from riparian zone in the Pacific Northwest, United States - 17_EM | ecosystem: Host-associated > Plants > Roots > Unclassified | place...
ATCCAAGATAAGAGTTTTTTTTTTTTTTTTTTAATTTAGAGTATGTTTGTTTTTGTGTTTCAGAATATTTTTAAAAAAATTAAATTCAAATTATTTTTTTTGATGATTTTAGATCGTTTTGATGTACTAATATAAAAAAAAAATATTTCGATACATTTCCAAGTAAAAAACACTTTAAAAAACAACCATTACTACAATATCAAACATGCTCTAAACCTTGCTTTGCAAAATCTCCACCACACAATTTCCTTCTCTATTGACATAAACTACATTGACGAAGTGTTTTCTTTTCCTTCTTTTATTAAACTAGCAATAAAATTAAGTACATTTTGGTTTTTCAAAGTTTTTGTTAATACTCTCACATGTATATATGAAGTCTTAAAATAAAATTTTTGATTACTCGACTCATGGACACGTGAATAATAGTTTGTTTGGGAGTATGATTGTGGTTGCTTTTCAAAGTGTTTTTCGTGCTGAAATACATCAAAATAATATTTTTTATTTTTTAAAAATCATTTTTTAGATCAGCGCATCAAAACAATCCAAAAAATAAAAAAAATAGTTTTTAGCAAAAAAAAATTATTTTTTTTGGAAACGCGGGTACAACCGCGTTTCCAAACGCTCACTAAATCTATATTATAAAATTGTGATTTCCTAAGAGAGAGATTGACATTTTATAAAATAATTTTCCTTTGTTCATGGGACATTGTCCACATTAAATTAAAACTTCTACTAGAAAACTATATATTTCATACAAGAAAACTTTAATCTATAGGGACTGAAGTAAAACATTACTGAAACTTATAGGGGCTAATAAAGTATGTTCCACCCTAATAATCTTCTGTGACCACACAGATTTCAGGGAAGATGGGCTAAACTGTAAAGGACACGTTTCAACCAAACAGTGGGCGGTTACGTGGAGGACTGGATAGTCTGTGGAGTACTGCTGTACCAGCCGTTCGGGTATTTGAAAATACGATGATAATTATTTTTAAAAATATTTTTTAATTAAAAATATATTATTTTTATATTAATGTATCAAAAAAATATTAAAATATTAAAAAAATTAATTTTAAAAAAATCAAATTAAAAAAAATATTGAAAATCAATTTTAAACACCCTCTTCAAATAAATAAATTGCAGTCGTGTTGTTTTGACTGTTTCAATCCTTTTTTTTTTTGTTGGTTTCCGATGACGATTGAATGCTAACCACCGTTTGCTAATACTGCCACCATCTTTCTCCGCCCTTTCCGCCGCATTTTCTGCTGATGATTCCTCTTTTGTGAACTTGTTTATCACTCACTCTTTTGTGTGGCAGTTTCTTTGTTTTGCCGCTTTTGACCGTGGGATCCATACCAAAATGCTTTTCTTTTTTGTTTCATCGGCAGATACATGGGTGGGTAGTTCTTTTCTTTTCTTTTCTTTTCTTTTTTGGAATTTATTTGTTTTATTTTAAAGTCAAGAGATATTCTCGTAAATTATTCATACTTGAATTAGAGAATTCATTGTTCAGTAGGAAATTTGTAATAATTATTATGTTACAAATCATGAGACAATATCAATTTTTATTGATCCTAATTCATGGAAAGAATAACAAAATCATATGTTATATCAAAGATAATACAAATAATCATAATAACAAATACTTATTTGATCGAATAAATAATTATTTTGATAAAAAAAAATAAAACATATAAAAATTCATCAAATAGTTATAACTTATCATGCAAATAAATCTATAGGGCATCATAAAGTGTATGTGAGAGAGTTTTACTCATGAGTTTTAATCTTAAATTAATATTTCATTCTAGCAAAAAGTGTAAGATATATATATATATATATTTGTGTCATAACTTATTTTTAGGTTATTCTCCACAATTTACTTTTGTTCTTTTTTTAAAATAATAATAATAATAATAGCATGAGGACAAGTGATGTGGCAAAAACTGGCCGAATAAGATCTCAAGTACGTACAGAAAAATTGAGTTGAAATTAATTTTGGATAAATTTGGAGCATAATTATACCACGTTGTACCCAAGACTGGAGAGACAATATAGATTTAAGGTCAAATTAAATGATTATTGGACGAATTTGTATAAAAATTAAGTCTAGGGACTTAATTAGGTTTTTAATATGCCAATTTGATTTAATCATGACTCAAATTAAGAGTTTAATTATGTTTAAGAATTAATTTGGGTCAAATTAAAGGATTTAATTAAGTGCAAGAACTTAATTATACTTTAAATAGATCAAATTAATTTTATTAGGGACTTAATTGGTGAAAAATTAAGTTTGGTAACCCAATTTGGGCTTAATTGAGAAGATTGAAATTTTAAAGGACCAAACTTAATTTTTACAAAGTTAATTGGTTGAAATCAGGGGTAAATTTGCAAGAAAATTAGAAGTTTATGGTCAATTAGGGGCTAAATTGAAAAAAATTACAGCTAAGAATCTTTTTGAAAGAGGCGTGGAACTTTGAGGACTAAATTAATCGAAATCAGGGGTGAAATTGAAGAGATTTGAAAGTTTAATGGTCAATTGAAAGTCAATTTGCATAAATCCAAAACCAAGGACCATAATGAAAAAGACGCTGAAATTCGGGGCTGATGTTGAAATTTGACTGGGAAAAATTGCATTAAATCAAAAGTTTGAGGTCAATTAGGGGTGTAATTAAAGGAATCAAAAGTCGAAGGACTAAATTGAACTTCGACTAAATTCCTAAATTAAAATCTTAAAATCCAAAATAATGTTGTTTCATTTAAATGAAACAGCATGTTTTGTCCAAACAGTAAAAAGAAAAACCACACAACGCATCGTCTGGTTACTATTTATCATCTTCTTCTTCTTTTGTTAGAAAAGCTACTTAGATGACTACTTTTCAATGGCATTTAATGCTTCATCTCTTCACCAAACTTGACAAAACATACCACTATAATAGCCTAATATTTGACCATACCCCAGTATGGTTCGTTTCGGCTGATTGACACCACAACAATCGTGGCACTGGCCTAAAAAGGCTAACTCAAGCAGCCTTTAATTGCCAAAATTTGATAGTTTATGATGGCCACTTTGAGCTAACAGTTGAGATCTTTTCGGGCTGAATCAAAGGCCAAGATTTGTATCGAGGGCCAAGATTTGTCCTCAATAAAGACAAAAATATTCCCCTTCCACCCCCTATAAATAGGGGTGGATTCCATGCATTGAGGGAGAAGAAATTTGGGTCCAAAGTTGACAAAAAAACCTACCCCTTCCCAGTTTCTTTTATTTGACATTATCACTCTTCTTCTTCTCTGCCGTCGTGACTTCAACATCTTTAGCCACCACCCTCACCTCACCTACATCGTGACTGTCAGTGGCCCATCATCCTTGTAACCCTATTTCCTCATTAATGACAGGAACAACCACCACAAGCTTCTTCCTCTTTGCGCAAGTTTCTCTATCAAACTCTCTTTCCAACCAACAACCATACCGTGCGCCATCAGCTAGGGGTGATCATTTTCGGTTCGGTTTGGTTTTTAGAAAAAAAAAGAAACCAAACCGAAATTAAAAAAACAACTGAAACCGGTTCAAACCGACCGGTTTTGGCTCGGTTCGGTTTTTTAGAGAAAAAACTGGTTCAAACCGGTTTGGCTCGTTTTTTTCCGGTTTTTTTTGTTTGGGTTCGGTTTGGTTTTTTTGGTTTCAGGCTTATAAAACCGAAACTGAACCACCGGTCGGTTTTTTCAAAATTCTAATCGGTTTAATCCGTTTTTTTTCGCGGTTCGGTTTTTTCAGGTTTTTTTCCGGTTTTCTCGGTTTTTCAGTTTTTTTGCTCACCCCTACCACCAACCAGACCACCATCCATACTACCCCCTGCACCAGGTAACCTTCTCCTCTTCCCCGCAAAATCATGGTTGTTGCATGCAGAATGATATTCTGCATGCAACATAATTAATTCACATGGAAACTGGGCTAGGCTAGCGACCATGTGAGCCGGGCTAAACCCGTTTCAGCCCAGCCCAGATGGCTAGACCAGGTTCAACTTAGAGAGAGAGAGAGAGAGAGAGAGAGAGAGAGCGAGTGGTCTGTTAGGCCAAAAGTTAGCCCAACCCGACTGAGTCGAGCTAGACCCGTTCCAGCCCAACCCAGATGGCTAGGTCGGATACAGCCCAATATATTTAATAATATAAAAAATTAAAAAAAAAAACTTCAAATTTTTCAAAGGTCATAACTAAAATATTTATGGGTCCTCCACATGTTTTTTCTATAATTTTACATAATATTGGGTTGTAGACTTACACTATAAGATACAAACCCAATATTAAAAACACTCAGTTTTCTACGGAACTTTTTTAAAAAGAATTCAAAAATTCAAAAAAATTCAAATTAATTTCTTTCCAAAAAACAAAAAAATATTTTTGTTTTCATGCATACGGCTAAATCCTAAAAAAATTTCATTTTTATTCTAAAAAAAAAGATAAAATCGCATTTTTATCATGTTTTAAAAATAAAAAAATAAATATCGTAACCAATTTATTATTATCCATTAGGGATTAACCAAAATAAAAATAAAAAAACATAACAATTATTATGTCTAAAATGTTAGAAATTAGTTATATTTAGAAAATAAATGCAATGCTAAAATTTGAGCTTTAAAATAGTTAGGATTTCATTTAATAAAGTAGAGACTTCCTCATGAAGGGAAATCTACCTTCAGCCATAGACAAGACCAATGGATAGAAACATGACCTATTAAAACAATTAAACAACAATGCAGCTTACCTTAGATAGGGTACACTAGGGGTGATGCGTCTTCCCCTTGCATAACCAATCTCATACCCGGACTCTCGCAGACCATAGGTTTTCTTGTAACCATAATACTAGGCAGCGAATCCTAAGCTTATAATCATAATGATTATCCCCAAACCCTTTTTTCACCATCACTTACGAGGCAGGCCGGTCGTTCGATGCCACGCACGCCGCGACAGGATGGCGACCTCTCTAGGGAATGCCTTGTCTAGTTGGAATAAATTTTCTTTGTTTGTTTTGGTTTGTTTAATTTTAGCTCGTATTTTTACTGTTTTAGCATGCATTTTTACTTCATGTTCATACATAGGTACATCGAGTATGAATTAATGCCCTCATGTATTTTAATTTTGCGAATAAACCTATTTTTAAGTTAGGTGGAGAGTAGTAGTCAGCCTCATAACTTTTAGTAGGGGTTCAGATTCGTGAAACATCTAACTATGAATTGAGTGTTTACTTGGTAATGACGGTCACATTGTGTCCCAACCATTCCTTGTAAACTCTTATATTGTCTTTACATAAGGTGGTCATCAGACAGTTTATAAACCTTTTTTAGACCAGGTAAAAAATTTATCTCTCATGTAATGGACTAGAACATTCTCTTAGGATACGATCTTCCTAATAATTTATTTTGCATCATGATAGACTTGATCAATAATCCTGAACTCCACCGGATTTTCTGACATGATTATTATTTTTCCTGAATATGGGTAAGAATCTGAGATGATATAATTTTCCAAGGATCTAATTGTCTAACAATGGCTCTGATACCACTGTTGAGATTTCCAAAACACATATATACAATGGAAACTGTAAATTTAATTTTTTTTTCAGGAGTTCCAAGAATTCTATTAGACAGATCTAGGGTTGTTTAAGATTTGTATGAAAATTACCTGAAGATTAGATGTTCTTTTCAACTTTCAACAATTGTTTCAACATGCAATCATGGAGTGTGTTTACTATGTCAAATCACGTTTATTCTTGACACCATAGTCATTGATTCTTTAAATAAGATTTAAAACTATTTTTAAATCTTATTCCACCTTACGCAAGGATTTACTATCAATATTATTTGAGAAGAGATGACACCATTTTTCTAATTCACCAAAAGTGATAAATCATCTCTTGATTACTTAAATACCTTCATATAATTCATGTTATACCCAATATATGCTCATTTGTTATCCTTAATTAGAACAACGTGTAGCAGGATCAAAATATAACACTTTCTAACCATCTAGGTGGTGGCCCAGTGGTAAGAGCTTGGGACCAAGAGGTTTGCTCCCTTTGTGGTCTCAGGTTCGAGCCATGTGGTTGCTCATATGATGGCCACTAGAGGCTTACATGGTCGTTAACTTCAGGGCCCGTGGGATTAGTCGAGGTGCGCGCAAGCTGGCCCGGACACTCACGTTAAACTAAAAAAAATAAAAAAAATATAACACTTTCTATATAAGATAATCTAGTGATATCAAGTTTAAGAATCACTTACACAACCATTTCGTGAGCCATTCCATAGACACAAATGATTTCTCCATATGAAATTCTCATGCGGGTCGGTTTAGTGTACATGTCATCTGACAAGAATCTACATGTTAATTCCAAATATCCCTCATACCTCAGTTTATGAGAAAAACCGCTTTATTTCATATAGAAAAGAACATAATATGTATTAGTCTTAACTGCTATAATTAATGTCTAGTTTTAATAAAGTATTGACTAGGACCATTTAGGTATAATGTTTTGATGCAATAAAAATCTTATAATTATAACAACTTATAATTTTCTTTTCAAGGTATTTTTGTTCCAGGAACTTGATCTTTATTCTAAATTCATTAAGCAAATAATATATTTATTAATAAAATATTTAAAGAATATTAAATACGAATAATTTTTTATTAATAAATTAAATATATTTATATGAATAATATCAATATTAAACAATGGACTAACAATTGGCTGGACATATCTTTCATGGTAACCACGTAGCAATCAGCTTTATTACTTTAAATCTTCCTTTGAAAAAAAGACACTTTATTTTACCATCATCTGTTACTTATTCAATTAATTTTCAATTTTTTTTTCTAGTTCAGACCAGACTGCATCATCACTGACAGAGAGGATGTCACGAACTTTCATGTGTTTGGAAAAACTGCTGAGAATTTCCTAGGATCATCGACACACCAGTTCATCTACAACAATCCATCCATTTTCCCACCTCTGATGATTCAAAAACTGACCAAGACTTTCATTTTCCAGCTGTGTTTTGGAGCCTTCAGATCTGTCGTGTCGATGTGGAACCGTCGTGACAAACAGGCTTGACAACGACCCCATCACTGCAGATACACACCTCTTATAGCACCTTCAACAGTCATGACAGTTGTTGCGTCAAGCTCTGGAGCTCCTCCTCCAGCAATGTTTGGCCCACCTTACACTGATACAGCAGCTTCAAATGGCCATGCAACCTATTGCATCGAACTCTAATGCTCCCCCTCCATCAAGCCCAACAACTCCTGCAGCCCTTGGTCCACCTGGCGCTGATCTTTGCAGCAGCAAAAACAGCCATCACCGCTCCACGACAACCTCTAACCCATTCGTTCACCACAAGCAAGAAGAAGGCTCCAGTTTAGCGCTACAGCGACATATGAAAGGTATAGAATACACAGTCATATACATCTTTATACCCATCGTTGAACAATACCTAAAAGTTATCGTACACCATCTTTAAGCTTAACGAACCAATCTTTTTTCCTTGGCCAGCATAAACAACTAACAATCTTATCAATCTCTGAGTTTTTTTAAAACAGTCCCATCGAAAGCTAAGGGACCATCTTGGCAAAAAATGTTGGAGCAGGGGTAAGCCCTCTTCTTCAACCATGATGACTCGAAAACAGTACTCGTCAAGAAAATGTGATCCTTAGCATCGTCCGCCCCTGAGGTGCCTTCTCTCAGTGAAATAAAATGTTCCTCTTTCATTAGTTTGTGCAAAGCAATCGTTTGCTTCGGCAGTGGACATCTTTGTCATACCTACCCTTGACAAGAAAATCAAAAACCAATCCCTATGCAGTTTCTATTCAACAACGTTGTCTTCTTTCGTCAGCCTTTGCTACATCAACTTTCACTTTTCTTCCTGCCCTTTAACGTGTTGATGTTGCCTTTACAACCTTTACAGCTGCATCAAACTTTGCTGTCATTCCGGCCCTTTACTGTAATTCTTGCTTCAACAACGAACATCTTTGTCATTCCTGCCCTTCATCATTTCTTGCATAGGTTAGAAAATAATAATGTAATTCCTTCAAAATTCTGTGATTGTGACTGGAAAGAAGGGTTTAAGAATTCTTTGCAGCACCATGATGGAAAGATAAACCAAGATGGTTTTGTTTGTGTAAAATCCAGTAGAAAAACAGCAAGCTAAGGAAAGGCTGCTCTAAATCAATACTCTTGGTTTTGTCTTAGTTGCATTGAACTAATGGCAACCTTTGCAGATTGGTATCGATATAATAAGCGCAATGATTAATGAGATCCACGCTTTTGATCACTCTTTTGCTCTGTAAATGATGGTGTTGCCTCTGTTGATTTTGCTTTCCTTTCACGTTTTCGCATCATTCTTTCACACTTCCTTTCGTTACTTGTTGAGCATGATGCGAAATCACATGATTCTCTTACAATCCCATTTTACATTCAATTGTGATTCAATTTTTGCTTTCACCTTTGTTTTTGAATGGCAGCTGCCAATAATCACAGTTTAATCTTCTCCATTACATTCAACTTGATTTTTACATCTCCATTTTACTGCAACAGAGCAATCTTTTGGCAAGGGCTCAAGTCAACGTATGATCTTTTTTTGTGTTCTTCCACAACTTCACAACATTAATATTTTCATCTCATGTAAAATTTTAAGTTAATTTTTAATATAATAAACTAATATACAAATATTATGGATAAGTTTTATTATATCATTCTTTTTTAATTGAGAAATACAAAGATAAAATCTATATTTAATAAAATAAATTTATCAATAAATTATAAAAAAAATTGTTAATATTAATTAAATACTAAATTTTTCAGCCAACATTTTTTTATTAAAGCAAAAGACATGTGAGTGTGTAAATATTTAACACCCACTTTTATTTTGAATTTATGAGTTTTTTTTTTTATCTTAGAGGTTATCTTTTTTCATCAACATATAAATTATTTTAAAAAAAATACATCATATAAATATAGTTTATTTATATCATATATAAAAGAAAACAAAATCTCTTTGAAACATTATAAAAATATAAAACAAAATAAAAAAAATAACTACTATTTAAAAAAAAGTCAACAAAATAATTTAAAAAATAGAGAGGGATATTAATTTAATTTGAAATAAAAAATTAATATAAACTAAAAAATACATTCAAAGGGAGGGTATCAATTAAAAATTTTGTCAAAAAAAAAAGTGAGAAAGACAAGTGAGGTTCTAGCTACTAGGACTGGCTAACCACCGGAGCTCAAGTCTACATTATTTTTCTAAAATAAAACCTTTTTTTATTTTCAAAAAAATTAAAGAAATCGACTCGTTGCCTGTTGTTTAATTTCCAGTCATCTCAAGTGGTCGAAAGCCTTTTAGAAAGTCAGGTTTTTAATTTTTAGATTAAAAAACTCATTTTTAACTAGTTTTTTACACAAAAACACTTAAAAAACATGCTAGAAACCTCAATAAACCTATTTATAACCTTAAAATAGAAAAGAAAAAGGCTAAAAATTATTAAAAAAAAACCCAAAATCACATAACTTTTCAAGCCTCAATCTGATTTTCCATCAAGATAAAAGCTAAAAACCACAACCATTGAATTTACTTCATTAAATGGAACCCATTTAACACTAAACTTTTTTAGTTGTTTAAATCATGACAACTGAAAAGATTTTTCTTTTCCGTTATTTTTTAGAGGCTTTCACCCTCCTCTCTTGAATTGAAATATAAATAAAATAAAACTTTTGATCAAAATTAAAATTGCTATGAATTTAGTAGTAGCATGTTCTACATTTTAATTCTGTCTTTTAATTTGAATTTTTGACCACTTTTTTAAATTTAATCTCATCTAATTTGACCAAAGAAAGAAAAAAATTAAGGAAAAAAGAAAAGAAAAGAAAAGAAAATGGGGGAAAAATTAAAAAGGTGCTTTGCAGTGAAGCCTCATCACAAATCCCAGTTATTGTAGTAGTTTTGTTGATGTTAATGTTTGATTGGGGAGAAGAGTGGCATTATGATCAGGACAACAGT
>Ga0307515_10026188_pt1 | contig 10049 bp, 6 predicted proteins | sample 17_EM_MG_FD_194513 | JGI IMG/M metagenome (GOLD analysis project Ga0307515, IMG submission 194513) | Populus trichocarpa ectomycorrhiza microbial communities from riparian zone in the Pacific Northwest, United States - 17_EM | ecosystem: Host-associated > Plants > Roots > Unclassified | place...
CTATATCTGGTATGGGAAGATGTAACGGCAGTGGTGGCTAAGAACTCAGGAAAAGGTCAAACTAGGAAGTTGCTAAATCGGCAAAGTGGTTATGCTTTACCTGATCGGATCATGGCTATTATGGGTCCTTCTGGCTCAGGAAAATCCACCTTGCTTGATGCATTAGCTGGTACCTCTCCCCCTCCTCCCTCCATGCATGCACGCACGCACGCATGCTTCTCATTAACTTTTAATATTTGCTTTGTAAAATCCTCCTTAAGTTTATAATAGAAAGATTAATTAATGATCTATATAGCATGTTTTCAAATAGTTTTCAAATTATTTATCTTTTCGCAAAGATACTAACAAATTACGAGTTTATGCTTTCACAATCAAGCAAAAAAGTAAAAGGTAGAGGGAGTGGAGATGCGGGGTATCGATCCCCGTACCTCTCGCATGCTAAGCGAGCGCTCTACCATCTGAGCTACATCCCCTTGCCGCTACCTCTTGCTGCTTCTGTTTAATTCTATGTTATCTTCTTACCCTGGTTTTGGATGGCTTGCACGGCAAAAATAGGTCTAGGAGATAAAAAGTTTTTTTTTTTGTTTGACCCCTCTACTATAAATTTTTTGCCTTAACTCTGTTGGCAGGGGGTAGGTTATAGCAGCTTTAGCAAGTGTTTCTTTTCTTTCTTTATTGGCCTCTCAAGCCAAGTGTATAAAACGATCTAAAGTAATAATATTTCAAATTTCAAAGAAAAAACACTGCATGAAAAATAATATAACTATAAACTAATTGCAAATTATCCTAAGATTATATTAACTATATTTTTTTTTTTAGAAGATATGAGAAGTTTTAAATTTAATTATATGCATATTTTTCTTTTTTCTTTTTTGTTGTTATTTTAATAGTTGAATACATGAGAGGAAATGACCTTTGATTTCCTTGATCCTCAACACAGGGAGGCTGTCTTCAAATGTAATAATGTCAGGCAATGTTTTGTTGAATGGGAAGCAGAGAAAGATCGGCAACGGAAGTATTGTAAGCATTATTATGTCAATCATCAATTATGGAAAAAAATTTATTTAAATAGAATGACATGCTGTATATACGAAATAGGCAGTAGCCGCAGTACAAGAAAAGAGAGGAATCCAATCTTCGACCCTTTTGAAACATGTCGCTAGATTGAAAATCTGAATTTTCTATATTTATGTTCTTTGTTGGCAAAATAAACAATCTTTACAGGGTTAAAAGCACTGTTTTCATTAGAGAATTAGGGGCAAGTTTTCATTAGAGAAGGGGCCAATTGGCAGCCTTCCTTTTTACATAGAAAATTCATAGAAGCCCTTGTTTGTTTTAGTACTTCAAATTTGTCCTCTTTTTCAATACATTTCCCCCCGTATTTCTTTATTGTCACCAAAAAATTATGCTTTATATTTTTTCTTCGTTTACGATCGAACTAAACTTGCAGTCTTATACTACTCAAGAAGATTTCCTCTTCGGAACCCTTACTGTCAAGGAAACTCTCACGTACTCTGCTCATTTGAGGCTACCTAGTACAATGACCAAAGATGAAATCAATTCTGTAATAGAAAACACAATCATGAAGATGGGACTTCAGGATTGTGCTGACAATAAGGTTGGGAACTGGCATTTGAGAGGCTTAAGCGGTGGCGAAAAGAGGCGACTAAGCATTAGTCTTGAAATATTAACACAGCCTTATGTCTTGTTTCTTGATGAACCCACCAGTGGACTAGATAGTGCTTCAGCATTATTTGTCATTCATGCTCTAAAGAATATTGCTCTTGATGGAAGAATAGTTGTTTGCTCTATTCACCAACCAAGTAGTTTTATCTTTGATTTGTTTGATGACTTGTGCCTCCTCTCAAGTGGAGAGACTATCTATTTTGGGGAAGCAAAGCTAGCTGTTAAGGTAAATAGGATTTGATGATAGATAGAAATGGCAGAAACTGTTAAAATGAGTGATTGAGTGCTAATTTTATAATCTGGTCATCATGCAGTTCTTTGCTGAAGCAGGATTTCCTTGTCCGACAAGAAGAAATCCTTCAGATCACTTCCTTCGATGTATAAATTCAGACTTTGACAAGATGGCCTCAACTCTGCTGCGATCGCTGAGAGATTCTGTACGTAGTCATGCATGCTTACTTCTTCTGTAAACAACTTGTTCTGTTTCCTTTCCAGCCTATCTTGTTGTTAATTGATCCTTGTGTAATAATGCAGGCAGTCTCAGTGCCATCAAATTTTGAAACAAGTTTTACTACAGAAGACATCAAAGCAAAGCTTATTGAAAAATACAGGAGTTCTGAGTATTCCATAAACACAAGAACAAAAATCCGACAAATTGCACTCATTAATGTAAGTAGTTTACACTCAAGATACCTTACTTCATGCTTGATTATCTTATCTTACAATCTTTGCCTGCAATTAACTTCTTCAGCACGAGCTGTTACGAGTCTTGCGACTTGTCGCTAAATAAACCTTCAAAAGAACACCACTCTTCCATAGAATCAAGAAGTGCAACCCCTTTGACTAATAAAAAATTAGCTGATTGTAGGAAGAGCTTATGAGTGGATTGATTGAGATCAGAATCAATTGGTGGAAGCAGCTCTACACACTGACTATTCGTTCTTTCGTGAACATGATTAGAGACTTGGGGTATTTTTGGGTACGGACCTTTTTCTATATTCTAATATCACTAGGTGCTGGAATTATGTACTTTGATGTTGGCTTGTCAAACTCAGCATTCGTCACAAGAGCAAAATGCTACACATACGTTTATGACTTCTTGATTTGCTTGTCTGTTGGAGGATTACCCTCTTTTTTAGAAGAATGGAAGGTATCCTACCATGAATTACTCAACAGGCACTATGGAGAGGCTGTGTTTATGCTTTCTAACTTCTTCGCATCATTCATTTTCTTAGTGATCATGTCTCTTTCTTCTGGTACAATAGTATTTTACATGGTGAAATTTCATCTGGGCTTTTCCCACTATTGCTATCTCTGTATGAATTTCTTCTTCTGCTTTGCCATTATGGAAAGTGTGGCAATGATTGTTGCGCTGCTTGTCCCGAACTTTCTGATGGGTATAGGAGTTTCAGCTTTTGCAGTTGTAAGCAAAATTCTTAGCCACCGTTTCTCAATTCTCATTATTTTTATGCTAGCTCTAAAAGAAGCTGATAGATTATATGATTTATCTGCCAACGTAGATGTTTTTGTCGATGGCATCTGGACTCTATAGGCCACTGCCTGATCTTCCCAAGTTCTTTTGGCGCTACCCAATGGCCTATATCAGTTTCACTTCATGGGCTGTTCAGGTAAAGTCTTTCCAGTTCAGTTTCCAAGTCTATCTAGCTATGAACTTCAACACTGCTCACATCGGTATTGCCACACTTAAAAAGCAATTTTGCATGTCAATTCTTCCCTTTGCTACCTTCTAACCCATAGACTTGCATAGAAGTTTCAGATAATCTCGCACGTTCTGCTGTGTGCATTGATTTGTATTGCCAAACTATTGACATGTAACAAATTTATCATGCCAATTGGAAACAGGGTCAATTCAAAAATGACATGCTTGGGCTTGAGTTCGAACCTTTCGTTCAAGGAGAGCCTAAAATCCAAGGCAAGCAAATCCTTCATGATTTTTTTGGTGTTCGTGTGAACTATTCGAAGTGGTGGGATTTGGCTGCTCTCTTGCTGTTGTTACTTTGTCACAAACTATTATTTTTATCAATACTAAAATACAAACAGAGATTAGTGCTGCTGCTGAGAAGGTTTTGCGCGAAAAGAACTTTGAAAGCCCTTGCCTTGAGACCTTCGTTCAGGAAGGAAAAATATGGCTCCTCAAGGAGAAACCAACCTCTCCATCCATTATCTGCTCAAGAGGGTCTTGCATCTCCTTTGTCTTAGCTTGTATACATGTCTTCAAGATTTTATTTTAGTTGTGTTTACTAGTGGGACTTGCTGAAGCTAGTTCAACTGAATTATTAAGTAAAGTACTCAAACTTGAAGAGTTAACGCGATTTTTAGTGTTCTAAACATGTAATTTTCATAGTTGAATTTTCATCTTTAATCTTGTTCGGTTAGATTCATTAACTTCTTCAAATGGCTCAAAGCTTATGTATTTTTTGTTTTACGTTAAGTTGTATCCTCGAGCTATCTTGTATCTTAACTGAGATTAAATCCTCTTTTCAAATGTTTTAAAGATGCATCCTCCATATTGGTTTAAATGTATTAAGAAAAATTTAATAATTTTTTTTAGATATTAGCTGGAATCCACGAAGTCAAAAAAGGAAGCATATCTTTTTACCTAACAAGCTAAAAATATATGCATGGTTTCCTAAGCATATCTTTTTACCTGACATGTTTGGGAGTGTGGTTGCGATTGTTTTTTAAAGTGTTTTTCATTCATAAATATATTAAAATAATATTTTTTTTATTTTTAAAAAATTATTTTTGATATCCGCGTATTAAAATGATTTAAAAACAACAAAAATATTAATTTGAAGCAAAAAAAATTTTAATTTTTTTTAATAAATTAATTTTATTTTAATTAAACGATAAAAAAATAGATAACAATAGTAAATTGTCAAAAACTATTCTCTTAAAAAAAGATCACGATTGTCTGGAAAAAAAAACATTAGAAGTACAAAATTAAAAAAAAAAAGATGAAACTGGTCCAAGTAAACCTGAGGTATCGTGATATTTATGTAACCTTCATAATAACCAAGGTTAACCTACAAAGCCTGTAGGTTTTTTTTTTAATAAAAATCATGATTGTCTAGGAAAAAAAAACCTTGAAAGGTACAAAGAAGTTGGGAGAGGGGGGGGCCTGAGTCAATCTAGGGTAACATAATAGACATGTAACATGAGTAATATGAGGCAAGTCAACCTAGATTAACTTGAAAAACTCGTAGCCTAGGTTATAAGTTTGTGATAACCAAATAGAAAATAAATTCAAGAAAACCACAAAGCCAATTTCTTAAAAAAAAAAAAAGAAATCTTGAACGATAAAATAAAAAAAAAAGTAAAAACATAAATATTGAATCGTGTTAGCTTTTCAGGTTCGTGACCTGGGTCATTAGACTGGAAGGAGTATACATGGAAAAACCACAAAGCTCAATCCTCAACAAATCAAACTTTAAATGATAAATCAGGAAAAAAATCAATCACACAAAAGAATTTAAAATAAAAAATAGCAATTAAAATAATCAAGATGAAAATCAAAATCAAAATATAAATTAGAAGGGACCTAAATTTTTTTTCTATTTGAGGGTTAAATTAAAAAGAAAAATAACATTAACAAAAGGAAAAAAATCAAAAGTATAAGGACCAAATCGGAAACAATAATTCATCATAAACTTAGACTGAAGAATGAAATTAGAAACCAATAAAACTTTTACAAATAAGTCAAAGAAAAAAAAAAGAAATCAAAAGAATAATGACCAAATTGAAAAAAATAATAAATGATAAATTGGAATCAAGGGACTAAATTGAAAATAGTTAAACTTTTATAAAAGAGCCAAGAACAAAATAGAAATCGAAAGAATAAGTATTGAAGTTGAAATATTAACAACAAAAAGGACCACCCTGTAATTTTCAGGGAAGGATAGAGAAGGAAAAAAAGGGTCAACTGGCGACAAATCGCTCTACCTCAACAAACACACACTTCACCAGAAGAAAGAGGAAGTGATGATGCTTCCAATGACACGAAGGAATGGCATTTCATACCTCCAAGAGGAAATCCATTACATTCAAAAGAAAGGGAGTAAGACAGGCACGAGGCGTCGCATGCGCTATAAAAAAGATACGGGTACTAACCTTTCATTATTAATATTTAATCCTTATTAAAAGATAAAAATGGCCTTGATGAACCTATTATTAATTACAAAAGAACTGAAGAAGAAAAGACCAAAAGACCCCTAAATGCATGTTTTAATTTTTTTGATTCCAATGGTATATTTTTCAATTTAGTATTTAGAAAAATGAAAATACAAAAATTACCCTCTTAGAATAATTATTTTTAAAAACTTTGTTTTTGTGTTGACCCAACCAAAGTTCGATCATGTTTTATTGGGTTAATGTCTTATTTAATTTAACTAAAAACTTAGTCTAAGTTAGGTTCCAAAGTCAGTTTTTCAAAGTTCTAGATTTTTGGTTAAGTTTATCAACTATGATTTTGGGTTAGAAACTTTACAAGACCAAAAAGTCATAAATGGATTGAAAATTAACTATAGCAAATGGAATGGGTCAAGAAATTTAAAAAAAAAAAAAACATTATATGAAAACCAAGTACGTGAATATTCGCATAAGCAACAAGGAAAGAGATGGTGCAAGAAATAAAGGGAGGCAGGTCCAACCGAGGCCAAACTGCCCAACCGCACCTTCACCGGACCAACCGAGGTCAAGAGGGGAGGGGAAAGAGGAGGAAGATAGAAGACGGAAAGGGGAAAAGGCCCAACCGAGGCTTACAGAGGGGAGAGAAATGTTGGGGCCAACCGAACCCTCCTATAAGAAACCCTAGCCAAGCCCTCCTCCAAGCAGACCCAACTGAGCCCTCCTCATTAAGCTCAACCGAGCTCTCTCTCTTCCTCACTATCACCAAGCCACAAAAAATCTCTCAACTTATTTTCTTTGCTGGTATCATCAAAACCTTTCATTTAGATTTCTTTAAGCATGGTTCCATGTTATTATTTAAAGTTTAAGTTTGAAAAGGTAGCGAGAAAATAGTTTCTCAAAAATGCATTATTTTATGTGTGAAGACTTAATTAATTACAAGAGAAAATTAATTTTAATATATGAAGCTTCAATTCCATGGTAAAAGAAAGGATTTCTTAAACCATTTGTTTAAAATTTGAAGAATCTCATTTCTTTGGATGTTAGTTTTAAATTAATCTACTCGTATGGTAGTATATCATCATCTTAGTAGTAGTTTAGTGGGGAATTAAGGAAGATGTCAGGTATTACACGTATTTTTTTTTTTCTATCATTTCCCATCTCCTTCGATAACTTGTTGTGTTGGGATTACTTAAAAAAAAAAAAAAATTCTGTTGACAATATTTGGTATAACAAGTTTTTGACTTTATATAATTATTTAAAATTAATTCATAGCCCAATATCTAATCTAATGTTTGAAATTGTTGGGATAGTCAACTTTTTTAGTCAATAATTTGTTTTTTAATCAAGAAGTTCTAGAAATTGTTGGGATGGCCACCGCAGCTCATGCCCCAAGGCCAATGGACTTTAAAATATTCTTGTAATTTTAGAGTAAGGGCAGTGCGTACTCTCCGGATCTGATTAATATTGAAAGATAGATCATTTTGGAAATAGCAACGGTAATTCTAACTAGAAAATAATTATATAAACTAGCATTAATTTATATATTAGATATTAATTTCCAGTTTTAAAACACATGAACAATTTGTTAGAATTGATTTTATAAAAACACGCAATGGACTTTTAAGTCCAAATTAAAAGAACGCAACTCATATTTGAGGTTGAATTGAAATCATGTCGGGACTTTGTAATTCAATATGAATATTTTAATATGGGATATTAATATTTTTTTTTATAAATCAATAAAAAATTATTCTTTTAAATTCAAAATAACTTTGTACATTGGACAATGGATTTATAGGCTTATGAGTTTGAATGTATGTTTGATTAATAAAAAATATTTTTTTATTAAGTCTGTATTTAATTAGTAATTTGTTTTAGTCCCTAAATTGTCTTAGTATATGAAGTAATATACATTAATTATGTGATAAAAATGAATTTGTTTATGAGTAATTCATGATCTATGAACGTTCATAAATATCTTTCATGAAATAAACATTCATTATAATTAATAAATATTTATGAATTATGAGTAATTAATGTTTTGATCTTTAGTCATGTAAATAGGTGTCTTGGATGGGGAAAAATAGATTTAGAAATTTCTTGGGTCCTTTGCTCTCTTTATTATCGGTTTTTCTATAGATAAATAGGTTTCTTATTGCTCTCTTTTGAGTTTGTTAGACTTGTTTAGGAGTTACTAGTAGTCCTTGTTTAGTTTATAGCTTTTTATGATAACTAGATTAATTGTACCTTGTTCAAACTATATATTTACAGAGTAATGCAAAAGTTTATCCTAGTAACTACATACTACGAGAGTTTGCTTACAAAAAGGCTTTCAACTAATGTTATAAGCAAAAAAACTATTGTCACTTCTATAAAAAAAAAAATAGGGATTTCGGCCAGCGTACCTGTTTGGCACTACAGCTACATGTGAGGTTGATTGTATGCCATAAGTATTGACATTTGATTAAGTTAAAAAATAGAATTTTTTTTTTTTTGAACCCACCATACTTGCAGCTCTACCTCAGGTTTAACAAAAGCTAAAAATTGATGCTTCATTGCAGAGTGAATAATTTACTTTTTAATAGTGTAAAGTGAGTTTTTAATTTGCTTTGTACTATTCACTTTTAAGTGAGTTTTTAATTCACTTTGCGCTATTCATTAATTAAAAACTCACTTTGCATAGTTCGGCTGAATCCATTGTTAATGGTCGGACCGGGTCCAGCCCAAACCTAAATATATTGGACCGGGTCCGACCCAGTAAAAAAAACCAATTTTTTTTAAATTTTTAATTGTGTGTTATTTGAAAAACTAGTGTTTAACATTATTCAATGACACTGCATCAATTAGAAGGAAATCGTATGATGGGGTAGCATTTACAGAATTTGATCGTAATCCCAATTTTATTCCTGATGATATTTTACCTAATTTTGTTGCACGCTCAAAAAACCATGAAAACTGTAGTCCTTGTCGGATAAATTTATATAAAGTATTGTTTATTTTATGATATAATAGCAGTAGTTAAATCTATAATATTTAAATTAAAAATCATCAATATTAATATATATCTTTTTTAGTTATTTTATAACCTCAATTTGAAAAGCATTTTTAACCAAACACATTAAACTACTTTTTATTCAACCTCAATTTTAACCACAGTTTTAACCAAACATATATAAATACGAAACCAACCTCAACCAAAAATGTTTTTTATAAAACAAATTTTTTCAAACCACAACAAAAAAAACCTATCACACTACCATACACACATATGAGGAGGTTCGAGAAAGGTGGCACGTGTAGGTGCAGGGGCGACGACGAGGATTCGAAAACATTGTTTTTTCCTCCTTTTTTTTCTCTATCCTCTCATTAGGATTTGCACTAGCTTACCCAAAATTAAAAAGTGTCATGTCATTTTGTTTTTATGTCAAATTTAATCCTTATTCTTTTGATTGCTATTTTTGCTTTGGGTTCTTTTTTAATTTTTTTTAAATTTTATTTTTCGATATTGGGTTGATTGGGAATTTGGCTCGGTGATTTTTCTCGATGGAATAATCTCGGTTTTATGACTCGGGTCACGAGTTTCAAAGGTTAACTTGGGTTGACATCGGTTTGTTTTTAGATCCTTTTTTAACACTAGTTTTTTTTTTTCAATTTCATCTTTCAACACTAGGGTTTGGCAGACTTACCCGACTTTGCTAGTTTTTTAATTTTTTTAGGTTCTTTTATTGATTGATTTTTTTTTTATTTTGTCCTTCTACATTTTAATTGTTAGGAATTGAGCATCATTATTTTTTTTATTTGCTTTCTATGAGGTTATTCCAACCTCACAATCCAGATCACAAGTTTGTAATTTTTTTCTTTCTTGGCATTTGTTTTTTTAGGTCATTGTGATTTGACTGGTCAATCCAAGTTATAATTTTTTTTATTTTTTAAAAACATATTAACAACACCTTAACATTATTTTTTAATGTTAAGGTTTACTTTTATTGGCCGACTGGCTTGGAAGTGTTCAAGCCAAGGTCCAGCAGGTGAGAAGTGCAAGTTTTTGTAGTGAAAAGGTGCATGCTTCATTGTTGTATTAATTAATTCATGTTGTAAAGCTAACTGACATTATTGTCCTAAATACGAGAGATAAAACCTTTATTATTAAAAAAAAAAAACAGATTTTCCTTTCCAGAGGTTGAACCATAATAATTAAATAAAAGAAAAGAAAT
>Ga0307515_10026189_pt1 | contig 10049 bp, 7 predicted proteins | sample 17_EM_MG_FD_194513 | JGI IMG/M metagenome (GOLD analysis project Ga0307515, IMG submission 194513) | Populus trichocarpa ectomycorrhiza microbial communities from riparian zone in the Pacific Northwest, United States - 17_EM | ecosystem: Host-associated > Plants > Roots > Unclassified | place...
TTCAAAGATTTCATGAGTTGTGAATTTTAGAGATTAGACTGGATTTAGGAGGTGTGCCGAAGTTGACTTTTTATTTTTATTTTTAGAAGCTAATGTTTTTTTTTCTTTACCCTTTTTTTAGAGATTTGCTTTAATTATTTTTTATGGTTTGCCTTTCATGGATTAATCTCGGGTTCATGACCAGAATAACCAGTTCATACCCTTTTTTTGTATTTGTTTTCCATTTTTTCTCTATTGGGTTATCCCGATCATTTTTCTTTTACAATTTCATCCTTTATGAGTTTTATTCCAATCAAATTTGATCATCATTCTTTTTATTTCTATCTTTTTTTTATTTGGCATGTTTTCTAAAATGATATTTTTTTTTCACGATTTCATCATTCAAAATTAAATTGGTTGGGAATTAAGTTTCTTGATTGAATCTGATTTCATGATTTTCATGGTTACGAGATTTGCGAATTAATCCAAGTTGATTCATATTTTTTTCCATTACTTTTTTAAATTAAATTTATTTATTTTTTATTTTTGTCTTTCAATATTAAGTTGTTCAATAATTGAGCTTTATCATATTATTCATTTTTCTTTCGAAACGTGGTATCTCGACTGGATTAGAGATTTTGCATTTTGACTTTGGTGGGCTTGAATCAAGTTTTTTTTATCTTTTTAAATTATATTTTTTCCTTAATGTTCATCCTTCAACATTTTATTCCTACATATTGAGTTTCATCTTTTTTCTTTTTGTGGAGATATTATGTTCTCATTTGATTTATTAGGAATTGATATTCAAACTTTTTTTTCTGTATTTTTTTCTATGAGATTATCCTATTATGTTCATGGTTGCGAAGTTTGCAAATTAACCTGGCTTAACTGGGTTTTTTTATTGTTTTTTTAATTTGTTTTTAATTTTATCTTTTATCATTGAGTTGTATTATATCTGGGTTGACTCAGATCAGATATAGTTATTAAACCGGGACCAGTCCGATGGATTGACCCGAGACCCGATCAACCCGATAACTGGACCGGTCTAGATAAAACAAAAAACTATCCAGGATAAAAACCTGGCCGACCCGGGTTTGGTTTTTTTATCCTGTCTCGAAGGTTCGCATATACTCCATTCTACTCTGGCTATAAATACATGTTCGTACTTTTTTGCATGTGTCTCAAAACTCCCATCACTCACATGTTACATTGGAAATGATATTTGTTTTCTTTTATTGTCTTCCGGTCTTCCCATTCCTTCAACTCACTCGGAGTGAGTTCTATTAAAAAAAAACTTGAAATATCTTTTTATTTATTTTGGGTAGCGTGTCTTAAAAATTATGAAAAATGAGTAATTTTTCAAGTAATTCAAGGCTACTTAAATTATATTATATATTATCTTTTTATTTATAACTCTTTTTTTTACTTAATCTGGGCTAGTCAAAACTTTTGCTGGGCCTAATTTTAATTGATTATTTGTAATTTTTTTAATATTTAGGTAAAAAATTAATGAGATGGTGATGGCAAATCAGGTTTCCTCCAAGTGTTCGATTGGATAATTCAAACTCGAGTAAAAAAAATAAAATTACTAATAGTTCAAATAATTTCCTAAAATAGCATTTTTTTTACTTGAATTATTTGAATACTCGCCCTTACCCTGGACTTCTGTCCTACACTATCCAAAAGCTTCCCCTTCCATCAGCCACTATTGGCACCCACCAAGTCCTTTGTTTTTCACAGTGCCGGCAATGGCCCTTTCACCGTTGTCTCTTATGTTTCAATTTAAAAAATATTAAAAATATATTTTACTTTTTTAATGTAGAATTTACAATCATTTAATATATATATTTTATGTTAAAAAAAGTTATTTTTTTAATGTGGAGTTTGAAATCTTTTCATATATATACTCTATGTTCACAAGAAAAAAATTCAGTTTTTCTAATGTGAGATAAAAAACTTTTTTGTTTAAATACTTCAACTTAAAATGATAATATAATATCTTTTTAATATAGAATTTGAAACCCTTTAATATATATACTCTATGTTCACAAGAAATAAATTATTTTTTCAATGTGAAATTTGAAACCTTTTAACATATATACTTTATGTTCATAAGAAAAAAGTTATATTTTTTCAATGTAGGATAAAAAAAACTTTTTAAAATATTCTTTTAAACTTCATTATTTACAATATAAAATTTTAAAATTATTTACATGTATAGTCTATATTCACATGAGTTGTTTCTTAATTTTTTTATATGAAATATTAAAATTTTAAATATATTTTTTTAAAAAAATTTAGGTTAATCTGGGTTAATTCATGAAACCTGGGACCCGGCCAAGGCTCCTTGGCCAGGTCAACCCCCGGGTTGGGTTTGATAACTATGAGATCAAGTTCTTTTAACCTTTTTTCATTGTTTTTTTTTTGTTTATTTTTGTTGCTATATTTTTTTATTATTTAAATTATTAATTCAACCAATAACTCGAGTCTTGAATTTGTTTCCCTCAGCATTTATTTTTTACATTGAATTTTTTTTTGTCTGGCCATAGCACAACATCGGCTACAAATCTGGTATATACTAATAAGAAAATAAGGAATTATATTAGAATTTTTTTTTAATGGAGTTGGAAGTGTTACTCTTCTTGCAATAAACATTTTTATTGCTACATAATTAAATAAGGAAAATTTTGAAGAGCTCCCCACTTGACTTGATCAAATGTTTCAATATGTATTTTGATTTTGATTTATCAATTTAATTTTTAATTAGCATTAAAAAGTAATTTAAAATTTATTAAGATATATTTTTTAATTTATTTTATTAAATACATACATTTATTTTGATGGTGGAAAGGATTTTTATTTTTTGCGTTGAAAAAAAAAAAAAACTTTTGGTCCATCGAGCGCTTCACCCTGAAAAGATATATAGCCCGGTAATATCTGCAAAATCATTGTTCGGAATCATTGAACGCTTTCTGACAATGTGACTTCATCATGAACATAAATATAGTTTAGCTAAGAACTAGTTTCTTGACATAGCTCTTGTTGCGGTTGGGATCACAATTTGTTTTTAACATGAAAAATCAATATTTAGATTGTCAATTTTTTTTTATTGTCATTAAATTTAATATATCACTTCAAACTTGAAAAATTTTAATTCAACCTTTTTATTTAAACCAAGTTTTAAATTAAATCATACAAAGATATTGCCATATCTGATCTTATTCACTAGATAGATTCAAAAAAAAAAAAAATCATATTTACTTTGATCGATCCTCTAAACCTCCAACCTAGGTTATGATCTTTGGGTTAAATTAATTTCTTTTTACTACATGGTAAAAATATAAAAAGTAATTCAAAAATCAACCCAATACAAAAAACCAAAGAAAAAAAAAACCAAAGGATCAATTAAAAAAAGTCATGGGCATGCTATTAAACTTGTTACATTGGTTTAAACTTGCAAAATACCAACTTGACTTTTTGCTTGACTCGAATTTTCAATTAAATTAGGTAAGAGTTGTCTCAATATGATTTGTGAGAGTTTCAAAATAATAATAATTAAATTTACCATAATCAATCCGCAAAACCCACATGGTTATAAACTTTATTAAGTTGAATTATTTATTTTATTTTATTATATAATAAAAAAAATAACCTAATTGCAATCACCCTAATATTAATGATAAATTTGAATAAAAACCTAAAAACTTAATAGAAAAAACACTACCCATTCTTGAATGAGAAAAGATAAAAAAAAAGCCCATTCTTGAATGAGATACATTTGAACCTGTTAAAAAAAACCCAAACATGTAGACAGAGATAGATCCATGCAAGAGAGGGGGGTAAATAACATATCATCTAGCTCTTTTTTTTGAAAAAAAAGAAAAACCAGACTATTGTCTATCAAATAACCATTTTCACATCCCAAGCATGAACTGACGACGTCCTTGTTATTACCGTCACATGCGAACGAATTCAGCTGTGGCACGAGATTGATATAAAAAGCTTAAAAGAATATATTAACCCAGTTCATTATTATTCATATGAATAGTTAAATCCATCTCATGTCTTTTAATGTATATTTATAACTATAATGCTGTTATAGCTTGGCTTAATGGGTGATGGCTTGGGATTTGGAATAGGATTTGATGGCAGGAAGATGGCTCTACCTATTAGCCATGATATTGATAACTCCTGGTATATGCTTCTTGTTTCTTCGATCCTCGTCAATTTTTCCTGTAGACTATGGGAATATGTCACGATAAGAAAAGAAAAAAAAATAGACAATCAGGAATACCTGAACAGGTAGTACATGAAACGAGTTGCCCCTCCTCCCAAGCGCACACAGAGCTAAAATGAAAATCAACAAATCATGAGTAGTTGCTGCTTATTCATATTTTGCAGGGCTTCTGTCTTTCTAGTCTGTGATTCTGAAGAAGAACAAGACGGGGAGAGGGAACTGAACTTCAATTGAAACACAACCCTTACGAGGCAGGGGAGCTCACTTCCACCATAGATATGAAGACTTAGGTATTGAAGGAATGGGAATTTTACTTGTACTAGTTTGTATAACATGGCATGTTAAATGGGCACTGCTTTCTAAGTTCCTAAGCGAAGCAGATTATTAGTGCTGTTTGACTTTGACATGACACAAGTCTAGGAAACCTCATGTTTATTACCCACAAAAAAGGGTTCTCACACTCTGCAACTACAAAATTGAGCTCGCTGTTCACGCCTCAATTCCCCACTTATTCCACCAAATGTTGTTTTGCCAAGACTACAGAGGGAGTTTCCTGGGTGATGCATAAACGCCAAACAAATAGAACTCAGCAATGACAATGGGGATTACACCAAGTACCTCGTTGTTAATCACCACCGCGAATAAAAGAAAATAAGTGTCAAAAGAAATGATGAAAGTGGCCGTAGAGTAATCTACAGCAACATTGACTCTGGATTCTCAATGTAGCCTTTGAATGCTTTTAGCCATTCGGCACCAATTGCACCTGAAAATGACCAATTGCGCCAACAGGGTTATATCATCACAATTCTCAGAGATGGTGTTGAATAAAGCTAAACACGTTTGTATGACAAAAGATGGTTAACAGAACTGCTTACCATCTATAACACGATGATCACAGCTTAGAGTTACAGACATGAAGGAAGCGAATTTGAAATCATCAGGACCAGAACCAGGGATGACCCTCTTCTCAGCTGCACAGGGACAAGTCAATATCAGAAGTGGAAGCTTAATTTGGTCTGGAAGTTGTTACCAAGTGCCTATCTTACCAGACCCAATTGCTAGAATGCCTGATTGAGGAGGATTAATGATCGCACAAAATTGCTTGATGCCAAAGGGCCCTCCCAAGTTGGAAACAGTAAATGTGCCTCCCTGAAAAAGGAAAAAAGACAAAATTCGTAAGGAATTCACATGAGACAACAGTCCACTGGCCAACTGAGACAGAATTCCAACCTCATAATCTTCTGGTTTCAAGCTATTCTCTTTTGCTTTTTGGGCCAAATTCTTCACCTCGTCAGCAATTTTGGATAGACCTTTCTTGTCTGCATCCTGCAAATTTTACCACATAAAAGCATGTCAGGCGCTCTACACCCAGAACAAAATCAAGAAACTTTTTGCGTAACAGAAATTGGACAATAACTCACCCTAATAACTGGGACATATAGTCCATTATCTGTCTGTACTGCTACATTGATATTAACATTATTATACCTGCATTATAAGCAAGAAGAGAGACATCATCTTAAATATGGTATCACAGATGAATCATTAATCTTAAGAGTATATTAACCATGTACTTACTGGCGAATATAGCTATCAGTCCATGAACTATTGCACTGGGGAACTTTCCTCAGAGCCAAAGCAGCAGCCTGTAGTTACAGTGACATGAAATTATTCTTCAGCAAAAATTTAAAAAACAGAGACAATCAATAAACATCTTAAAGTCCAGAATTTTAACAGCTCAAGGTTATGGCTCAGATAGAGGAAAACATTGACTCAGTTTTTCACTTTAAAGAATCTTAGGATAGTTCCAATGTGAAATGTTGGTGCCTTGTGGTTTTGATAAATTGTCTCCTGTCCACAGGACAACCACTCCAAGGATCAAACCCTACCATCAGTTTGAGTTCAAACTTCCACTCAGATGAATTGAGCTTTTTTCAACAAAAAAAGAAGGAAATAAAACCATGCTAAAAGACTTTCCCTTTGCCACAGTTGACAATCTAGTCAAAAGAGCTCACTCTAAAAAGTAAAGTGAGATAATCCAACCAGAAAAGGGATGCTTCTAGGTTGCGATAGATTTTTTATGCAAAATTTCTGGACTCTAAAAAGTAAAGTGAGATAATCCAACCAGAAAAGGGATGCTTCTAGGTTGCGATAGATTTTTTATGCAAAATTTCTGGGATGAGGTCACTTCTCGTATTTCCAAACAATATAGTAAGTGCTTCAATACTACACATGAAGAAGTATATTCGTATACCTTGATTACAAGATCATTTACAGATATTCTCTTCCCACCTGAAGTCTCTTGTATCAAATTGAGTTGACTCCGCAAACTGTGCCCAAAAAATCTTTTTAAAAAATATGGAACATAAAGATTAATTGCATTTATAAGTTGGCAAAATCTAACACTAACCCCATAAGTTTGTCGACACATGTATCCACTGTTAAATAATAATGGGGAATAGTTTGCTTTGATAACAACAAGCGTGAAGCTGTCACCTGTCAAAATGATGCCAAGTTTTGCCTCAAGACAGACTTTGATAAAGATAATATGTGGTAGACAAAAAGAAAAAATGTATGTGAGAGCTTGTACAAGCTTAATGAGAAACAGTTGTCAGACTGGCACCAAATTTCTGGGGGAATTTAGTGAAAAAGACATGGTTACATTTTGAAACAGAAAGTTTAACTGTGATTTTTCAGCCAAAAGTTGGTATTTCAGCTTTGGTAGAACAAAGAAATTTCAGGCATGCATTTGCAAACCTCAACATCTAACAGAACTTTTATCCATAAATAGTGGACCAATGAAATAATGTTCCCTGCCAACATTCCTTAATCCTTACCCGTGGATTAAGGCTAAACAATGATGGTTACAAATATTACCTTCCTTATTTGAGAATGAGGGATATCCACATAATCTAAAGCAGGAGCTGAGGTGTCCTTGGCGACAGGCTTTGTTGCTGGAGCTTCCTTTCCTCGTGAAGCTACAAAATGGGGGAAATTCTTCACTGAAGCATATATATTTTGACTAGAACAAGAAAAGCCAAGACCATTCACATCACACACTAAACAGCCAGCATATAACATTTATCCATCAAATCACCGGGGATAGAGAACAGCCAAAAAAACCAACATCATCAGGTGTAGACAGCTTAATTGTCATACCCAAGTAATCTTCGATATCAGCCTTCACAATATTGCCATCAGGACCCGTTCCTTTGATACTTGAGAGGGGTACCTATGTCCATGATAAAGAAAGTGCATCAATAAGTGTAAATTGAAAGTGGATCAAGATCAATAAATGCCTTTCCATCCCTGAATGAAAATATTCTAGTTGTACTAACTACTTCAAATTACTAACATTATGATCTTCAGCCAATTTTCTTGCAAGAGGACTGGCAAAAGTGCGATCTCCATCAGGAGCTGCACTGGGCTTGGAAATTTTTGGTTCTGGTAAACTAGCTGGTTTTTCAACTTCCTCCTTGTGTGAAGCAGGTGGGGTAGGGGCAGAAGCCTCGTTAGCAGAAGTAGCACCACTTCCTGATGCTGAAGGATTGTAATCCTTAAATTTTGCAATGTCTTCCTCATCTTCAACGGTAATGGCAATTACCTATATATAATATAGAGAAAAAAAATTTATCAGCACTATGTAGTAGTATTACCAACACCAGAGACCTAAATCCGAAACTAAAATGTTTAATTTTACAAAGAAAATTATGGAATCTGAAAGGTGGGCAACAGACAACCAAAATGTGTTCAGTTTGCTTATTTCCAAGATTGAGTACCCTACTCCCCAAAGAAAGAAAAGAAACAAGAGATGGAAAAAGAAGATCTCAGCGCACAACTTTGCCAACTGCCAGATAAAGTCAGTACCTCGCCAAGTTTAATTTCTTTTGCTCCATCTCCCTTCAATATCTTTGCAAGATAACCTTCTTCCATACATTCCATCTCAACAGTTGCTTTATCCTGAAAAAATTATGTAAAGGGAAAGCATCAATATTTCCATGACAAACAACATGTTAAGCACAGCTAGAACTGTATAGAGACCCTACTGTTTCGACTTCACAGAGTACTTCACCGGTAGAAATCTTGTCACCCTCCTTCTTCAACCACCTTGCTATATTACCCTGAAATTTCAGAAACAGTCACTTAGCAGACCAAGCCTACAGTGTTGTTCCAAAAAGATTAAGAAAGATACATGCCTCTGTCATTGTGGGTGAGAGAGAAGGCATTCCAATCTCTTGGTGTGGAGGAAGACCTGCAACATATAATGACTATTAAATAACCCTGAATGAAGCTTGAAGCTATGTCAGAAACATGATTTCCATCTTAAACCCTCGCCAACAAGATGAAAAAAGAACATGAATAAAAGTAAATTTATTCATGTTACTTTACAGTCTCCAGTTCAAATCTAGGAGATATGAGCATTTTGTTTCTTAAATAAATCCATGTTGTTAAAAATCAAATTAAATAAATAAACATAACAACTTCCCCATTGATTCCCTGCAAACTTATCCCACCATCCTTCCATATCTGAATTCTATTTTCCACTCATGACAAACTCCCTCCACAAATATTCAAAAACTGTTATTATCTAAAATCAAGCAAGTACAGATGAACCACATGCCTAACATTTTGCCCTACTCTGGCAATGCAGTAAAAGAAGAGTAATTTCAACAGAGTATAACCCAAGTGACAAGGTGTCTGTCACACTTCACACAATCACAAAACTACTGTGATTCTCAAATGCAATCATTGAATAAATTTCAATCATGTTATCTGATGCCACTTGCATGATAGGTGACAATTCAAGCTGGGTTTAAAGGGTGAAAGGAGCCACAATATGGTCAGTGTAATTCGTAATCAAGAATTCAGAGAGTGAAAAGGAGATCATCAAGGTATATGGATGAGATGTGTGATAACAAAGCTAGATCAGCAATTCAAACAAAGAAATAAAAATTTATGCACAAACTCTACCTGAATCAGATGAAAACCCTCTCTTCCAGTGTACCTGTGAACTGAGATTGGAAAGAAGAGAATCAGAAAAATGGAATCATCAAGAGAAGGTGTGACCAAGAAGGAACAAACCTAAGCAATGCATACCAAGCAAAATCCTTCATAAATAGTGGTCCAGCAATAGGGCTTCCCACTTTCATAAACGTCCTAGAAACATCTTTCTTAGATGCACCGAATGACATTGCCTTCATATCAACAAAAAAAAGTAACTGTTCGCAAACTGAGACAAACTTCAATTAAAGCAGCTTACAAAAAAAAAAGTAGGAATAAATAATGGATCCAAGACAAGGGAAGAAATGTAGAAATTGCAACCGAAGGATTCCAATCACAGCATCATGCAGCATATTATAATGATTGGGCGATAGAAGGCTACTTACAGTGCTATTAGCAGCAGCGCTAGAGTACCTCCTTTTTTCCATAACTGCCCAAGCATCTGGCAATAACAAACTTACCTTAAAACAAATAAAAAATTATGCAAATTCCACTCCACAGTCAACAAGCAGATGCACAATTCACACTCAAAATCAGCAAACCACAGAGCTACGGCGATAACCATGAACATTAGACACCATGTTCTATCACTTATCACTTCCCAAATTTCATAACTGCAAGTCAAAACTTCCAACAACACCACACTTACCTCCCGTTGAAAAACATTTGCTGCAACAACTAAAAACAAACCCAAATCCCTTAACATGCGCTTTTCACTTGTCATCTTTTTATTCCTAAACCTCATCCGCCATTAAAATTTTCTTACCAATCAATCAAAATCAATCTACACATATCTAATCATATATATATATATATATATATATAAAACTAA
>Ga0307515_10026190_pt1 | contig 10049 bp, 5 predicted proteins | sample 17_EM_MG_FD_194513 | JGI IMG/M metagenome (GOLD analysis project Ga0307515, IMG submission 194513) | Populus trichocarpa ectomycorrhiza microbial communities from riparian zone in the Pacific Northwest, United States - 17_EM | ecosystem: Host-associated > Plants > Roots > Unclassified | place...
ACATATGAGCACCATCACTTCCTTCATTAGAAACATTAGTAGAGGAAATGCTTTTTATGAATAGTGATGTATAAGGCTTTTAAATTTTAAAATTTGTCAAACGATGCCCTTTTATTTATAAGAGGGTCATAACCCATCTTTCTTTCTAATGTGTTTTAAAATTCAACCATGATAAGAACTTAACAAATGCTCCTTTACAACAACCAGTTGGAATCAGAAATCTTGCCCAAGGAATTACGAAAGTCATGAATCAGTTCAGAAAGGCTAAACCATATCCAATATACATTGACATATGCATCATTATTATTGCATTTTATCATATATTTGTTTATAAATTGTCACATACATGTACAGGCTATGAAACATAGGTCCCCCGCCTAAGATCTATAACACCTGATTAAGAAAAAAAATTGGAGAATGAAGAGAGAGCTCATCTGTAATCACATTATCAAAATGAGTTAGAGTCCATGAAGAATGAAGTCAGTCGAATGACCAATTTACTCAAGCAAATTTCAGACTTAATGAAGATAAGGTAAATGACACGTCGTTCATCAACTTGCACCTTTGTTTTGATAGTTTTGACTGATCAAGTTGGAAACTTCAAACGCTTGAATGCGGAGTTACAGGCCTCCAAATTAAGTAAGGTTGGATTCAAATGAAAGGTGTGCCCCTTTCTACCAATTTCAGGTGGTCTCAGGCAATGATTATGTCAGAATTGCTCTGACAAGGCCTTGAAAGTGAACAACTTAGTCAACCTCGATAGTGCAATCATCATGCAAAAAACAATTTGGTTTTTATGTGTTCACATACAAAGGCTCTTTAGTGGGTTCTTATCAAGGATTCACAACACTCCCCTCAAGATCAAGAGGTCAAAAATATATGAAAGACCTCCTAAAACCCTAACAAAACCCTAATAAAACCCTATAAATACCCTCCTCAAGATCAAGAAAAAAGGGCGGGAAAAAAAGGAGAGGAGGAAAAAAAAGGAAAAGAAAAGGAGAGAAATATTAACTTAGAATATAAGTGTAAAAGTTCTAGAAACCTAAGAAAAGTTTTCTTAAGTTTTGGAAAAAGGGAGTAAGCTTGTGAGTGGTAAAACCTTCTAAAAAAAAAGTAAAGAGAAAGTAGTTGTTCTAGGTATACCTTATTGATATATATAGGAAAAAGGTAGGTCATTTGTGGCCTGCTTTGTTGTTTTTTTATTTGTTTTGTTTTACATTTATGTTTACAAGCATAAAAAAAAAGGTTGGAATGCTCAACAAGTAATGTTGTTTTTACCTCTTTGTTGCTATAATTTCTATTTAATGAAGTTATTTTAAAGTTTTTTATTTTTATTTTTTTGATGTATTAAAGTTGTTGTTTAAGTTTTCTTTTTTATATATAAATGTTGTTTTAGCTTAAGCTATGCATGTTAAAGCAATGGTGTAAAGCCTATACGTGCATAAAATGGGTTCAGAAAACTAATTTTAAATTCATGTTGCATAAACATACAAGCTGTTTTAGGTTATTAGTTTTTGGATTTGGTATCTCATACTTAATTTTGATGTTTTGATGTATTTTTTTTTTTTGTTAATTTTACATTCAAACATATTTGTGTATGATATTAAACCCTTGTTTTTGATCAATTTTGATCCATTTCTTTGCATAAAACCCTTTTTTATGCATGATTAAATAATAATCTAGTATTTATTTGCATCAATAACATATTCATAATGGTTTTTAATCATAGGGTTTCAGTTTAGGACGAAAACCTATTTTAACAAAACCTTGATATTTAAAAGATAATCCAAGTGAATGGATGCTAAATTATTGATACTTGCATGATTTCCAACATGTATGTGCCTTCATTTTGACCATTCTGGTATGTTTTGGGCTCCATATTGATGGGTTTGTTTCAAGTGTTCTTAGTGTTCTTTATTTTTTTTATGTGTTTGATCCGTTTTGTTCAAGAATTTTTGAGTTTTTGTGTTTTTTAAGTGTTTAATCTGTTTTTTTTTTACTTTATTTTTGTTTTGGGTTTTTTGAGGTCAAATCAGAATTTTTGATTCGATTTATGGTCGAACAAAAAATTTCAGGTCAACCCGGTCGAGTTGAGACAAAAATATTTTATTTTTTTCTTGCATATGACTAAAAATCCTAAAGTTATTTAATTATTTTTTTAAAATGAAATATCTAAAATACTTTGACATGTTTTTTTTTAAAAAAATATTGCATGGATTTTACAACAAGTTTGTAAAATTCCAAAGGATTTTGGCCTACATTTCAAAAATATCAAAAAAAATTATTTTGTTTCTTTTAATATGCAGGATTATGAACTTATACATAAGATATATTCATGATATTTAAATAAAAAGATTTTTTTTTGTTGGCATTAGAACGATTAGGTTTTTAATCTAATAAGATAAAAATTTCCTTATTGAGGTAGAATTTTCTTAAACTTTAGACATACCAACGGTTAGAAAACACAATTTTTTTCTTAGTTTATATTAGACAAATAAAAAATAAAGTTTATCTCAGGTAAGACGTATTAGGGGTTCTAATACCTTTCTTTCACACAATTAGTCCTCTTACGCAGATTCTGAGACCAATTAGGGTTTCTAGTGACAAAATACTAGATGACAACTCTCATTTCCTTTTTTTTTATTTATTGATAAAGGACAATAATTCCCTATCATTTTCACCCACATCATTCCCAACGATCCTGATTCAGGAGAATGATCACCGTGACGCCACACACGTGCAACAATTATTGTTACAAAAACAATTATTGCCACATGATAAAATAAAAAAAAAATTAAAGGTTCCTCGTGACACGAGATTATATATTTTGATTTGCATTTATTTCTCAACTTCTCAACTTAGTTTTTAGTTAGCATTAACAATTTTTAAAAAAATATTTATTAATGCATAAGATTTTTTTTATTATTAAATGTATGGATCAAATTTCTAGTTCACGGTTAAAATTTCTTGGTACTAGAAAACACGTTGACAATATCTTCATATTTTTTATGTTTAATTTTTTTATCCTACTTGTATTGTGTTGAAAATATAGGTTAATATGTCTTTGCAAAATCACCGTAGTTTGGTTAAAAAAATATATATTCTATCCCTATTAAAAAGTCCTATATTACTTAATCATATGTTTTCATGTTGAATATATTTGAAATCACCCACTTCCTATTAAAATAAAAAAAAATCCATATATGTCCAAGTCAATGAAAGAAAAAAATCCAACTATAATGACCTATTTTAGAACAAAAATCCAACTATAATGACCTAAAAATAGGGTGATAGGCTTACTACATGTGTAACAAAAATCATATCGACTATAATGATCTATTTTAGAACCAATGATTTATACTAAAAATTTGAATTGTTATTAACAAAAATTAAAGAGGAGGTGAATTCATTGTTTACTATAAGTTTTGTTTTTTTTAATTTTGTCCTTTAATATTAGGTTTAGTGGAGATTGGATTTAATATTTGTTTCAATTTATTTTTTATGGGATTATCTCAGTCTCATGACAAAGATTGCGAGTTTAGAGGGTTAATTTAGGTTATCCGGTTTTATTTTTGGGTCCTTTTTTTAATTGGATTTTTTTCTAATTTTATCTTTTAACATCATATTGATAAAAAATTGAGTTTTATAATTTGTTTTAATTTATTTTCTATGAGGTCATCCTAGTGGGTCATAGGTTGACTTGGGTCATTTGTTTTTGTCATTTTTAATTGATTTTTTTTAATTTTATCCTTTAAAATTGGATTAGTTGAGAATTGAGTTTCATAATTTATTTTGATCTGATTTCTATGGGGTTATCTCAGTCTTATAACCTAAATCACAGGTTTGACAAGTTAAGCTTCATGATTTGTTTTTACTTGTTTTTTATAGAGTTACCACGTTTTCAAGATCTGAGTCATAGATTGAGAATTAACTTGGATTTTCTGGGTTTATCCAATATGTTATCGTTTCAATATTAAAAAAAAAAAAATGTCACCTGGTTTTCTTTCAATTAAACTATATTTTACTAGTTATTTGAGTTATTTTTTGATCTATCAGATCAATTGGATCATATCAAACTAACCCTAACATGATTAAAAACTTTTTTTTATTAGAAAATATATTGGTAAAAACTAGATATTTTTTATATTAAAAAAATTGATGCAACCCGTGATCCGTGGTGAGCCATTCTTTATAAGCACTTATCTTTGTCTTAGTCGAGGTATACAATTCAAATCCCATAATTCTAACTGGCTGATGTTGCCCAACGAAGACCATTCAAATGGGCCTCATGCAAATGGACGACCTTTTGAAACAGGAAAATGAAAATTGGACCCTCCATCGTCTCCACTTTCTCCATCATACAATAAGACAATTAGCAAAAGTTATAATCAAGGGCAAAGATAATTTATACGTACCAAGGACCAACTTGGTGATACATTATTTTTTTTTTAGTTTAATATGGGTGTTCGGGCCAGCTTGCGTGCACCTCGACTAATCTCACGGGTCTTGAAGTTAACGACCATGTAAGCCTCCAGTGGCCATCATATGAGCAACTCCAGGGCTCAAACCTGAGACCACAGAGGGAGCAAACCTCTTAGTCCCAAGCTTTTACCATTGGGCCACCACCTAGATTGTTGTGATAGATTATCTTTCCTTCATAGTTAGTGGTATTTTTGACCGGCTTATTTGTTAATTAATGCTTTTTTTTTTTAACACTTTTAGGAATGAATTTTTACATGAATTGTATTTCATTTAAAAAAACCAAAGTGTTGATTTAAAGATTTGAATTTGGAAAAAAACATTATAATACCTTAATTAAAAATAAATTTGATATAAAATTCGGTTTTTTAATTTCAACCCAACTTTTAACTACAAGGAAAAACTAAAAAAAATAATTAAACATGGAGCTGTTAAAACCTCAAGCCGACCAATTAATAGATTGATTTGATGAATTAGATCGGGTATTATAATTAAAATAAAAAAGAAACAAATCTTTTTTTATTTTATTTTTATATATTGAGAGGTTAAATTACACAATAAATTACAGACTTATTTTTATTACAGAAAAATGAAGCCGTTAAAACTGGAATATATTTGCTAAAGAAAGCTGGGATCACGAGCAAATTAAAAATATTTTCTTGTCCTTTCTCTCCTCTCCAATTGCCCCATCTTGATTGTTGAATCTTTCAATTTTTGTGCATGATATTTTCTGTTTTTTTCTCTTTCCGATGGAGCGTTTCAGATCTAGGTCATGCAGGGAAGGGAGGATACAGATGGAGGGATACCATGGAGACAAGGCGGCACCTGCAAACATGAAAGATTTGAGGTCTTATAGTGTCAGCAACGCGGTTTCTGCACAGCCAAATCAATTGGGCAACGAAGTGAAGATCAAGAAAGGGAAAAGCAATCTTGGGTCATTTTCAAAAAGATGGAGTTTCAATGATCCTGAGCTGAAAAGGAAAAGAAGGGTTGCTAACTACAAGGTCTATGCAATGGAGGGCAAGATGAAGGGGACCTTAAGGAAGAGCATTAGGTGGATCAAGGACACTTGCACCCAAGTGGTTCATGGATGGAGGTGATCCATGGCCACTTCTTCCTAAAGACTACACTGCTTCAGCGTTGTTTTGGAAGAGAGATGATGCCGTGTGATGTATTTTCTCTTCTGGGAATTTTAAATGCCATTATATATTTACATCAAGTAGTAAGCTTTCTTCTTTGTGCTCCATGGAAGCCAAATCTATGGGAATTGAGTTTTATGTATACACCGCCTTTGCTTGATATTTCACTCTCACTTGTGAGCAAGATCTAAACAGAGTGGACTGTTCCGAACATGGAATCTTTACCTTATGATCATCACTATTCTGGTTCATGCTATATTTCACCTCGATTCCAAGACCAAAAGATGCTTCTGTTGATGAGATTGTGGTTGATTATCCTATGTTTATGCTAGTTTAGATTGCCTGTCTCGTAGTTCAAACAAGAAGCCAATTCTTGTTATTGACAAAAACATTCAAAAACATTTTTGAGTTACATGAATTGATAAGATGGATTATCTGGTTGCTAGCAGCAGGAATTATCTTTTAACCTTTTTGTTTGTCCAGAAAACAAAAGGTTAAAAGCACAACTAATCTTTCATAGGTATCTCAGGAACAACAAGATGCTCTCGTGTTCTCTTGATCTTTCCTTTCATGTTTGGTAATGTCATGTCTGTTTTTTTATATACAGTTTTTCAAGCAATGGACAAAAACGTATCACATCTTCATCCATGGCTAAAAAGAAACAATGAGAATCTCTTTCTCCTGTTATTTATTGCCTCATGAAGGAGAGATATTTAATTTGGATCGTCAACGAAATTTATGCAGTGTATAATAACTCGAATTTGATATAGGAAGATAAGATGGGGTGACTCGTATGCAAAGGGATGTTCATAGTGAATGACGGTTTTTGACTAGAATATGAACTCGAGGATAAGTCATTTCCAATCTGGCAAGATTGATGCAAAAGTTTTTTTAAAAATAAATATATTTTTAAATATTTTTATTTTTTCCTATTCTATATTATTATGCTTTTCTAGGTTTTTTTTTCCTATTTGAAGGGATTTGGTTTTTTCTATTTTATTTTTCCTATTTAATATTACTAGGTTTTTTATAGTTTTTTTATACAAAATATTGTAATAGCTTTTTGGCAAGTGAGACATAAATGAATAAAAATAGAGTATTTTAGGTGTCTCCTTGATAATTATGGTATTAGATTAAAAGGGTGAGCTTTTACTTGGTGGGAGCAATTGAAAAGGTCTCTAGAGAGTAAAACAAACTGAATATTAATCAGTAGGAGAAGATGAAAGAGCTCTTTCTTCCATTCGAGTACATTTAGACTTTGTACCAACAACTCCATACATTGAGGTAAGGCTGGATAACTATTGATGATTACAATGATGATTTCTACCAACTCATGGCTAGGAATGATATGTGAGAAACAAAAGAGCAATTGATTGTTAGGTACTTAAGTGGATTCCAATTGTCCATATAAGACGTATTGTTTTGCAATCTTTGTGGATAGTTTCAGAATCCTATCAGAGAGTTTTGACTATGGAGAAATAAAAAGTTGTTATGGTCACTAACATGTGTGGCTTCTAGTTTAACAAAAATAATAAAGAGGTGTACATCAACAATCAAAAGTCACTTGTTCAGCTTGAATCAACAGCTAAACAAACCACATGTGAGGTCAGGGTTTGAGTTCTAGATATGGTTTTAAATTTTGGTGTTTTAGATATGATGATGAGTTGGGACAATGAACTTTCGAGTGTCACAAAATAGAGTTGCCCAAGTAAAAATCTATTAGTAAAAGAGTATAATGAGAATACAAGTGATTCTGTTTGTGATGATAATGATGAGGTTTTGCAAGGTGATGATAGTGCTACCTTAGTCATCCAAAAAAACTTGCTTTCTCCTAAGGGTGATTTAGGCTGAGATTGACTACAAACTAGTCTTTTATGTTTAACTTGTACCATTATGGACAATGTATGTAATTTGATTATTGATAGTGATATTTGTGAGAATATGGTGTCCAGTGAGTCAATAAAGAAGTTGCAGCTTAAGACAGAAAAACACTCCAAGCCCTACAAATTGAAGTGGTTGAAGTAAGATAGCAAGGTAATCATGGATGAACGCTATCTTATTTCATTTTATATAGGTACTATATATTTTGATAGTGTTTAGTGTGATATGGTATATAAATACTTGTCATCTATTGTTAGATAGACCACGATAATATTATAGGATTGTCACGCATCATGGACAACATAATACGTATATAGTATTGGCACCAAGGAGAGAGATGGTAGTTGTTGAGAGCAAAGGTAAAAATATGGTGTTTCATCTCAATTTATGGAGAAGGAAGAGAAGAATAAAATTCTGAAGAATTATAATGGTGTGAGAAATGTTATGATGTTGAACAAGCCATTGACAACTAGTTATGATTTTATAAAGATTCAAAGTATTTTGGAAATTGATTCTTGTCTTATTTTATTTGAGTCGGCTAACAATATAGTGTCAGGTCACCAGAGATCAGTGGTGTAATATCTCACATCGACGGGTGAGGGAATAGTAGCTGGCTTTATTAAGAGTGTTGGTGCTAACTTGTCATACGTGTTTTGGGACGTCGAGCTTAGAAGGAGGCTCGCGTCACTAGGAACAAAACCGTGAGGGTGGTAAGGCCCAAAGCGAACAATATATGGCAAGTTGGGCCAGGCTGTTACATTTGGTATCAGAGCCGGCCTCACTGGTTGTCTGGTTGTGCCAACGAGGTCGTCAGGCTCCTTAAGAGGGGTGGATTGTAATATCCCACATCAGCGGGTGAGGAGTTGGTAGCTGGCCTTATTAGTAGTGTTGGTTGCTAACTTGTCATACATGTTTTAAGATGTCAGGCTCAGAAGGGGACTCGCGTCACCAGAAACAAAACCGTGAGGGTAGTAAGGCTCAAAGCGGACAATATATGACAAGTTAGGCCGGGCTGTTACAAGTAGAGTGCAAAGATGCTATGTTGACATCGTTTTTAATGGTTAACAACAACAATAATATAGATGGATGGATAACCAAGACTCAAGGACGAGTTTGGAGGATTATTCTAGGAAAAGTTATTTGTACTACTAGTTATTTATATATATTTCTTTTCTATTTAGTATAAAAAAATTAAATATCATGCTTAATAATCTTAGATTCTAGCAAGAAGAAAGGCCACAAGTGAAGACATGTCAAGTGTGGCTGGGTGCTGTTTGAGTTCTCAGTCTCAAATCGACTGTGATAGGGAATAGTTTCGAGCCATCAGTGACCAATACAAAAAGATGTGGCTTCTTGTTGAACGTGTTTTGCTCAATTAACTATCAAGCAAAGTTATGGATACCATATTCCCTCAACTTTCCATGAATTTTGAAGAGGAAGAAACAACAGATTATTTGGAAGTAATCTAATTTTATGAACACATCAATTACAAACGATTAGGGATAATATATTTTACATCCACAAACTCCTGCTATCTTCCACATTGGATATTGTTTTTCTTTTTTTTTCCTTCAAAAAATAAAAATAGAACAGTCCCCACGCCCTGCATTGCACAGGTTAGCAAGACAACACATCACTCAATATGCAATTACAGTATCTGATTATAAATTTACAGCAGCGAGCATTTGTGATTGACATCAGCTAATAACGTAACCTTCCATCAGTATTTGACATGCAAGCTCTCAATGCCCCTTCGAGTCGACTCCAAAGTCTTTATGTTGGTATTTCTACCAGAGAACGAGGGCTTCTGCTCTGAAGATAATAAAGCAGGTGAAATTCTTTGCCCATTCTGAAGCATTGCAAAGTTTGCATCGGTTGCGCGGGGATGAGAAGGATCGGAATCATTCACAAGGGCTGCACCACGACTACTTGAGATAACAGGTTGCCTCGATGACACGCTAGATCGCAAAAATCTTGAGCTGGACAACTGCACAGGCCCACGCAAGTTTAATAAATCAACTATCAAGTAACAAAATTGAGCATCAAAATATATATGCAACGAGATTGTTTGTTCATGGAGGAAATGATTCTACAAGCATGGCACATCTTAAACCCACACACATGGCAACATGCATTGACAGAATTGAGATACTAATCACACACCACGATATGAAATGCACTTAATTGAAAAGGAAAAAGGTTCTAATAAACTCTTTCCAAAGTAAGGTCTGCCTGCCATTTATGTCCATAGGCACCCAAAGAATGATCTTGAGCCAGGAATGATAAGGAAAAAAAACCTAACGGCAATACTGGCATTTATCTTTGCCATTATTCATCCATCTATGAAAGTGAGGCATTTACATTTGTTTAATACTTGTAATCATGAGCAGATGCAGTGTAGAACTTACAGTGGCATCTTTTGATAAGGATAGATCATTTGTAACAGGGCTTTTTTGTTTTGATAGATTTCCAGAATTCACTATAGGTCCAGAGTTTCTTCTTCGAGCATGATCCGTTGAAGACCAACCAGGTCTACCTTCTTCCCCACCT
>Ga0307515_10026191_pt1 | contig 10049 bp, 8 predicted proteins | sample 17_EM_MG_FD_194513 | JGI IMG/M metagenome (GOLD analysis project Ga0307515, IMG submission 194513) | Populus trichocarpa ectomycorrhiza microbial communities from riparian zone in the Pacific Northwest, United States - 17_EM | ecosystem: Host-associated > Plants > Roots > Unclassified | place...
CGACGGTGCAAGGTAGTTGCCGTGCACACCGGTGAAGAGGTTGGAGTAGACGATGTCGTCGGAGCTGCTGTTCACGATGGCCTGCTTGTAGGCCTCGTCGGCGCGCGCTTCGTCGGTCGCGATGAAGGCCGAGCCGATGTAGGCGAAGTCCGCTCCCATGGCTTGCGCGGCCAGCACGGCTTCGCCACTCGCAATGGCACCGCTCAGCGCGATCGGGCCGTCGAACCATTCGCGGATCTCGCGCACCAGAGCGAAAGGGCTCTTCACGCCGGCATGGCCACCGGCTCCCGCCGCCACGGCGATCAGGCCGTCGGCACCCTTCTCGATCGCCTTGTGGGCGAACTTGTTGTTGATGATGTCGTGCAACACCACGCCGCCCCAGGCATGCACGGCCTGGTTGACGTCCTCGCGGGCACCCAGCGAGGTGATGATGATGGGCACCTTGTGCTTGGCACACAACGCCATGTCGTGCTCGAGCCGGTCATTGCTCTTGTGCACGATCTGGTTGATGGCGAAAGGCGCGGCCGGCTTGTTCGGGTTGGCCTTGTTGTAGGCCGCGAGCGTCTCAGTGATCTCGGCCAGCCACTCGTCGAGCAACTCGGCCGGCCGCGCGTTCAGCGCCGGCATGGAGCCGACGACCCCTGCCTTGCACTGCTCGATCACGAGCTTGGGGTTGCTGATGATGAACAGCGGCGAACCGATGATGGGCAGGGGCAAGTTCTGCAGGATGGGAGGCAAGGCCACAGGGTGTCTCCGAAATGGATAGGTCGATTGGGTTGGAGTGTGCGCAGCGGGCTCAGCCGCAAGCAGTCACGCGAGTGACAGGTCAGAAGGATTCGAGCGCCAGCGCCGTCACGCTCTCGGCACCTTCGACGATGGCATCGCGCACGCCCGGCACGCGGCTCAGGATGTGGTCTGCGTAGAAGCGCGCGGTCGTCACCTTGGCTTGCAGGAACGCGGTGTCGCCCTCTCCGGCCTTGAGTTGCGACTCGGCCACCACCAAGGCGCGTGCTAGCTGCCAGCCGGCCATGACATTGCCGGCCAGCATCAGGTAGGGCACCGAGCCGGCAAACACTGCATTCGGATTGCCCTTGGTTCCGGCCGCAACGAAGTCGACCACCTGCTCGAAGGCCAGGCGCGCGGCGTTCAAGCGCTTCATGACAGCGCGTGCGTTCACGCTGTCGCTCTTGCTCAGTTCGGCCTCGGTGCTCGCGATCTGGCGAGCGATGGCCTTGGCCGTCTGGCCACCGTCCCGCGCCGTCTTGCGGCCCACCAGGTCATTGGCCTGGATGGCGGTCGTGCCTTCGTAGATGGTGAGGATCTTCGCGTCGCGGTAGTACTGCGCCGCGCCGGTTTCCTCGATGAAGCCCATGCCGCCGTGCACCTGCACGCCGAGGCTCGTCACCTCGAGGCTCATCTCGGTGCTGTAGCCCTTGACCAAGGGCACCATGAATTCATAGAAGGCCTGGTTCTGCTTGCGGACCTCGGCATCGGGGTGCGCATGCGCCGCGTCGTAGGCCGCTGCCGCCGTGATCGCCATGGCTCGGCAGCCTTCGATCTGCGCACGCATGGTCATCAGCATGCGCTTCACGTCGGGGTGGTGAATGATGGGCGCGCTGCCCGGCATGGAGCCGTCGACCGGGCGCGACTGCACGCGGTCCTTCGCGTACTGCACGGCCTTCTGATACGCGCGCTCTGCCACCGCAATGCCTTGCATGCCCACGGCGTAACGGGCCGCGTTCATCATGATGAACATGTACTCGAGGCCACGGTTCTCCTGGCCCACCAGCGTGCCGACCGCACCCCCGTGGTCGCCAAACTGCAGCACGGCCGTCGGGCTCGCCTTGATGCCCAGCTTGTGCTCGATGCTCACGCAGTGCGCATCGTTGCGTTCGCTCAGCGAGCCGTCGGCCTTGACCATGAACTTCGGCACGACGAAAAGGCTGATGCCCTTCACGCCCTCCGGCGCACCGACCACGCGCGCCAGCACGAGGTGCACGATGTTCTCGGCCATGTCGTGCTCACCGTAGGTGATGAAGATCTTGGTGCCGAATATCTTGTAGGTGCCGTCGGGCTGCGGCTCAGCGCGCGTGCGTACCAGCGCCAGGTCGGAGCCGGCCTGCGGCTCGGTGAGGTTCATCGTGCCCGTCCACGTGCCTTCGATCATCTTCGGCAGGTAGATCGTTTGCTGTTCGGGTGAGCCGGCGGTGAGCAGCGCTTCGATCGCACCATCGGTCAGCAACGGGCACAGCGCGAAGCTCATGTTGGCGCTGTTGAGCATTTCGATGCACGCCGCGCCGATCGTCTTGGGCAGACCTTGGCCGCCGAAATCGGTCGGGTGTTGAAGGCCTTGCCAGCCACCTTCGCCAAACTGTCGGAAAGCGTCCTTGAACCCCGGAGTCGTGAACACCTCGCCGTCTTTCCAGTACGACGGGTTCTTGTCGCCCTCAAAGTTCAAAGGCGCGAGCACGCCTTCGTTGAACTTGGCGCACTCTTCGAGCACGGCCTGGGCCGTCTCCAAACCTGCCTCTTCGAAACCAGGCAATTGCGCCACGGCCTCGAGGTTGGCGAGTTCCTTCATGCAAAACAGCATGTCCTTGACGGGAGCGACGTAGCTCATGGCATCTCCTTCAGCTTTTATGTTCAGGCAACAAAAAGCCCGTTGGCCGCAGGGCGAACGGGCTCTTGCGGTGTTCGCGCTTTACAGCGCCTTCACCAGTTCCGGCACCGCGGTGAACAGGTCGGCCTCGAGGCCGTAGTCAGCCACCGCAAAGATCGGCGCCTCAGGGTCTTTGTTGATGGCGACGATGACCTTGGAGTCCTTCATGCCGGCCAGGTGCTGGATGGCCCCCGAGATGCCCGCGGCGATGTACAGCTGCGGTGCCACGATCTTGCCCGTCTGCCCGACCTGCCAGTCGTTGGGTGCATAACCTGCATCCACCGCCGCCCGGCTCGCCCCGAGTGCGGCGCCCAGCTTGTCGGCCAGGGGCGTCAGCACCTCGTTGAACTTGTCGCTGGATCCGAGTGCGCGTCCACCCGAGACGATGATCTTCGCCGCGGTCAGCTCGGGCCGGTCGTTCTTGGCGATCTCCGAGCCCTGGAAGCTGGACTTGCCGCTGTCGGCGACTGGGCTTGCGGTCTCGATCGTTGCGCTGCCCCCGCTGGCCGCCGCCGGGTCGAAGCCGGTGGTGCGCACGGTGATGACCAAGACCCGGTCCTGGCTCTGCACGGTGGCGATGGCGTTGCCGGCGTAGATCGGGCGCTCGAAGGTGTCGGGGCTGATCACCTTGGTGATGTCGCTGATCTGGCCCACGTCGAGCTTGGCGGCCACGCGCGGAGCGATGTTCTTGCCCGCCGCGGTGGCGGCGAAGAGGATGTGGCTGTAGTTCTGGGCTCCATCACCCACGAGCGTGAGGATCTGCGCCGCGACGTTCTCGGCCAGGCCGTGGTCGAGGTGCGGTGCATCGGCGTGGATCACCTTGCTGACGCCGGCCACCTGGGAGGCAGCCTTGGCGGCGTCGCCGGCGCCGTTGCCGGCGATGAGGATGTGCACCTCGCCGCCCAGGGCCGTGGCGGCGCTGACGGTGTTGAGGGTGCCGCCCTTGAGGGCGTGGTTGTCGTGTTCGGCAATTACAAGCGTTGTCATGTCAGATCACCTTGGAAACGTTCTTGAGCTTGTCGACCAGGGTGGCGACGTCGGGCACCTTGATGCCGGCGCTGCGCTTGGGCGGCTCGCTGACCTTCAAGGTCTTGATGCGAGGAGCGACATCGACGCCCAGGGCCTCGGGCTTGAGGACCTCGAGGGTCTTCTTCTTGGCCTTCATGATGTTGGGCAGGGTCACGTAGCGCGGCTCGTTCAGGCGCAGGTCGGTGGTGACGACGGCGGGCAGGCTGAGCTTCAAGGTCTCGAGGCCGCCGTCGACTTCGCGGGTGACGCTGATGCTGTCAGCGGTGAGCTCGACCTTGCTGGCGAAGGTGGCTTGCGGCAGGTCGGCCAGGGCGGCGAGCATCTGGCCGGTCTGGTTGCAGTCGTCGTCGATGGCTTGTTTGCCGAGGATGACGAGGCCGGGTTGTTCCTTGTCGACCAGGGCCTTGAGCAGCTTGGCGACGGCCAAAGGTTGCAGTTCGGCGTCGGTCTCGACGAGGATGGCGCGGTCGGCGCCGATGGCCATGGCGGTGCGCAGGGTCTCCTGGCACTGGGTGACGCCGCAGCTGACGGCGATGACTTCGGTGACGAGGCCTTTTTCCTTCAGGCGAACCGCTTCTTCGACAGCAATCTCGTCGAAGGGGTTCATGCTCATCTTGACGTTGGCAATGTCCACCCCGCTGCCATCGCTCTTCACCCGCACCTTCACGTTGTAGTCAACCACTCGCTTGACGGCTACCAATGCTTTCATGATGAATTCTCCTGAGACTTGGATCTGAATGAATTCTAGGTTCGCCCCCTGGAGCGAGCCCCTAGGAAGCACAAGCGTTCGGCAAAAACGAACGATCGTTCGATTCGGCGATTGTCTCATGCCTTTTGGGCGAGCGGCCATCCACAAAATGGCCACTGCTAGACTGCGCCCCCCATGAGCACCCTGCCCTTCCTCATCGGCGTTTTCGATTCAGGCGTGGGAGGCCTTTCGGTGCTGAAGGCACTGCATCAGCAGCTGCCTTCAAGCGATCTGCTCTACGTGGCGGACTCGGGCAATGCCCCCTACGGCGAGCGCTCCGATGAGTTCATCACCGATCGCACCCACCGCGTCGCGAGCCATCTTCTGGCGCAGGGGGCGCAGTTGTTGGTTCTCGCTTGCAATACGGCGACCGCCGTGTCGGCAGCCAGCCTGCGAGAGCGCTGGCCCGGCCTAGCTATCGTCGCGGTGGAGCCTGGCATCAAACCCGCTGTCGCCGCGAGCCGCAACGGCCGCATCGGAGTGATGGCCACGCCCGCCACGTTGCGCAGCGACAAGTTCCAACGGCTTGCGCAGACTCATGGCAGCGACGTCGAGATTCATCTGCAGCCCTGCCCCGGCCTCGCGGGTCAGATCGAACGGCTCGAAGCAGAGTCCCCGGCACTTCTCGATCTGATCGAAAAGTTCACCACGCCCTTGCGCGAGGCTCGGATCGACACGGTGGTGCTCGGCTGCACGCACTATCCCTTCGTGGCGCGGCAGATCCAGGCGGCGCTTGGAGCAGACGTCACCTTGATCGACACCGCGGACGCAGTGGCACGCCAGGTATTGCGCCTTGCACCCCAGCAAAGCCAGCCGCGACAAGCAGGCAGGGTTCGCCTGCAAACCACCGGAACGGTCGAGTCATTGGAACAGTTCGCTCATCGCTGGCTCCCGATGGCCTGCGAGGTGACCGTCGCCACAGGCCTCTGACAATCAGCTCGCCCGTCTGCGCGGTCGCTCGCACCGCCTATGATTCGGGCCGGTGCGCGCGGGTGGCGGAATTGGTAGACGCAGCGGGCTTAAAACCCGCCACTTCCCGGAAGGGGGTGTACGGGTTCGATTCCCGTCCCGCGCACCACCTCATAGATTCGGCATCCGTGTTCTTACGCACGAATGCAGGCCGAATCGGCATAGCAGCTAGACGTGGCATGACGTACCAGCATGGCAGTTCCCCTGCCAAGATTCTGTGCATCGAGTGCCACCTCTTCAGAAAGCTGCCATGTCAGATCGTTTTCACATCAGCCGCCGGTCATTGCTGTTGACCGCCGTCGCGGTATCGGCAGGTCGCGTCCAGGCCCAGACCAAATACCCCGAGAAGGCCATCACGCTCATCGTGCCCTTCGGGCCCGGAGGCATCGCCGACCTGACGGCCCGCGCCGTGGCCCAGGCGATGACGGCCACGCTCAAGCAGACCATCGTCGTCGACAACCGGCCCAGTGCCGGCAGCATCGTCGGTTCGACCGCGGTGGCACAGGCCCAACCCGACGGCTACACCATGCTGCTGATGAGCAACGGCAACGCCGTGAGCCAGACGCTCTTCAAGAAGCTGCCGTTCGACGTGATGAAGGACTTTGCGCCGGTGGGCACGCTCGGCTTCTTCGACCTGGCCGTGTTCGTTGCAGCCGAGTCGCGCTTCAAGACCCTGCGAGAAGTCACGGCCTATGCCAAGGCCAACCCGGGCAAGCTGACGATCGGCACCATCGCTCCGGGCAGCACGCAGCACTTGTCCGCCGAATTGTTCAAGACCACGGCGGGTATCGACGCGGTCACCGTGCCCTACAAGGGCACGCCGGCCGTCGTGACGGCACTGCGCTCCGGCGAGATCGACGTGGGCTTCGAGATCCTCGGCCCCATGCTGTCGCAAGTCGAAGGCAAGGCACTCCGCGCCCTGGCAGTGACCTCCGGCAAGCGCTTTCCGCTGCTGCCCAACGTGCCGACCGTGCAGGAAGAAGGCATCGCCCGCTACGACGTTGCCTCGTGGAACGCGCTGGCCGTCCCGGCCAAGACGCCGAAGGACATCGTGGCCAAGCTGACGCTCGCCGCGAACGAGGCGCTCAAGTCTCCCGAGGTCATCGCTCAGCTGCAAAAACTGGGCGTTCGCCCACAGGGCAGCACGCCCGAGCAGATGACGCAGTTGCTGACCAGCGAAATCAAGCGCTGGGGCGATGTGATCAAGACCTCGAAGATCGAGACGCAATAAAGCAGCGCGCGAACCTGACCGCGGCGCTGTGCCGCGGCATGCGTTCTCACGCCTTTTCAAAACACAACAAGGAGACTGACCTGATGACCCGCACCCTCACTCTTTCGCTCATCGCCATGGCGACGATGGCCACCGCGATGCCAGTCGCCCATGCGCAATCGAGCGTCACCATCAATGGCGTGCTCGATCTTTTTGGCGGTGCTCGCCAGCTCGCCGGTGCGCAACGCATCAAGCGCCTGGACAGCGGCGGCATGACCACCTCGCGCTGGGGCCTCGAGGGCAATGAAGACCTCGGCGGCGGCCTGAAGGCCCAGTTCGCCATGACCGGCTTCATCCGCATGGACACCGGCCAGGCAGGCCGCAACGACACCGACGCCTTCTGGCAGCGCTATGCCTACGTTGGCCTGCAAAGCAGCGCAGGCACCGTTCGCCTCGGCCGGCAAACCACGCCGACCTTCGCCTCGGCAATCCGCTTCAACCCCTTCGCCGAATCGACCGTCTTCGCGCCCTACCTGCTGCACATGTACGCACCAGCGCAGCCGCTGCTGGCACCCATCAACCCGCTCGATTCGGCTGCGAGCAATGCAGTGACCTATGCATCGCCCGTGTTCGCCGGCGTGTCGCTCAGCAGCCTGTACTCGGCGGGTGAGCAAACCAGCGGTGGCATCAACCGCTCGGCGCTGGGCGCCAACTACACGACCGGCCCGTTCGCCGTCTCGGTGACCACCGAGCGCACCAAGATCGCCGGCCAGTTCGCAGCCAACGCCAGCAAGCTGGTCAACGTGCAAGGCGGAACGTCATACGACCTGGGCGTGGCCAAACTCTTCGCGCAGGCCAGCCGCACGACGCTCGACCTCATCGCCGGTGGCGAGCGCAAGTTTGCTACCTACCAGGTCGGCACCTCGGTGCCGGTGGGCCTCGGGTCGTTTTTGCTGTCGTTTGCCCACACGAAGAAGGACGAGCCGCTGCTCGCCGACATCAAGCGCCGCACCACCGCAATCGGCTACGACTACGCGCTCTCCAAACGCACCGACGTGTACCTGATCGGGCTTAACGACCGCGTCACCAACCTGGCGAACGGCAACACGGTGGCCGCGGGCATGCGCCACCGGTTCTGAGCGACCGATTCAACGCCGCAAACCGGCTTACTCCTGCAGCAAGGTCGCCTCGAGCGTGATCTCGGGCACGCTGGCCAGCGCCTTGGAGAGCGGGCAATCGCGCTTGGCGGTTTGCGCGATCTCGTGGAACTGCGCTTCGCCGATTCCGGGCACCGAGGCGCGCAGTTCGAGGGCGATGCGGTCGATCTGGAAACCGTCGCCCTCCTTGACCAGACGCACGCGTGCCTGCGTATCGACTTCGGTGGTGGCAAAGCCGGCCTTGTCGCACGCAAACGAGAACGCCATCGTGAAGCAGGCGGCGTGGGCTGCCGCCAATATCTCTTCCGGGTTGGTGCCGGCGCGGTCGTCTTCGAAGCGGCTGCCGAAGCCATACGGGTGGTCGTTGAGCGCGCGGGTTTCGGTGCTGACGCGGCCCTGGCCCAGGCGGCCGCGGCCGATCCAATGAACGCTGGCGGATTTTTCGATCATGGCGGTTCCTTGAGGTTGAAGAAAGTCCTACTTGGGACGAGCGGCGCGAATGGCCTTGTCCGGTTGGCTCAGCCGGCCGGCACGCAACTCGGCCACGGCGCGCACCACGCTGCTCGCGACGCCACGTGCTTCTTGCTGAACGGCTTCGTCGCGGTCCAGCGCTTCGTGGCTGTTGAAGTACGGTTCGTAATAGCCAACGTACCGGTCCAGGCGTGAATTCGCGCCGGCATCGATGAGCCCCATCCAGTCCAGCCAGTCGCTCAGGTTGCGGCGTTGCGATTCGACGCCTGCCACATCCCCATGGACGATGAGCCCATACACGCGGCCAGCGAGGTGCTTTGGATAGCCCCAGCCCTTCTCTTCGATCGCCTTGGCCTCTGCTGGCTTCTTGCCGTGCGTGGTGGTCGGGTCGGGGTTGCCGCCGTCGGCGCACACGAGCCGGTCGATCATCAGCTTCAAGGGGCTCGGCGATTGGTACCAGTAGGTCGGCGCAGAGATGATGACGCCGTGCGCCGAGACCCATCGCTCGTAGATCTCGGCCATCCAGTCGTTCACTTGTCCCAATGAATGGTTGGGGTAGCAGCTGCACGGCCAATGGCACAGGGGCATGGCCGTGCCCACGCAGCCCTTGCACGGGTGGATGTGACGGCCGTAGTCAGAGGTCAACAGGCTCAGGTCCAGGACGTCGGCCTCCAGCCCTTCGGCCTGCACCACCTCGCGGGCCCACTGCGTGAAGCGCCAGGTCTTGGAGATCTCGCCCGGGCACGTGCCGTCGTTGCGCGAGCTGCCACAGATCAGCAGTACGCGCGAGGGAGTGTCAGGTTTCGCCCAGCGTTGTTGCGCTGCCGCCAGGCGGTCACGGGTGGCACGCCATTCGTCCGACAAGTCATAGGTCGGGTCGGCAAAGCCCTCGCCCGCCGGTCGGCTGCGCGGCGCCTTGCGGCCCTGTTCGTACGCCTGCCAGGCAATGACTTCCAGCTTGGCGATGGAACCCTTCTCGGCTTCGAACGCCGGGTCGTAGAAACTAGCTCGAAAGCGTTCGCCGAATGCATCACGCGTCAGGGTGGCAGGAGCCTGGCCGGTTCGAATGGTGGTCATGGGGTGTTCAGCAGCGGCGACGACCCAGTATCTGCAGCACCGGCGCATACGGGCATCGGACAGAACCTCAACCAGGAGGTGCAGCCGTCCTACACCGGTGGCTATGGATGCAATAGCCAGCTTGTGCTTTCTCAGGCTGGCCCGATCTGGAACAATCTCGACTTCGACGAACGGCCCACGACCATGCAACGCACTCTTTTCGGCAAGCACGCCACATTTTTCGCTACCTAGTCACGGCCTTTCGACGCATTCGGAATGGCTGCAGAGCCTTCCGCCCCGACCCCGGCAGGCTCTCGCTTCCGGGGTTTTGTTTTTTCTGCCACCTGCTCACCATCATGCGCACCTACGACAAGCTGATCGCCACGATTCTTCTCGCCAAAGCACGAGACGGCTTGCGCTCGTACTTTGGCTCGTTGCCGCAAGTGAATTGCGCCTAGCCTTCGCGGATCGTCGTTGAAGGCAGGCCCCACGCCTTCAACGAAAGATCCAGATGAACTCGAATAACAGAAAACTCAGAAACATCGGCGTCATTGCCCACGTCGACGCGGGCAAGACCACGACCACCGAACGCATCCTGTATTACACGGGCGCGAACCATCGCATCGGCGAAGTGCACAACGGCACCACGACGATGGACTTCGACCCGCAGGAGCGCGCACGCGGCATCACCATCAACAGCGCGGCCACGACCGTGTTCTGGAAGGGTGCGCAGATCAACCTGATCGACAC
>Ga0307515_10026192_pt1 | contig 10049 bp, 9 predicted proteins | sample 17_EM_MG_FD_194513 | JGI IMG/M metagenome (GOLD analysis project Ga0307515, IMG submission 194513) | Populus trichocarpa ectomycorrhiza microbial communities from riparian zone in the Pacific Northwest, United States - 17_EM | ecosystem: Host-associated > Plants > Roots > Unclassified | place...
AGGCCCGCGTCAAACAGATGGTCGGCATCGTCATCAATGCCGGCGGCTATTCCCACACCTCGATCGCGCTGCATGACGCGCTGGTCGGGGTGAAGATCCCGACCGTCGAAGTGCATATCAGCAACATCCACGCCCGCGAGAGTTTCCGGCATCATTCGTTCACCGCCAAAGCCGCCTTCGCATCGCTTTGCGGCTTCGGCATCGACGGCTACCGGCTCGCAATCAATGGCCTTGCCGCCAAACTCGGCGCCAAAGCCAAATCCTGACATCAACAGCCTGACGCTTCAGTCGTCATCACCCAGAGCATTCCGGACCCCGCATATGGCGAGCAAGCCTGACACCAAATCCGCCGCAAACTTCAAGAGCGACGACAGTGCGCTGATCCGCGAACTGGCGTTGCTGCTGGATGAAACCAGCCTCACCGAAATCGAGATCGAGCGCGCCGGCCTGCGGGTGCGCGTCGCGCGCAACATCACCGTCACGGCTTCGATGCCGGCGAATTACCAGCCGGCCCCGTCGGCGCACACAGCACCGGCCGCGAACGTGACGCCGGCGGCGATCGCCGATCTCGCCAAGCATCCGGGCGCGGTCCCCTCGCCGATGGTCGGCACCGCCTATTCGTCGCCCGAACCCGGCGCCAAGCCGTTCATCGAGGTCGGCACCAAGGTGTCGGTCGGACAGACCCTGTTGATCATCGAAGCTATGAAGACGATGAACCAGATTCCGTCGCCGCGCGCGGGCACCGTGACGCAGATTCTCGTTGAGGACGGCCAGCCGGTCGAATTCGGCGAGCCGCTGGTGATTATTGAATAGGGGCGAATAGGGAGTGGCGAATAGCGAATAGGGTTCGCTGCCACCATTCGCTACTCGCCATTCGCCACTCGCCTGCTGCTAGGACCAAATGTTCGATAAAATCCTCATAGCCAACCGCGGCGAAATTGCCCTGCGCGTGCTGCGCGCGTGCAAGGAGCTCGGCATCTCCACCGTCGCCGTGCATTCGACCGCCGACGCCGACGCCATGCATGTGCGCCTGGCCGACGAAAGCGTCTGCATCGGGCCGCCGCCGTCCAAGGACAGCTATCTCAACATCCCCTCGCTGCTGGCGGCCTGCGAGATCACCGGCGCCGATGCCGTGCATCCCGGCTACGGCTTCCTGTCCGAGAACGCCCGCTTCGCCGAAATCCTCGCCGAGCACAATCTGCATTTCATCGGCCCGAAGGCCGAGCACATCCGCCTGATGGGCGACAAGATCGAAGCCAAGAAGACCGCCAAGAAACTCGGCATTCCCGTGGTGCCCGGCTCCGAGGGCGCGGTCGGCCCCGAAGACGACGCGATGGCGATCGGCAAGGCGATCGGCTTTCCGGTGCTGGTGAAGGCGGCCGCCGGCGGCGGCGGGCGCGGCATGAAGGTGGCGCACACCGCTGACGAGCTGTTGATGGCGCTGTCGACCGCCTCCAACGAGGCCAAATCCGCCTTTGGCGATGCTTCCGTCTATCTCGAAAAATACCTGACCAAGCCGCGCCACATCGAAATCCAGGTGCTGGGCGACGGCCGCGGCGGCGCCATCCATCTCGGCGAGCGCGACTGCTCGCTGCAGCGGCGCCACCAGAAGGTCTGGGAAGAAGGCCCCTCGCCGGTTCTGAACGCCGCCGCGCGCGCCAAGATCGGCGCGACCTGCGCCAAGGCGATGCAGGACATGAAATATCTCGGTGTCGGCACCATCGAGTTTCTGTACGAGGACGGCGAGTTCTATTTCATCGAAATGAACACCCGCATCCAGGTCGAACATCCCGTCACCGAGAGCATCACCGATATCGACCTCGTGCTGGAGCAGATCCGCATCGCCGCCGGCGGCGACCTGCCCGCCAGGCAGGAAGAGATCGCCATCATCGGCCACGCCATCGAGTGCCGCATCAATGCGGAAAACCCGCAGACGTTTCGGCCCTCGCCCGGCAGGATCACCCAATATCATCCGCCCGGCGGCCTCGGCGTGCGGATCGATTCCGCCGTCTACCAGGGCTATGTGATCCCGCCATATTACGATTCGCTGGTCGGCAAGCTGATCGTTCACGGCAAGACCCGCGGCGAATGCCTGATGCGGCTGCGCCGCGCGCTCGACGAGATGGTGGTCGAAGGGATCGAGACCACGCTGCCGCTGTTCCGCGCCCTGGTCCGGGAGCCCGGCATCATCGACGGCGACTACCATATCCACTGGCTCGAGCAGTACCTCGCCGGCCAGGCGGCGGAAACCAAACCTTCCTGAAACAAGCCTTCCTGAAAATACTCCGCTCACGTATGGAACCCACCGGTTCCCTGGGCGTTGGGCTGTATTGGGGGCTCTTCTGGCAGGGGCGGCTTGTTTCGTTTGTTCATGACGCGAGATCATTGTGACTGCTGATACCCAGCGCCGCCGGGCTTTGGGACAGATCGTGCTGCTTGGCGCGGCGCTGCTGGTGCTGGTGGCAATCAGCGCGGCCTCCGTCGTGCTGGTCACCCAGTCGCGCAAGGACAACGCCAAGGTCGTCCATACCGTCGAGGTCGAGAACCAGCTTTCGACCCTGCTGCTGCAGATCCGGCGCGCCGAGAGCGCCGCGCGCGGCTACTTGCTGACCTCCGAAGCCCGCTTCCTGACCGAGCACGAGGCGGCTGCCGCGACCATCCCGCCCGATGTCGACAAGCTCACCCAATTGACATCGGACAATCCGGTTCAGGCCGAAAACACCCGCCAGTTGCGGCCGCTGGTCGAAGCCCGGCTCGCGGAATTTGCCAAGGCCATCGAGTTCGTCAAACGCAACGATATCGCCGGCGGCATTGCGATGCTGCGCGAAGCCGGCGCAAGCGATTCCGTTCAGAACATCGGCGAGATCTCCGGCGCGATGCGCGCCGAGGAGGACCGCCTGTTCGCGTTGCGCACAGCGACCGCGGACCGCACGCAGCAACTGGCCTCGGTGGTCACGGTGGCAGGCTCGGGCCTCGTGATCAGTCTTGCCGGCATCGCGATCTTCTTCGTGCGCCGCTCCTCGCGCGCCCGCGACGACGCCGAAGCCCAATTGCGCGACAATTATATCAACCTGGAGGCCACGATCGACGAGCGGACCGCCGATCTGCGCGAAGCCAATGACGAGATCCAGCGCTTTGCCTATATCGTCAGCCACGATTTACGCTCGCCGCTGGTGAACATCATGGGGTTCACCAGCGAACTCGAGGAATTGCGCGGCGATATCTTCAAGCGGATCGCAACGCTTGCGCTGGCGCAATCCGCCGTACCGGCGACGGCGGACAACGCGACCGATACCGCCGAGCCCGTGCTCGAAGGCCCCGACAAGCAATTGTCGGAAGACTTCTCCGAGGCATTGGGTTTCATCAAATCATCGATCGGCAAGATGGACCGGCTGATCTCGGCGATCCTCAATCTCACCCGCGAGGGCCGGCGTGAATTCGAGCCGGTGCGGATCGACATGCGCGAACTGATCGAGGGCATCGTTTCGACCGTGGCGCATCAGGCCGCGGAAGCCGAGGCGCAGATCCGGATCGAGCCGCTGCCGGCCATCGTCAGCGACCGCCTCGCGCTGGAGCAGATTTTCTCCAATCTGATCGACAATGCGTTGAAATACCTCAAGGCCGGCGTTCCCGGCGATATCAAGGTACGCGGTCGCACCAAGCTCGGTTTTGCGATTTTCGAGATCACCGACAACGGCCGCGGCATCGACCCCAAGGACCATCTGCGCATTTTCGAGTTGTTCCGCCGCGCTGGAACCCAGGACAAACCCGGGCAAGGCATTGGTCTTGCGCATGTCCGCGCGCTGGTGCGGCGGCTCGGTGGAACCATGTCGGTCGCATCGGAACTTCACAACGGCAGCACATTCACGATTACACTGCCGATCAATTGGACCATCAGTAACCGGAACAAACAGTCATGAGTAATCCAGTCACCATCATCATGATCGAGGACGACGAGGGCCACGCCCGCCTGATCGAGCGGAACATTCGCCGTTCCGGCGTCAACAATGAGATCATCCCGTTCACCAACGGTACAGCCGCGCTGAACTATCTGTTCGGCAAGGATGGAACAGGACTCGAGCACAAGGGCAACGCGCTCCTGATCCTGCTCGATCTCAACCTGCCCGACACGTCGGGCATCGACATTCTGAAGCGGGTCAAGGACAACAAATACCTGAAGGCAACGCCGGTGGTGGTTTTGACCACGACCGACGATTCCCACGAAATAAAGCGTTGCTACGAACTCGGTTGCAACGTGTACATCACCAAGCCGGTGAACTACGAAAGCTTTGCCAACGCCATCCGCCAGCTCGGTCTGTTTTTCTCCGTCATCCAGGTACCCCCAGCGGCCACATGAACCAGACGACGCCGACACTGCTGTATATCGACGACGACGCTGCGTTGGCGCGGCTGGTCGACCGCGGCCTGACGCGGCTCGGCTTCAAGGTCGTGCATGCCGCCGACGGCCAGCAGGGCCTCGACCGGCTGGCGCAAGGCGGCATCGACGCCATCGCGCTCGATCAGTACATGCCCGGTCTCGACGGCCTCGAAACGCTGGAGCGGATCTTGACGATCCCGGGCGCGCCGCCGGTGGTGTTCGTCACGGCCTCGCAGGATTCGGCGATCGCCGTGACCGCGCTGAAGGCGGGCGCGTCCGACTACCTGGTCAAGGATGTGCAGGGCGATTTCATCCCCCTGCTCCAGGTCGCCGTGACCGGTGCGTTGCGGCGGGCGGCGATTCAAAGAGCGCGCGATGAAGCCGAAGCGGAAGTCCACGCCTCGCGCGATCGCTACGCCGCGCTGGCCGCCGAGCGCGAGGTGCTGCTGCGCGAAGTCAATCACCGCGTCGGCAACTCGCTGCAGATCATCGCCTCGCTGCTGCATCTGCAGGCCAATTCCGCGGCTCAGGACGACGTCAAGGCGGCGCTCACCAATGCGATGGGGCGTGTCGCCGCCGTCGCCCAGGTCCATCGCCGGCTCTACACCTCGCATGACCTGAAGAGCGTGCTGCTGAACCAGTATCTCGAGGCGTTGCTGGAAGATCTCCGGCGCTCGGCCGAAGGCAATAGGATGTCCCGGCTGACACTGAAGGCCGAACCGATCGAAATCGATCCGGACCGCGCGGTCGCGATCGGCATCATCGTCAACGAGCTGGTCATGAACGCCGTCAAATACGCCTACCCCGACGGCGCCGGTCCGATTCATGTCGACCTCAAGCTGCAGGGCGACGATCTCGTGGTATCGATCACTGACGACGGCGTCGGCCTCAACGTCAAGGCCGACCCACGCTCCACCGGCATGGGCCAGCGCATCGTCTCCGCAATGGCGTCGAAACTCGAAGCCGACGTCGCGCGCGATCCCGACCATGCCGGCACCCGCATCATGCTGCGGTTTCGCTACGTCAAAGCGCCGGCGGTGAAGCCGAACGCGGCGGCCAGTTAGGCGCTCACACCACCCACTGCAGCCACGGCAGCACGATCAGCAATAGCCCGCCGAAGTAGATCAGCCCGAAGATCAGGCCGAACTTCCAGAAATCGGCCTTCCCGATGTAACCGCTGCCGTAATACATCGGCGCCGGTCCGGTGGCATAGGGCGAGATCACCCCCATCAGGCCCAGCGAATAGACGCATAGCAGCGTCAGCGTCGGAATCGACAATCCGGGAATGCTGCTGCCGACGGCGAGCACCACCGGCAATACCGCCGCCGCATGCGAGGTGATGCTGGAAAAGAAGTAGTGGATCCAGAAGAAGAACGAGACCAGTAGGATCATCCCGACCAGCGGGCTGAGGCTCGCCAGCGGTTTTGCGTATCCTTCCGCGACCCATTTGATGAAGCCGATTTCGTTGAGGCCCGCCGACAGCGTCAGCAGCGAGGTGAAATAGAAAAATACCTCCCACGCGCTCTTCTCGCGAACGATGTCTTCGAATTCGATGATGCCGGTCAGCAGCATCAACGAGATCACGACGAACACCACCATGGTCGGGTTGATGAAATTGGACCCGAGGACCGGGAGACTGATGGTGGGGTTGGAGCCGCAGATCCACAGGAACATCGCCAGCAGCACCAGGGCGGCCATGATCCATTCGCTGCGCGACGGCGGCCCCATCGCCGCGATTTCCTTCGCGCTCCATTCGACGATTTCCGGGCTCTCCTTCACTTCGGGTCGGCACACGAGGTAACTCAATAGCGGCACCAGGATCAGCAACAGGATGCCGAGCGGCGCAAATCCGATGAACCATTGCGACCAGCCGACATCGACGTTGACGATCTTCTTGGCGATGGCGAGTGCGGCCGCGTTCGGCGCCAGCGCGGTCAGGAACATCGAGCTGGTAACCCCGGTCGTCGCGAACGCGGTCCACATCACATAGGTGCCGATCTTGCCGGCGGTGGGCCCGGGTTCGGAGCCATAGATGCGCGGAATATTGCTCACGATCGGATAGATCGTGCCGCCGCTGCGCGCGGTATTGGAGGGCGTGGCCGGCGCCAGCACCAGGTCGGAAAAGGCCACCGCATACCCGAGGCCGATGGTGCGGCGGCCAAGTCCGCGGACCAGCAGCAGCGCCAGCCGCCGGCCGAGGCCGCTCTTGCGGTACCCGATCGAGAACACGAAGGCGCCGACGATCAGCCACACCGTGCTCTCGGAAAAGCCGCCCAGCATCCAGCGTAGCGCCTTGTTGGGATCGTGCTCGACATAGCCCGAAAGGCCCGCGACCGTCAGGCCGATCAGGCCGACCGCGCCCACCGGCATCGATTCCAGAATCAGGCCCGCGATCACGGCGGCGAATATCGCGAAATAGTGCCACTGATTGGCATTGAGGCCGGCCGGAACCGGAACGAGATAGATCGCGAGCCAGATTGCCAGCGGCGCGATGGTCTTCCAGGTGATTTTCACGCATACCCCTCTGTTTCCCCCAGACGGCCGTTCACCCGGTATCCGGGTCGCACCGCGATTTTCCCAAGACGTAGCACAGGCCGTCGGCGTCCTGCTATCCTGTCGCGATGACATCGCGCGAGTCCGCCGTATCCGAAATCACGCCCGAGGTGCTGCTGCGCGCCTATGCTTGCGGCATCTTCCCGATGGCCGAAAGCGCCGACGATCCGACCCTGTTCTGGGTCGAGCCGGAAATGCGCGGCGTGATTCCGCTCGACGGCTTTCGCATCGCCTCGCGGCTCGCCCGCACCGTGCGCTCGGATGCCTTCACCGTGACCGTCGACACCGCCTTCAAGGCCGTGATCGCGGGCTGCGCGGCGCCGCAGGCCGGGCGTGACGACACCTGGATCAACAAGCGGATCCGCGATCTCTATGTCGGGCTGCACCAGCTCGGGCACTGCCACAGCGTCGAGGTCTGGCAGAACGACGATCTGGTCGGCGGCCTCTACGGCGTCAGCCTCGGCCGGGCCTTCTTCGGCGAAAGCATGTTCCACACTGCCCGCGATGCCTCGAAAGTGGCGCTGGTGCATCTGGTGGCGCGGCTGATCGAGGGCGGGTTCGAACTGCTCGACACCCAATATGTGACCGAGCATTTGAAGAGCTTCGGCGCGGCCGAAATTTCGAGGCGTCGCTACCGCACCCTGCTCGACAAGGCGATTACCGACCAGCCCGCGGATTTTCTGAAAATGCCGTTCGATCGCCCGGTCAGCGGCGCCGACGCGCTCGCAATCATCGCCACGCGGGGCTGACGGCCTGTCCTGTTTTGGATTGTGACATCGGTCACAGCCGCTTCCCGCCCCCTCTCCTATCCCTGTTTTCACGGCCGGCGGGAATGCTCCGTCCTCCGATAACGACAGGGATCGCTCCGATGAGCAACACGCTGCAAACCCCGCTGACGGGCGAGCCCGTCGACACATCCGCCGCCAACCACGGCGCCGAACAGGCCGTTGCCGGCGCGCTCGGGCTCTCCTTCGCCATGCCGCCCCAGCTGCCGCTGGCGCTGCCGCCGCCGTTGCCCAGGCAGCCGGCGCAAAACTTTATCGCGCGGCATTGGCGCGGCGAACTCTCGCTGCCCCGCTCCTACTGGATCAATTATCTGCTGCTCGGCGTCGGCGTCGGCCTTGTGGTTGGCGCACTGGGCATTTTGATCAATCAACTCGCCGTCGAGCAGCCGGCGTGGTGGCTGATCTCCCTCGTCATGACCTGGAGCGTGATCGTCCTGTTCACGATCTGGGGCGCGACCGGCGTCTGGCGCGCGGCGACGGCCTACCGCCGCGCTGGCAAGCGCTTCTGGGGGATTGCCACCAAGGTGACCGTCGCGCTCGGCGCGTGCAATCTCGCCTACAGCGTCCCGTTCGTCGCGGTCCCGCAAGGCCTCGGCATCTACGAGATCGTGGCCGGCGATGCCCGCCTAGCATCGCACCAGTTCAAGGTGCTGAACAATGGCACGATGCTGGATTTCTCCGGCGGTATTTCGTTCGGCACGGCGAAAGAGTTCGAGACCATGCTGAAGGCGATGGACAATGTCAGCACGGTGCGGCTGAACTCGAACGGCGGGCGCATCGCGGAGGCGCAGAAGATCGCCGACCTGATCCGCGCGCGTGGGCTGTCGACCTTTGTCACCCAGCAATGCGCCTCCGCCTGCACCATCATGTTCCTCGGCGGCAAGCAGCGCCATCTGCACGCGACCGCAAGGCTCGGCTTCCACCAACCCTACTTCCGCGGCATGACCGCGAACGACCAGCGCCTCGCGATTGCCCGCGAGGAAGCGCGCCTGCAGCGCTTCGGCCTCAGCCAGGCCTTCGCCGAACGCGCCAACGCGGCCGCGCCCTCGGGCATGTGGTTTCCCGAACAGAGCGAGCTGCTGCGCGAGCGCGTGGTGACGTCGATCTATACGCCGCCGCCGCCAAAGCCGGTGGCCAGTGCTGCGCCAGCAAAGCCCGTCCCCGTCACGCGTAGCCTGCCCGCGCCGCCCGCGACACAGACTGCCTATCAGGGGACTCCGCAATAGGGATGGCGGAGCGGAGGCGTGGGGCTAATTCCCGAACAGTCCACCAAACAGCCCACCGGGCCGCTGTTGCGGCGGCGGGGGCGGCGGCGGTTGCTGCTGGAACTGCGGCTGCGGCGGCAGCCCCGTCGGCGGCGGACGCGGCGCGGCCTGCTTCGGTGCCGGCGGACGCTTTGCGACGGGCGGCGGCGCGGGCTTCGGCAGATCGGGCTGTGCGCTGACGATGGTCTGGTCCGGGCCTTTGCAGTCGGTCAGCCAGATGTCGTAGACGGGATGCTCGACGCCGTGCAGCCCAGGACTCGCGGCATACATCCAGCCCGAAAAGATCCGCTTCACTTCGCCCTGCAGCGTGATCTCGTCGACCTCGACAAAGGCGTCGGTGTTGGCGGCTTCGGTCGATGGCCGCGTGTAGCAGGCGGACGTCTTCACGCGCAGCGCGCCGAACTGCACGGTCTCGCCGATATCCTCGTCGAAATTGATGATGCGGCCGGTGATCTTGTCCAGACCCGAGAAGCTCGCCTTCTTGTTGGTGACCTTCGACGACGGCGGCTCGCTGACGACCTCATCGCCCGGTTGCAGGCTGGCGGAGGCCGGCGGCACCGGTCCCTTGGGGGGCTGGCGCTGCCCCGGCGGCGCATTGGCAGCGGGCGGCGCGTTGGCCGTGCCCGGCCCGCCCGGCTGTGGCGGTGCTACCGCGATACCCGGCTGCGTGTTCTGCGGAACGACGGTGGTGCCGGGCGGCGGCGCCAGCGGCTGGCTCTGCACGCTGCCCGGTGCGGGCACGCCCTGCCCCGGCGGCGGACGGTTCGGCGTCGGCAACAGACGGCCGCGCGGCAATTCGGGCACTTCCTCGTCGTCGTCGAGCTGTTGCTGTTGTTGCGGATTTCCACGCGGAATCGCGCCTGGCGGCCGCAGCGGCGGATCGGAAAAGATATTGCCGATCTGCGCGCGCGCGGGCGGCGCAAGCGAGATTGTCGAGGCGGCCACCAGGGCCGCAAAACCAGTCAGGGCAATGGTTCGAAACATCTCGCGGCTTTAAAAGGCGAATCGGGCTCGCGACATAGTACAGACTAATCCGCCGCTCGCGTGCCCTCCGGTTAACACGCTGAA
>Ga0307515_10026193_pt1 | contig 10049 bp, 1 predicted proteins | sample 17_EM_MG_FD_194513 | JGI IMG/M metagenome (GOLD analysis project Ga0307515, IMG submission 194513) | Populus trichocarpa ectomycorrhiza microbial communities from riparian zone in the Pacific Northwest, United States - 17_EM | ecosystem: Host-associated > Plants > Roots > Unclassified | place...
GCGTTGTTGAATACAGCAGTATGCGGCAGTATGCTGCATCGCATTATTAAATACAGCAGTATGCCGCACCGCATTATTGAATACGGCAGTATGCCGCACCTTAGTCGATACCATACGCTACACGTTGCAGTGCGCGGAATGCGCATTTGGCCGCCAAATGCTGCCAAATGCTGCCAAATGCTGCAAAAATGCTGGTAAATTTTTTCCTGACGAGCGTGTGTATTATCTAAGATCTTCTTAGTATTATATAGTCCTTTGTATAAAAGTTTGGCTGGTATAATACGAAAGCAACTCTTGTTAAAGGCGCATGTGCCTTTTATATAAGTGGATTTAGAGGTCGCTAGAAGTATACTTACATATTTCCTTAGCAGGTAATTAATAATATAGTTAAAAAGCTCCTGCGGTAGGAAGAGTAAAGAGGAAGTCATTATATAGTACTAAAATAGAGAATAGAAAACTATAATAGAATAAAAGAGCACTTTATATAGGGCTAAATACGAAGCTTATTATAAAGGGTAGGTAAAGCGGGCTCTTCTAGACTAGAAGTAGCCGTATTATCTAGATAGGAAGCTAATATACTACCCTACCTAATTAATTTTGGAGGCGACCGAGTTCTAGGGGCCTGAGCTTATCTTATTTAACTAATTAGTGGAACGCTTAAAGATTTTAGATAGGGAAGAATAAAACATAGTAGATAAGTTATCCTTAATGCCGAATTTCCATACTAGCCAAAAATTAGTAGTATAGTGGTTGTTAGACAGTAATAGCAAGAATAAATATCACTTAAAAAAACAACGGCCCTTATGGCCTGGAGATACCGCTTTTTATTACAGTTACTTATAAAACTAGCTTTACCTTATAAAATTTCTACTGCGCCTTATTAAGCGGGGACCCCTTTATATATCTTTAACTTTATCTAGCTAAGCGTCTAATGTCTGTATTAGGGTACCGTTAATACCGCTATGTTACAACCTACAAATTAGGGACCCGCCTACTCCTCTACCGCTGCAGCCCGCTGACGCCAATATGGGCCTATCCCTAATGTGTACGCGCTCTAGCTCTCTGATAAAATCGCAGGCGAAAATAAAGGAATCCCTTCGTCTGGCAAAACGGACTTTTTATATTAGGCGCTTTAGGCGCTCTTACCTAGGTTAGTATACTATAGGCACCCTAGCTAGCGTGATTTTATTAGCAAGCCTTACTAAAACCCGTTAATATTGTGATGCCGATGAAATACTACAGAAGGCCACCACCAAAAACACCTCTCTATATATATTTTTTAAGGAAGTTGGGTAAAAAGCCGCGATATATAACGTTATAACTGTAGGTTTCCGCCCTTCCTCCATTAACCAGCTGATAATTATATAGGAAAATCCTCTATTAGAGTCCTCCCCTAAATTGCTACCACCTATCTACTTTATACGCGTTCTTAACGCTAATAAGGATAAGCTAGTAAAGAACCAGCTTAAGGTTATAAGGGAGGACGTGCTATATACGTTAAATAAGGTATATTAAGTGCTATAAGTAGTTAAACGGTTTAACTAGCGGTTATTTAATATCTAAGCGTTAATAAAACGCCAGCACCCTTACTACCGCACTAACCAGAGGCTTTAATATTAAGCTTTATATAGTATAGAGCCTTTAGATTGGCTTATAAGGCGTATATATACAAAAAGTCCATAAAAAACTTACTAGACGAAGAGATAATCTAAGCTTACGGCTAAGGAGTTAAACTAAATCCCGGTTAAAGACGAAGCGCTAAACCTGCGGTCTTAGGTAAGCTCCTTAAACATATAATAGGAGCGAATCCAATACTAGAAGATAAAAGTGATAAAATGGTGCGATAATGTATAGAGGTATAGCGGTAAAGTAATCGCATAGCGCTAGTAAGGGGCCCCCCGGCCACCTCTTACTTTACCTCTATAGGAAGATTTTAGCAGGATCGAGTAGCGCTAATAGTGGGGGCTAAGCGTTGTCGCAGATTTTGGGAACGGAAGAGCACCCTTAAAGAAATTCTGGTATTAGCTAATCGTTTTATAGTGCAATTGCAGCCTATTAAATATTTTCGCTACGACCCTACTAACCGGGCGCGGATATAAATACTTATTCTTACCCTTAAGAGGTCTATATAAACTAAAATCTATATTTACTCCTCGCTATCTTTATATACGTAGTTTATTATACGCACTAACCTTACTAATAATGATTGGAATTCGCACCAGGCTACTATTTAATCCCTATACCTTACTGAGAATAGAAAGCTTTAAGAACCCAATAGTGTAATATAGGAAATATTAATAAAATATAGGTTTAACGCCACGTAAGAAACTCCCCTTTAAGTCTTCGTCTTAACGTCCGCTAATAATACCTTAAGAAAAGCCCAGTATAAGAGACGCTTTAAGAAGTAGGGGTTTTAAAAAAATAAGAAGATAGAAGACTAAAAGGCTATTATACTTAAGGTTATAAAAAGAAAGAGAGATAATAAAGAGAGTAAGGTGTGGATTGATGATGAAGTTGTTTCTGCAAAGAAGTTAAGGAAGAAAGTCTCGCGATACAGCTATAGGGTAGCATTTCCATAAGGTAATTATGTTCTCCAAACTTTTCTAACTTCCGATTTAGAATACTTATAGTTTTATAGCGCTAACTCCAGAGACACCTAAAGGATTCTACGTTTGTACCCCCTTATCCTTATATACCAATACGCGTTTATTATATAATCTCCCTTAGTTCTAGTTCCTAGCCACGATTAAGTCTAAAGGCTTGTATACTATAAGTTTTAGTTATATATATATTAAGCTAATACTATACTAGTTAACCCTTACCCAGATCTAGCCGCTGTTGCTATTAATATGGTTAGCTTTTCTACTAGTAGTATATTTCCGTCAAAACCGAAAGGCCTCTAAATGTTAGATTTAGTGCCTATACTATTAGAAAAGGTAACTCTAGACCTACTAACTTAGGCTACTACTATAACTCCTACAAGTCGGTCAAACGCCCTTCGGCACATCTATAATTATCTACGCGCTATAATACCGGAAGATTTTAATTAGGAGCTAAGGGAAGGCACTGAAATAATATATAGACTTATTAAAATAAATAGGAACGTCTAATATCTTAGCCTAGTAGTATATTTACTAACTAACAATATATTACGCAACAAGAAAGCCGCTATTATAGCTAAAAAATTTCGGGATAAGAGAAATATGCAGTTTCTTAGGTCTTTACTATTAGTACGGAATCTAACAGTTAAAGTATTTATAGAAAAGCTTTTCTTAAGCGCAACGGAATCTAGATATCCTAGTATTATATAGGAGTGTCTTAATATAGGAGTAGACCCTAACTTACGGTTACTAGGACGAACTGCTCTTTAGTATATTTCTAGAAAGGGCGATATTAAGCTAGTTTAAATTCTTCTCGCTACCGGTGCAGATGTTAACGCCCCGCTAGTAGATAAGTATGGAATAAATGCCCTCTAAGCGGCAGCTAAGAATAACAACATTAAACTCGTTTAAGTTCTTCTTAATGCTAGTACAGATGTTAACGCCCCGCCAGCAGATTGGGATGGAAGAACCGCCCTCTAAGCGGCAGCTAAGAACGACAATATTGAGCTAGTTTAAGTTCTTCTTAATACTGGTGTAGATATTAACACCCTACTAGTGTATAAGGGAAGAACCGTCCTCTAAATAGCAGCTAAGAACGACAACATTAAGCTAGTTTAAGTTCTTCTCGCTACCGGTGCAGATGTTAACGCCCTGCCAGCGCATAATAGAAGAACCGCCCTCTAAGCGGCAGCTAAGAATAATAACGTTAAGCTAGTTTAAGTTCTTCTTAATACCAATGCAGATGTTAACGCCCCGCTAGAGAATTTGGATGGAAGAACCGCCCTTTAAGCAGCAGCTAAGAACGAAAACATTAAGCTAGTTTAAGTTCTTCTCGCTATTAGTGCAGATATTAATACTCTACTAGCGGATAAGTATAGAAGAACCGCCCTTTAAGTAGTAGCTAAGGAGGGTAATATTAAGCTAGTTTAAGTTCTTCTTAATGCTGGTATAAATATTAACGCCCCGCTAGCGGATAAGAATGGAAGAACCGCCCTCTAAGCGGCAGCTAAGAATAATAACGTTAAGCTAGTTTAAGTTCTTCTTAATACTAGTGCAGATGTTAACGCCCTGCCAGCGGGTTATAATAGAAGAACTACCCTCTAAGCAGTAGCTAAGAATGATAATATTAAGCTAGTTTAAGTTCTTCTTAATACCGGTATAGATGTCAATACCCCACTAGCGGATAAGTGTAGAAAAACCGCCCTCTAAGCGATAGCTAAGAATAACAACGTTGGGCTAGCTTAAGTTCTTCTTAATACTAGTACAAATATTAACGACCTACTAGTAGATAAGTATGGAGGAATCGCCCTCTAAGTAGCAGCTAAGGAGGGTAATATTAAGCTAGTTTAACTTCTTTTTAATATTAGCGCGGATGTTAACGTCCCGTTAGTGTGTAAGGGAGGAATCGCCCTCTAAGCGGTAGCTGGGAACGATAACGTTAAGCTAGTTTAAGTTCTTCTTAATGCTGGTGCAGATGTTAACCGCCTGCCAGTGGGTTAAGATAGAAGAACCGCCCTCTAAGCGGCAGCTAAGAACGATAATATCGAGCTAGTTTAAATTCTTCTTAATACCGGTATAGATGTTAACACCCCGCTAGAGGATTAGGGTGGAAGAACCGCCCTCTAAGCAGCAGCTAAGAATAATAACGTTAAACTAGTTTAAGTTCTTCTTAATACTGGTGCAGATGTTAATACCCTGCCAGTAGATTAGGATGGAAGGACCGCCCTCTAAGCAGTAGCTAAGAAGAATAACGTTAAGCTAGTTTAAGTTCTTCTTAATACCAGTGTAGATATTAACGCCCTACCAGCAGATAAGTATAGAAGAACCGCCCTTTAAGCAGCAGCTAAGGAGGGTAATATTAAGCTAGTTTAAGTTCTTCTTAACGCTAGTACAGATATTAACGCCCTAGCAGCGAATATTATAGGGGTAACGTCGCTTTAGGCTGCTGCTCTTAGGGGCTATATTAGAGTTGTTATAATACTGCTTAATACTGGTGCTAATATTAACGCCCCGCCATCGTATAAATAGGGAAGAACCGCTTTAGAAGGAGCTGTAGAGCACGGGCGTATAGATATAGTGCAGTTGCTGCTTAATGCTGGTGCTAACCTTTATGGAAATAGATATATATAGTATAAAAAAGCGCTCTAACTAGCCTTAAATAATGGATATAATGCCGTTAGAAGGCTTATCGAGGCCTACTACAAAAGTGGCATTGCAGGTATTTAATATTAAGAGTAAAATGGTGTTAAGGGGGTTTAACAGACACCCTTGCTATTAGGTAACTTATAATCAATTCCTATAATAAAACTAAACGGAAAGGGGACTAGTGTTTTTAGCCCGTAAAGTTGTTACCAGATCTTAGCATCTAATTCTTTAGCTTAATTTCTAACCTGGCCTAAGATTTAGTTTAGTAGGTCATAGGGTAGTCTGCTCGTAGTAGGCCATAACTTATTAGCCGGTCTTACAGTTTGTCTACTATCCCGCCTATTTATATATTCGCCGATTATAAAAAATTAGAAATAGCTGATTCCTTGGCTTCTTCCGTTGTAAAGCGCATTAACGGCGTTTAACTTCTATGGATTAGTGAGTTTGTTTCCTTATTAGCACAGTAGCACATGCTATATTTTATCACAATCTTACAATCTCTAAATCACTAACGCTGGGAAAGAACGTTACTTTAAGAATTATACCGCCTACTTCCTAGAGTTCGCCGCCCGCAAACAGCTCGGATACTTACGTTCTCTACTATATAATAAACTTTAAAGGATCTGCTCCGCTTTATTAGTCTTATAATATAGTTCTATAAACACTGCCACTTCTCTATATTTATATGGTAGCTCTAGATATTATACTCGGCACAAATAGATGGTTTAAAGGAGTGAATTTTACGCATTATAAAGGGTATTAAAAAGGGTATTATAAATTTATTTAACTTTTCTTTTTCCTAAATCGGATCTAACAAGACGGGCTTTTATTAAAACGCTTATAAGCATAGTAAGAGGAGGCGTAATCTACGGCGTATTATGGATTATATATATTAAAATAGATATAGTCGGAATATTCGTTAGCAAATATTAACCAGTAAAGACAGCAGTGTAAGGATTACGCCTTATTAAGAGTCCTGCATTAACCGAAGTAGTCCTCTATAGTAATAAAAGTCCGTATAGATACTATAAAGGATCTGATTATCGGCCTAATAGATAAGCTGTTGGATTATATATATAGTTGGTGTTACAGGCTGGCGGAAAGCTCTTCTTTAATAAATTATAAATACTAAATGCCTAAAATATGCATTCCTACTGGCGCATCTATAAGCGCCTAGTTCCCGATCTGCGACGAATTATATTTATACGCTTTAAAAGCAAGGCTATAACTTAATACTTTATAGACAGAAACGGCCAGTACCACGACTTGGCGCTGTAAAAATAGCCTTATACATCTAACAGGTTCTATAATAGGAGGATACTTAAGTGCGAGCTACTTGGGCGCAGTTAAGATAATATTTTAACTTCCCCTCCATTCCTTTCTCCTTATCTAATATAGCTTTAGGTAATGAGAACGAGGTTATAATAAGCTCTAATAGAAAATAGGGCCCCCAAATATAACCCCTTTTGTCCCTAGCATTGCCTTACTAAATTAGCTAGTAATAGTAATCACTTAGTGCTTTAAAAGAAACATATTAGACACATATTGTATAACGGTTATAAATAAAAATACTTGTTGTTAGCCGCATAACAGTCTGCTATTGGAGAAAACTCTATAGAATACTTAAGTTTATTATATAATAATATATCCTACCCAGCCAGCAACTTAATAAGACGCTGTTTAAAGGAATCTAATACTGTAATACTCTTTAGCCCTGGCTAATTAGTCACTATCAGGTTCTATTACCTAGGGCTTGTCTCCTCTACTTACTCCTCAGCTGCGTTATCGCTAGATCGTCTGCTCCTAAGGCTACTAGTAAAATAATCCCTTCTAATAAATAAACCTGCTATAGGACCTCCTTTATGCCTAGACCCAGAATCTAAATTAAAACCGCTATCTAAGTTAGAATTCAATAGACCGATTATTAAAGACCAGCTTAATCCTATAGAAGTTAACGTTATTAGCCGGCGCGCTAGGGCCCCAGATATAAAGCCCTTAATGGTTAATAGCGAATTTATCAATCCTGCTCTATTGCTATTAATACTTCCCTAAAGGTTTCTAACTAAGAAGCTGGTATTGTTTATACCTACTTTTGTCCACTAGGGTAACCGTAGAGTTAGTATCTTTATCCCGTTATTTACTTCCTCGGCTTCCTTAGCTTACGAAGTAGCATCCTTTAAAGTGTTAACTCCTATATTATTCGCACCCATAATATAACCATTATAAGTCTTTCTAAATAAACTATTATGATATCCTCTCTCTAAACAACCCCAAAGGTTTCTAGCTATAAAGGTGGTCTTATTTATACCTATCTCTAACAGTTAGGAGGATTGCGGAGTTGGCGTCTCTACCCTATCGTCTACTATATCGTCTATATCCGTATCTATAATACGACTATTACGGGTCTTTTTAAACAAACTATTGCAATATCCCGTCTCTAAACACTAATTTGCTAAGTATCGTTTCTCCAGATAGGGATTAAGTATATAAAAGAGGAGTTTTACTAACTTGTTATTATTTTCGTCCTTATAATTAAGTCTTTTAAGGAGTAACTCAGTCTATATTAAAATCTATTTCTCTACTATAACTGCTTATCGCCTAGGGTCTTTTTTTTTAGAAAGAGGCGGAACTTCTAGAAGGCTATATATACTGAATATAATAATTCCTACCAACTAGATATTTACTTTGGCCCCGTAGCCGTTACTTATATAAGTCCTCCTAGGGAAAACGTCTAGCGTAGTATATAGCAGTGTCCTATAGAAAGTATTTAGGAGGTTATTTATTAGTGTTGCAATCTTAAAAAGGCTAAAATCGGCGATAATAACGGTGATCTTGTTTTTGTCCTTGTTAATAAGTAGGTTTTTAGGCTTTAGATTATAATGGATTATCCTACGTCTATATAGGTAACGGAGGCTAAGGAGTATCTGTTAAAGGGCGGAGACGTATTATTCGTCCGTAAGGAGATGTCGCTCGAGGTAGCTATTGGGGTAAAACGGCATCATAAGGGTAGGCTCGGGTATAAGGTGAAAGTTAATTACCCGCATAACGTTTAGCTATTTAATAGTTAGAGTTATAACCGGAGCTAACCTAGGTAGCGGTAATGGCATACTTATATAAGCATTGTTCCTTATAATATTAATTTTATTCTATATTATATTCCTCCACTTTTTTTTATCCCGCTTCCTCTTTAGGTCGCTAGTGGAGGCCTTAAATAGAGGGGTAAACGTCTTAGCGGTATAGTACAGCCTATTATACATTCTAATAACCTTGCGAACTTTACCAAATTAGCCCTTTTTAATTACTTTGTTGTCTAAGTAGATAGGCCAGTACGTTAGAGTCTGATATTAACTAGGTATTACAGTAGACTAATAGCTATTAAATTTAAGTGCCTTAACGGATGGGAGCGCTATTTAGCTTTGTTTAAAGAATGCTTATAAGTTCTCCCTATATTTGGGTCGACCTACTCACTAGTTAGGAAACTTAATTTTAATTGCCAGACTACCCGTATAGATTATAACATCCTCCTATTCTAAATTAGTGCTAGGCCTATAGAAGAGAATCCACGTCTTCTTCTTCCGCGGTCCTATGCGACGAATAGTAATTATAAAGAAATATCCAACCCCTCTTATTAACGTTAATGTTGTATTGCTGGCCACTAATCCCTCTAGTTCCTTAATGCCCTAGGAGGACATTAGAAAGCTTATTAGTGCCAAACTACCACCCTTCTAAGGGGTTCTTAGGTGGCTTATTAAAGGTTAGAATAATATAATTAGTAGCATCCTCCCTCTTTTCCTTAGATAGCGACAATACGGACAGCGTGGGCTCCCAACTGTTAATTATAGGCTCTTTAGCGACGCCCCCTGTAGCACTATAGAAGCGATTCGCGTTTTCTAGCAAATAAAAGGCCGTTATGGCCCTGTTTTTCCTATCGCGCGGGGTTAAAACTGCGAATATATTAGGGTCGTCCATGCCGAATGGCGAGGTAGGAACAATGAATTATAATAGGATAGATTAGTGGGATAAGAAATAGACCTTAATGGGAGTACTAGAGGAAATAAACGGTCCTAGATAGAAGTATTTAGGAAGAGCAGCTAATATAGGTAATATACCCAGGCACTTCTGCTCTTAGGTACCCCTATAGGTACATAAATTCGTATTATACTATATTAAGCGTAGGGGCCAATAGGCTATAGGGGGGCCGTATTTAACGGAAGATGGCACAAAAACTGACTAGTAGGAGCCCCTATAGAATTTTCTTAGGGATTTCTCCAATCCTTATCTTTTCTTATTATCTCTTCTTTATAGGTAACGTAGGTAATAGGGTTATAACGGCGATATAGTTATAATAGTCGGTTAATACCGCCTTCCTAATATAGATAAAATACTAAAATACTGCCAAAATGCCTTATAAATTACGGTTGGGTCGTATATAATATAACGGCGTGTATAACCCAATAGTATATATAACCCAACAGCAACTTCTAAGGCATTTTAGTAGTATTTTAGTGTTCCATCTATATTAGGAAGGCGGTAATAGCTAACCGTTATAACTATATCGCTGTTATAACCCTATTATCTACGTTAGCTAAATAGCTATCTAGCCCTTAATTAATTATTATTAGGTTTAATCTTCTCTAGCCTTTAGGCCGCTAAGAAAGGGCGGCCTAACTATTACCTAAGGGACTGCGCTCCATCCCGTATAGGTCTCATATCTACCGCCTAGTAGCCCGCGTTATAGAATAACTACTTCGCTGCTACCGCGTATACTACCGCAATTCTACTTTTCCCTATCCGCTATAGATT
>Ga0307515_10026194_pt1 | contig 10048 bp, 1 predicted proteins | sample 17_EM_MG_FD_194513 | JGI IMG/M metagenome (GOLD analysis project Ga0307515, IMG submission 194513) | Populus trichocarpa ectomycorrhiza microbial communities from riparian zone in the Pacific Northwest, United States - 17_EM | ecosystem: Host-associated > Plants > Roots > Unclassified | place...
AGTTAAACTCATCAATCAATCCTTTGATTTATGTGATAGGCCTGCATTTAAGATGAACATTTACCATAAATTAAAGGTATCTTATATTATTAGACATGTTATTATAAAACATGCTCTAGTTAAGGAGTTATTGATATTTCAAGTGCAAAATGATGATATAAAACCTTGATAAAAATGCACTTTTAAGTACTAATCAACTACATCACACATAACCTCATCACAATACTTCCCAATAGCAAACACAATCAATACATGCTTAGTAACCTTCACTTCACCACATTCATTCAACCATTGCAATCTATAAGGCCTAAGATGCTTAATATAACTCAAATTCAATTTCTTCACAAGAGTATCATTAGCTACCAAAGGTGGTATCTCTTTACTTTCAGATTCAACATCCCCATTGTCTCTTGGAAGCATAACTCTTTGGTTTGGACACTGAGATGCAATGTGCCCCTTCCCTAAACACTTTAAACATTTAATATATCTATCACAAGTAGATTGAGATTCAAATTTACCTTTCCCATTCGTATGAACATCCTTTTTGGCCTTAGGTGGTTTAGCCTTTGCATAAGGCTTTGGTTGGACAACCCCCTCTCTCTTCAAATCCAACCTCCATGTTGAGGAAGATGAAGCCGAATTGGTCTGAAAATGTGTACTGCCCCTTCTCTTTATTTGCCTCTTCACCTTCATTGCCATATGGACCATGTCCTCAAATTCCACACAATGTTGTAATTCTACGACATTCGCAATGTCCCTATTCAGCCCATTTAGAATTCTAGTCATAGTAGCTTCCCTATCCTCAATTACATTGGCGCAAATCATTGCAATCTCCATCTCTTTGAAATACTCATCCACGGACCTAGAACCCTGATTCAAACCCTGCAATTTCAGATACAAATCTCTATAATAGTGGTTAGGCACAAATCGCCTTCTCATCAACACTTTCATCTCCTCCCACGACGCTACCGACCTCTCTCCACTCCTTCTCCTATTATTCACATTCTTATCCCACCAAATCAGTGCATAATTTGTGAACTCGATGACTACCAATTTTACCTTCTTCACCTCCGAATAGTTTTGGCAATCAAAAATTCAATCTACCTTTTTTTCCCACTCAAAATACGCCTCGGGATCGTTTTTACCTTGAAAAGAAGGTATTTTTCAGTTTGATAGCATCCAAATCACCATCTAAATTGTCATGTCCCCCAACATTACGAAAATTTCCCCTTTGGCCCAATTGTCTCCTAGTTCTATTCCCAAAATCCCTTCAGTTTCTAAGCTTCTGAAACCTTCCTTCTCTTCTTCTCATGACAGAACATGGATTTAATATTAGGGGATTGATTTTATTTTGTTAGCTACAACCCAAGGCTTGTTGGGCTTAATAATACTTTGTTTTCAGCTAGGATCCAAGGTGTGTTTGGATTAAGTTATGGGCTTTTCGGTTTAAGGTTTTGGGTCAGTTTTGAGTGGGCCTGATATAAGTCCACATAAGGGGTCCATTAGGGTTAAATTTTCAAGAACTATTAAAACTCATGTAACAAAAATTTCGGCAGCCTTTGATGATTATTACTTCTGAATTTTTCAGTTTTAATTTGTGAGAGTGATTCTTGCATTCTTCAGTTCTTGAACAAACTGAATTTCACTTAACAAAGATTAACTGGCTTCGTGGTGTCATTCTACTCATTCCAATAGTGTTGGTGCCTTGGGGCAGGTTTTTATTGTGTCACACTCCTATGAGACCAATTTTGGCTTTCCGGGATCAGATCTCAATCTTGATCGTGGGTGGCGTGACCACGTGATCATGAGCTTCGCATCAATTGGTATCAGAGCTAGGCTCCGAAACAAGGTCATATGCTTATGTTATTTTCATTTTTTTAGTGTTCCTTTAAGTTTTTCAGTGTTTGCGTCGTTCATCTTCTTGTTCTTTGTGTCCGCGTCATCTACGCAAAAAAATAATAATAAGGTTATATTTCATTTTGGTATTGTCTCTAATCATATCAGTAGCATATATAGAAAAACAAAAAACAGAGAGAGAGAGACAGCTTAGATGAAATTTGAAAGGTGATTTGATGTTATTGCAGAAATACAACTCTTAGCGAACCATAATGAAACCTCCTCATAATCAATTGAAATTTCAAATTATGCCTATTAGGGGCAAGATAGCATCATATATCAAATTTGAGCTTATTCTGATATCGTTGGCTTGAGGATTTTATTCGAGGTTTAATTTTGCCGCAGAAACACTGAAATTTCAAATTATGCCTATTAGGGGCAAGATAGCATCATATATCAAATTTGAGCTTATTCTGATATCGTTGGCTTGAGGATTTTATTCGAGGTTTAATTTTGCCGCAGAAACACAACTCTTAGTGACATATAAGAAAATCACCTCAAAATCAATTAGGGGTGTGATCACAACATATATCAAATTTGGGCTTATGTTGATTTCGTTTGCTTGAGGTCTTAATTCAAGGTTCAAGTTTGTCGCAACAACACTACTTTTAGTGAACCATAAGTGAACCACTTTCGAATCAATTGAAACTTCATAGCATTATATATTAAATTTGGGCTTATTTTGATATCGGCTTCTTGAGGTTTTAATTGGAGGTTCAATTTTGCCACAACTGATCATACAAGGGGTTTTGGTATCTAGACATAATAAAACGACCTATAAACAGAGATTTGTTGTTTTCTTTGTATCCAAATACTATACATATTAAATTTGAGGTCATTTGGATAGCGATTTCTTTAGGCTCCAGAATCAGGTTTTGTCTTGCCGTAATGGGTCTGTTTAGCATTATCTTTCAAAACTTGTTTTGTTTCTATTTATTTTGTTCCTGCCAGTATATTATCATTATATTTGGGATATTTGGTTGTTGTTTGAGTCATTTTCATCACTTTTACATTTGTTTGTTTTCGATCAGTTTTGGTCCAAACAAAAGTCAGATTTGTAATTTCGAGTCTAAATTAGTGTTCTTCCTGTCGTGAACTATATTCTTGTTATGTCTTCGTCTTCTTCTATTTTTCCTATTTGTGTCATGTATTCAGCAAGGGAGAGGGAACGGAGGAGGATTCTACCTCAAGGATGCGAAAAACTAAGTCATGGTTTGGGGGTTTTAGAACAAGAATTCAATAAGTGTAGTAGATTATTCTATGATCTTCAAGCTTCATGGGAAAAGGAGGTACAACGCCAAAAAAATAAAAGATGAAGAAGAGCCGTTGTTATCATTCAAAAGTATGTACGTAAGTGGTTAGTATGGCGTGCTTATTTGAAATTCTTGTTAGTCACTTCTTCCATACAGTGTTGTTGGAGAAAAATGTTAGCAATAATGGAATTCTGAAGGCTTAAACAAGAGGCTAATGAAGTTGCCACTAATCGTATTCAAGATTCAAGGGTGAATCTTCTTAAAGAGGAAGGGTGAATCTTCTTAAAGAGGGAGGGAATGATACAGTTCAGCCTTGTGGTACGACCCAAGCAAGGTCAGATTCAGATTTTGGTGTAAAATTCTCTACCATCCAGTTTTATGCTATTGAGTATAACTCCAAATCCAACCGTTTGATCAAGCTGAAACTTTACCAGAAGATTTCAGAGGTATTGGTCTATATTGGGGTAACATTTCAGATGAATCGGAGTTCACAAAGAACTGTATGAATTTTTTTATTTACTTCCTTTTAACTTGTGGACTTTCTATTCGGTAAAGATCATTTTCCTTCAAGGATGTTGGAGCTTGTTTCGTGAATTTCCTAGTCCCACAAAGATCTTTTTAATGAGCTGCAATATAATCTCCAAGTGTGGCAATGATTCATTAATGTTTCAGATTCCTTTTGTTATAAGGATTCCTTATTCATCCTACCTACACAAGGAAAGAAGGGCTAGTGCTATTTAATGACAGATTAGTTATTTTTATTATTTTCTTTCATGTATGGGCTTAATTAAAGCTTTGTTTTGAGCTAGGATCCAAGGATTGTTTGGATCAGATTTGGATCAGGTTATGGGCTTAATTAAACCTTGGTTTTTATTATTACTTCTGAATTTTTCAGTTTTAACGTGTGAGAGTGATTCTTGCATTCTTCAGTTCTTGAACGAACTGAATCTGACTTATCAAAGATTAACTGGCTTCATGATGTTATGCTACTCATTCCAATAGTGTTGGTGCATTGGGGCATGTTTCTATTGTGTCACACTCCTATCAGACCTATTTCGGTTTTCTGGGATCAGATCTCAATCTTGATTATGGGTTGTGTAACCACGTGATCACGAGGTTCGCATCAATTATCGAATGTTTGTGTAATGTTGAAGTGTTATTGATAAAGGAATGTTAAAGAAAATGAATGTGTTTTCGGTGAGAAAGTTTTGGTTATTTTAAGTAGGAAGTGAGAAAAATCAGTTGATTATTAGGGTGTTATATTTAATGATGTTATAAGATATGTGGCGGAGAAATACTTGCTTTGAATTGTGAGAAAATGAATGAAAATATTTTCTTACATGTCAGAAGCAAAACTTGGAAAATTGTACAACTTCATCACCCAACTTCCAATTGAGTTTATGGCTTGAAAATGACAAAAATTAAAATAGGTTTGTAATGTTATCTTTTCAACGAGACTAACCTTGCTTAATTTAGAGTTATAAAACTCTAGAAACGGGTTAAAAACTGAGGGAGGTTTGGATTAAATCTTGTTGGACAGTTTTTAAATGTTACAATAATAAGTAGTTTTAGATGTGTTAATGGCAGAGCTAGGTTTTCTTCCCTTTAATAAAATTGTAGCCCTGTATCTTAGCTTTATAAGAACCATACTATGCAAGAAACTGAATTTTATAATTTCATATATAATTCAAATATTGATCAACATTTCTTGAGCTATTAAGTTAAGTTGGCTACTTCTAGCCAACTTTAAAATTTGTTTAGAATTGTTGTTAATGTAAGATATATATGAAGGAAATTATAAGAAAGAAATTGTCAATATGGGTTAAATGGTTAATGAAGATTAATTAAGTGATATGGAATTATGTTAAATCATTTGAAGTTAAGAATAAAATGATTGTCTAGAGAGGACATTTGTATGTCCTTAAATTATTCTAATTGGTAGTGTGTGTGTGTGTGTAAAATAAGTAATAATAAATATTTATTATGTACAAACTAATTGTATTTGCTATTAAATAAATTTCCAGGTATCTTGCAGCATTGTACCGAGTAGTAGATCTTGTATTTGTATTTTTTGTTTAATAAAATGATGTAAATGAAAGAAATGAATATCTTACTTTGTAATGTAATTTTGTATCCAAAAACATGTATGAATCTAAATTAAATATGAATGATGTATCTAAAATAGTTTTGTTTTAAAAACATGTGTTTGTAATTATGTTGTAGTCACTTTTAGATTTGCTTTGCTTTAAAATGAATGTGTATTGATTTAAGTCGTAATCAAATTAATTGTCTCAATATTCATAATATTTCTTGAATAACACAATATTTGATTCATTTGAGCAAATATTGAAGAAAAAGAAGTTGTTTTTATGGTTGGGTTTAATATAAACAAGGAAGTCTTAGATGGCGGGACGATGTTGAATTTACTATTTGTAGGTTGTGAAAATTATTTGAGTTAATAACTTTGTATTGAAAAATTCGAAGAGACTTTGTCGGATTTTTAGTAGGAAAAAAATATTTTCCTATACTTTCAATGATAATATAACATGTATACATGGAATATCATGTAAATAAATTAAAGTTGTTACACATTAGGGTTTTTATTTTCAAAAGTATAAATACTCTTTGTAAGGACAAAATATTCAGACTTGATAATACTATTATTTGGTTCTCTAACAAACTAAATTGACTTATCAAAGATTAACTGACTCTGAGATATCTTCCTTACACTCCTAACATACTTGTTTCGGCTTTTCAAGATTTGTTGTTAATCTTGTTATGGGTTGCATGACTACATGACCATGAGATTCACATCATATATGTATAGTGAAACACTAAGCCTCCTTAGTTTTTTTTCTTAATCATTTCCTATTTTGATGTTGTTGTACTCTCATAGATGTAATTGAACCACACTAGATTTTTTGGTAATGGCATCTTTTGTTTTCAGAAATACATGGGTGAATTTTTTTTTCTTTTATAATCCTTTGAATTTTTTTTTCTTTTAAAAAATCAAATTAGAGTTTGGATTTCATTTGACATGAAGCATTATAAGAATAATTCTAATTATCTTGTAAAATAAACATGTAATAAATGGGAATATCCAGCATTTAATGAAAAAGTAGTTAGACAAATATTTTCTTATAAACATACGTATTTTGATTTGTATGATATATTCAAAACTCTACCATAGGAATTTTTATATGATATTTGAAAATTATTGAAAAAATTTTATCTATCAAATCTGAATATTATAGAGAAAAAATACAAAAAAAAAGGACATAAAGGACTTAAAATAGTAATTTAGAATTATTTTTCAAAACAAGAAATGTTTTTATACACTTGATAGTTGATTGTAAGACAAAAAAGCCTAGTTATGTTGGCTAGGCCCAAATAGCCTTAAACCCTATTTATTCAAGCTTAGCTAGAACATCCTTCACCAACCCAAATGACTGGTGTGTCCTGGGCTCTTAAATATCCACCTTTTTAGGCTTGACTCGTTTGACTAACAAGAAATCTAGCCATTGACACACACCCAATTACAAAGTGACCAATTCAAAGACAATCAATACAACGCCACACTCTCCTCAACTTACTCACTATCATTGCAACACTTATCTTTCTCCACCAATGACAATCTCTACTAGTATGTCCCATTTGAAGGGCACCTGCACATCACCAATCTCTTTACCAATGACATCAGGAGCACCTCAACCAAAAATAAACATCAACCTCTCCGTCAATTCTTCACTCATTATGAGATAATTCTCCATCATTTCTATGCTCTTTACGAGGTAAGATGATGTGACAAAGGTTTATATATATCTCAAGTCACAAGATAATTTAGAAGGAGCAACAAATAACCATGCAACAAATAACCATACAACAATTCTACATAAGACCACATAACACAAACAACCATACAACAATTTCACAGAAGATTATGTACCACAAAACGATCATTCAACAATTCTACTAGAAATCAAATAGAACACAAGTTCATAATAGAACATTCATAGATACACTCCCCCACCTATATGCTACTAATTTAAATATTATAGGGTCCTTTATTTTAACAAAAGACTTGTTTTTATAGGTGAGCGTAAGAGTCACTTCGTGAACCCACTAAATTAATGATCAAGTCTAATCACTTTAATTAGTGGCCAAGCCCATCATCTCATCAACTCATCTACCATGTCAAAGCCCAAGTCATTCCATCAACTAAAAACACAACTATGAAAAATATAGTCTAGTTTGAAGTTTTATCGACTCAATAAATAGTTATGTTCTCATTCTTCTATTCAAAATGTATGTGTGTATTCACAAGTTTCACGCTAGGATTGTTAATGTGAGAGACTTTAATTTTGTTGACATGATATTGTTTTTAAAATTTACAATAGTTTTATTTAGAAAATCATTTATGACTTAAACTTTGTTTGTTTTTGCTTATAAACCTTCTTTCCATCCAAAATACAGGTTAAAATGCCTTTTAATTTGCTTTCTATTCATAAAAAAAAAAAAGCAAACGATGCCTTACATTGAACAAATGTTCATCTTCAAAATACTCTCACCCCTTTTCTTTTCTTTTTTCTTTTTGTTTTCATTCTCTCTCTCTGTCTGGTTGATTTGGTATGTGCGGTGTTTGGTCACATGCAAACATGGTTTACGCGTTAGGCTTTTTTTCAAAACAATTTGTCTTTTAACTACTTATTTTATCTATAAAACACATTTTTGTTAACAACTAATAATAATAATAAACAACCGTCAATAATAATGAAAAGCATGTGTTTTCAAATTTGGTACCAAGCAATAAATATTAACAATTTGTATTTGTTGAGATGCTAGTAATCATTTAAACTTAAAAGTGTTAAAACACAATCGCCACTGGTGGCAGGAAGTAATGTGATTATTTTAAGAAAATAACTAAAAAACATTAAAACATTGTTTTCCATTAAAACCTTACATTTTTTTTTTCGCACAATACATATATAATCATGTCTCTCATTCAAGGTGAGAATTTGATAATAATGTATCAAATTAATAATATTATAACGGGAGAATAAAAACTAAATAAAATAAAGAATAAAAGAATATCAATGTAAAAAAAATGCAATATTTCAATTACATCAATTTAAAAATACATAAATCCTTTCGGCTGCCGAATGCAATAACATAGGAAAAGCCATGGGGCCCAGAGCCACCGCCACATAGGACATTGCATCAGGTATATACGCCAAATGCCAGCCGGCAATGCCAGTTGTATCGATTAATAACAACAGGTGTCACACCTACTGGTGTCCTTAGAAGACTCGTTCTTAGCCTCATGTTTTGTTGACGGAGAACATTTCAATTGTCACGCCCACTTGTCGGTTTAAATATTCTCAAGGGTAAGTAATAATTACCCTTTTTTTTCTTTTTTTTTTGGCGTTATAGGTGGAGGGAAGGAAAGTTAAAACAGCAAAAAATGGTGGATATGAGGATAATCACTACTAGTATTTTTAACGTGGACAGCCCAGAAACATTAAAGGTTCATTATATATTTTAAATGGGTCAATGGCTCAAGATAAAAATATTGAAAAAAAGTATTAAATACATTGGTATTGGTTTTGAAGGTTTCAATTAAGTCATATTTGAAGGGTCCATTAAAGTATCAAAAGAAGGCCCTAATATATTTTATCCAAGTGCAAGAGAGGCTCAACTCAACCTTATTTAGGCCATGAGGTGAAGAGAAAATATAGCAAAGAAAACAAAAGAATCATACTACAATTAGGAAACAACAATTGGCTATGTTTTCCTTTTGTTTCTAGGATTAATGGGCTGCATGAAAGGTTATAAATAAGCCTTGAATCAATTTTGTAATATTTTTGTTCCTTCTTTTCTTCTCATGATAGAATATGAATTTAATATTATAAGTTTTATTTTATTTTGTTAGCTACAGCCCAAGGATTGTTTGGGCTTAATTAATACTTTGTTTTCAACTAGGATATAAGACTTGTTTAGATCAGGTTATAGGTTTCTTAGTTTAAGGTTTTCAGGTCAGTTTTGTATGTGAGCCAAATCAGTCATTGATGAATAGTCAATTTTTCAAGAACTATTTAAACTCATGTAACGTAATTTTTGGTAGTCATTGATGAATATTACTTATGATTTTTTCAGTTTTAACATGTGAGAGTGATCCTTGCATTCTTCAGTTCTCGAACGAACTAAATCTAACTTATTGAAGATTAATTACTTTTGTGGTGTCATTCTACTTCATTCAAATAGTTTTGGTGCCTTAGGGCAAGTTTTTATTATGTCACACTCCTATCAGACCTTAATCTTGATTGTGGGTTGCGTGACCATGAGGTTCGCATTAGTTGGTATCAGAGCTAGGCTTCAAAACAATGTCATATCCTTTTGTTATTTTCATTTTTTTAGTGTTCCTTCAAGTTTTTCAGTGTTTGCGTCGTTCATCTTCTTGTTCTTTGTGTCTGCGGCATCCAAGGAAAACAAAAGGGTTATATTTATCTTGTAAATGTTTCTAATCATACCAGTAACATATTAAGAAAGAGAGAGAGAGAAAGAAAGAGATTAGACAGAATTTGAAGAATGATTTAATTTTGTTGCAGAAACACAACTCTTAGTGAATCATAAGAAAACCACCTTAGAATCAATTGAAACTTTATATTCTGACTACTAGGGGTGAGATCGCACCATATATTAAATGTGGGTTTATTTTGATATCGTTTACTTAGATTTTAATTCGAGGTTCAATTATGCTGTAAAAACACAACTTTTAGTGAACCATAAGCTAACCACCTCAAAATCAATTAAAACTTCATATTCTTTCTATTGGGGGTGCAATCACATTATCTATTACATTTGAGCTCATTTAGATATCATTTGCTTGAGGTGTTAATTCA
>Ga0307515_10026195_pt1 | contig 10048 bp, 11 predicted proteins | sample 17_EM_MG_FD_194513 | JGI IMG/M metagenome (GOLD analysis project Ga0307515, IMG submission 194513) | Populus trichocarpa ectomycorrhiza microbial communities from riparian zone in the Pacific Northwest, United States - 17_EM | ecosystem: Host-associated > Plants > Roots > Unclassified | place...
CAATATTTGCACCATCATTCTTGCCCTTTTTCTTTATGTTATATTTTATTAGATCTTACCATTTATTACCACACTAATGTCTTAGGATCATTTCTTTATTTTTCTTGTTCTTTTACTCACCAAAACTCATTACTGATTTTGTTGACATTATGAATTTTATGCTAAAAATTCAAAATTTTTATTTTTAACCTTAACAATGCTTCTTTATTTATTTATGGAGCTTATCCCATCCATTATACATGACACTTATTATTATCATTATCATCATCATTATTTATTCATTTTTTTTTCTCGGGTTTTCATTACTCGTTAAACTCTTATTATTTTTAGTCCTATTTTTACATGGGGGATTGCATCTTTTGTTTGTTGTTTTCCTTGGATTTGGATAAAACTTACTATAAACAAATTAATTAAAGTCAAATTTAAAATATTATTCACTTAAATATCATTTAAGTTTGCCATAGTTTTCAAATAAAATCATATCTTTTCCTAAAAATATTATCAATCATTTTTTTATTAATTATTATAAATGAATCTAATATGCAATTTATTTTAAAATGATAAAAAATATTTAATATTTAATAATTATTTTTATTTTTTATTATATTTTTTACATAATTTTTTTGATTAATTATTAATTTCTTCAATTGCATATAAAATATCAAGACATGAATTTTAATATTTTTTTATTTAAATTTCTTTTTATATCATGATAAGGTTTTTTTACTAAAAAATGCCCCGTGTTAAAAATTATGTTTACATTGAAACAAAAAAAAGAAATACATGAATAAATAAATGAAATTTATATTGAAGCGATACATTCTTACCTACTTGTTTCAAATCATTGAATTTTTTATAAAAACATATTTTAACTTCCTATCCTTTTTATTAAAAAAAAAACTACTAATAATAAAAACATGCTTTAGTTAAATATAAAAAAATAAATGAATAAGAAAGAACTATTTTTTACTTCAAAATTCGTCTAGAAATTTTTAAATTATAATTTTATTAATCAATGTATATGTTTTTTAACATATGTCACATTATTTAATAAAATTAAACAAAAAGATAAAAACAATAACAAAACATTAAATGAAAAAAATAGAATTCATAAAAAAATGCTTTATATAAAGACGGTCAAAACGTGCTATTAACCCGTACTTGTCTGTATTTTGTATCATATTCTTATGATTTTTTTTCTTCTTAAATACAATATAAATCTAAGTGGAGCCCACTTGTATGATTCTCGTATAAGCTGTAACATATATACGAGTTCTTCCTGCGCTTCCTTATTTTCTCTCAGCTGCAGTACACTTTTTGGTCTCTTACAATTATAAAAATATTATATATAAAAAAATCCTTCTCTCTTTCTCACCGGGTCAAACCCACACCAGCGGCGAATCTTTCCTCGCCATAATCTGAGCCCCAAAAACCTTTCCTCAGGTAACTAATTGCCTGATTTATTCTCTAATCTAACTGTTAGGGTTTTATTCAATTCCAATTCTAGGTTCAATAGCTTCAGTTTTCACTATTTTTTTTCTTTCTTGGTATTATCTGTATTAGATATGTAAAGTTTTGTGTGATTCCAGTGAATTCCCATAATTTCAGTGAATTCCCATAGTGAAATCTCTGTTTGGTTGCTAAAGTTGCGTTCTTTTCATTCTTATTTTATTATATTTTTCTTATCTTAGATATTATTGTTATTATTAGAATCTGTTTCTGTAATTTGGAAATCGAAAATCATAAAAAAAATGATTTTTGTTCTCAAGGATATTTTACATGTTTTGAATAATGGGGTGACGATAATTGAACAGCTGAATAAGAGATTATTATTCTGTTGCAGCCATTGAGTTAAATCAACATGGGTCCTGACTTGGAGATAAAAAGCAAACAGATTGTTGCTGTGGAAGTTTCGGATAGTAAAGAGAATATAAGTGTGCGGCAAGATCCTGAAGATAATAAGGTCTTGCAATGTGCAAGTAATTGTCAGGACAAAGGCTTTCATGATGATCAAGATAAGGCAGCTGTTGGAAGTGCGGACGTGGAGGTTAATATAATTGACTGTACCAATGCCAGTGACAATGAGCAAATTGTAGCTAGATATGAGGATTCGACTGAGAGCATGAGTTCTTTTGGGGACTTGGAATCTGAGACTAAGAGTGTTTCTTCTGATACTGAAGTTGAGTCACAGTTATTTGTTGGAGGGGGATCGATCTCTATATTTGATGGATATGGTGGAGCATTTCAAATGAGGTATTTATTAGTTTGATTGATTTATTTTGTGGACGCATAATTTAGTGCTCAACTGTAAGTACGGCAACATAAGAAATCAATTAATCTAATACTACCTCTTAGGTATTGCATCATGAAATAATAATTATGGACTATCATCAATTATCAACTTTCCTTTCTCAGTGAAATTACATAGTTGAAATTTAGTAGGGGGCAAACTTGTGCAAACCTCCATGGTTGTCATCATTGTTGTCATTGATTAACTTGCCACCTGCTATGTTAACCTGTATTTTGCAGTATGAATGGCCTTAAAACATAAATTTGGGTTAGGATTGTGAGAAAAAAGAAAATTTTAGATCCACGTAGCAAACCATCCAGTGTATGTATTTTATTATCTTGTTTGCTGAAAGGTAGGTAATAGGCCTCTCTTTGACATTGCAGTGGAAATCATAGTAATAGTAACTTACAGCTGTGTTTTCCTAAACTCGCATCTACAGTTTCATAGGAGCACCAATGTTATTGTTACATTGCTGCTACCTGACCTCTCATTCTTTGAAAGGTTGTTGAAGGGTTGTAATGCTTGCCCTCTGTTAAAGTAAAAATTTCTGTTCTCATTTCCAATTTACTCCTGATGAATAAGCAGTGGCGAACATATCCACAATCAAATCATTGTATGGCCTAAATCCTTGCTATAAATTTTTATTTTTTTATCTTGCTTCTCTATTAAAGTTAAAATTTATGTTCTCATTTCCTATGTACTCCTGATGTATGAGCATTGACAGACATATCCATAATCAAATCATTGTATGGCCTAAATCCTTGCTGTAACAATTTTTATCTTGCTTCAATGAGACTGATGCGGTTCCTTCTTTTTAGTATATATTTACTAGCTGCATTTGTCACAGCCAAGTCCTCCTGAGTCTTGCATGTTTTCCTTTTTGTTTAGTATATGTAAGACAAAAGAAAAAAATCTTAAGATGTTTTCCTCAATTTTACTATGTTCGTGTGCTGTTTGCTTGATTTAGCTTTCAAATATTGTTTCCCATGCAACCTTTGTGGCTATTTTCAATTTTCCAGGAGGAAAAGATTGACAGATCATTGGAGGAGATTTATACGTCCTCTTATGTGGAGATGTAAGTGGGTAGAATTGCAAATTAAGGAATTTCAGTCCCAAGCGCTCAAGTATGACAGAGAAATTGCAGAACATGAACGGAGAAAACTATTTGATCATGAAACATTTATGGAAGAAGGTTTTCCTGTGAAGTCACTGCCATTTTCTACTTGTATGGAAAGAAAGAAAGCAATGAAGAGAAAGAAAAGAAAGAGATTTGAAGAGACTGCGGATGTAGCATCATATATGTTACAACACAACCTCTTCTCATATTATGGTATTAAAGTTGCCAATCCTTGCCTTCTGTGTTGTTTATACTCCTATTCTTACAAATATTTTGCTGTAAATGAAAAACAATAAGCCTCAACTTCCTTTTCTTTTGATTCTGTATTGAGCAGAAAATAGGAAGTCTGCTATTGATGGTGCTTCTATCGATGATGGTTGCCTTAACCTTGGTAAGGAAAAATATTATTGACTATTACTTTTTGGGAATGAATGATTTCCTGGCCAAGATCTATGAAATCCGTGCGTACTCCTATAGATATTTTATGTGGAACTTCCCATTTGCTTGCCTTACCATATAAGCTTTAGAATATGGGTTAAAATAAAAAAAATTCTAGTATGCCTAACTGACTTTATTTGCTTCTATATTTTGAGCTTTTTGTTCAGTGAAGGACTCTCATTTCAATCTCTTTAGAGGGGGGCATGTCAGGACTTTTGTGTGTATCAAAGATGTCTTGTTTGAAAGTAGCCTCATGCATGCTGTCTGTCAATAGTTTTGGTTGTTGATTTGATGCTTCTCTCCTCTGCATCATTTCATTTGTTTTTTTTTTCTTTTTTTTTAAGAAAATGTCAAAGTACTTGTCTAATTCCATGTTGACTAGGAACATTGCAATTATTCAGGTTAATGAGAGCAGTAATTTGAAATGTTATAGGTGATCCATCTGCACTCACTCACTCATATGTTCAAGACATGATTGTTCAAAAACATAAGACTATTATATGTTTCCTGATTATTGTTGTGGTTGAAAATTCTGCAAGGTTATTGGGTTCTTAATGTTCTTTTATAGGTGGTGATTTTTCAGCTAAGACAATTAATGGCAATGATGAGTTTGGATTTCAAGATGGATTGGCGTCTCTTCAGTCAAGTGATAACATCAGTGAACATATTCTTAGACAAATAGAGGTGCTAAAATCGCAAGTACATAAGTTGAAGGCCAGGGTAGACAAAGTTGCTAGTGAAAATCCTGTGAAATTCTCTTCTGTCAATGCATTGAGCTTACTTGCACCATCTGATGCTTTGACCAGTTCTGATTGCAATCCAGCTTCAGTTGCCAAAAGGGGAGATAGTACGCCTTCTAGATTGCCACATGCTGTATCTAACATGGGAAATGTTATGCCTGAAACTGCAGTTTCAAGTCATAGAGAGGCCACCTCTCGATCTGATATGATTGGGAGCACAGGCCTACTGCATGTTGGGGCTTCGTGTGGAAATGTACGTGCTTCTTCCACGATTTATAATTTACCTCATTTTCACTCATCATTGTTTGAAACTACAGTTTTAAGTCATGGAGAGGCCACTTGCTAACAATTGTTAAGTCTTATGAAGCTGTTTATTTGTCATATTTTCAGGCTGAGAAAGGAATTCTGATACATAATGCTGCAGTGAAAGAGGAGATAGGAAACTCGAAAAAATCCAATAGTGGTGTAACAGAGAAGCCTTGGGGAGTGATGGAAAAGCAAACAACCCAAGCTTCAGAACCTGAGCTGCCAAAAGAGATGCTAGTGACTCGTGCGCGTTTCGGTGGGAAATCACTTCCTAAATCCAGGCTCAATGTTTCCAATAACAAGAGAAAGCGGGGGAGGAGAAAATAAGGCTTCCCAAAAGAAAAGTTGGCACCTACTGTGATTAGAATTGTACATGCTGCTTATTCTGACTTGTCTTCTCTCTATTCTCCCCTTTATACTGCAAAATCAAGTGCATAATTCTTATTCTGTAAATCTCTCTCCATCTGCTGCCACTTTGTGCACTGTTTCTAAGTTTGAATTCTATTGTTTTGTTGTGATTCGTACTTCCATAATACATTAGTTTTTATTCATTAAAAAAGGGTTCATTAGCCATTACACATTCAAATTCTCACAGGTCTTTTTAGGCAAGCAGTGATGGTAATTAAAGAGTTGTTATAATTCAATCTGCACGAGGCTCTCATCTCCTTGCATCGAGACTTTTTGGCAAGAAGGGCATGCTAAAATAAAATGAAAGGTTGATGGCTTGACTGGGTTGCTTTCATAGTAAAATAAATGAAAGGCACGGGGTTTTTTTGTTTTGTTTTGTTTTTTTGGTCATGCTGGAGAACGAGCAGTAATTTTCTGCAGCTGCACCTTTTGGTATTGAAATTGAAAGGAGGGAAGTGAAAGGGGAATTTACTTTATTTGAGGAAAGAAGTTAAGTGTAAAGAGCTTCAGAATGGAAAAGTAGGGCATTCCTGAGTTTTATCAGCAATCACACCATCTCTACTGGCTCCTCCTTGAAGCCAACGACTCTTCCAAGCCAGGAATCAGATTTCATATTAAGAAAAGAGTTGTTAGATCAGATCATGTATTCTTTGCTTGCATCGACCTCCAAACTCAACAAAATATTCCCTTTCTTTTCATCTTTATCCTCCTATTCCATTGTATAATAACCTCTCCATCGATGCTACTCTTGTGTTCAAGTTTGCAAAATGGGGATGATCATGAGTTTCATGGGAAAAGGTTAGCCATAGTGTGATCTAATACTGTGTAATTTTGCTGATGCTTTCCTTTTACCCCCCTTTCTTCAATTTCCCTTCGATTCCAACCTAGTTTTATTCTTCCTTTTGTTTTCGTTTCTCAAATCTAAGTGAAGGTATGAACAAGCGTTTATGTGATTGTGTTTAAGATTGTGAATAATCATGAGCCGACTGTTTGCTGGCAGGGCTGCCCATTCCTTCAACACAGATGCCGAGTTATGTGATGGGATCACTCTATAAGCAATTTGTGGACAAAAATATCAAGACATTCGATGAATTCCATGTTGCTGTTCTTGAAATCTTCAAGTAAGATTACAATTTCCGCATATTGTTTTTCATAAAATGTTATAAGAACACAAGTAAGAAAAAAATATAGAATGAAAGTTCTCATGCACGTGTCTGTCTTAGGTTTTGCCTTCTTGCATTTCTATTGTCATGATGAGTATGGAGAGTTAAGGTTTGTTACGGTTTTGTTTATTTTTGTATTTTAAAAATATTTATAAAAATATTTATTTATTTTTTATTTTAAATTAATATTTTTTTAGTATTTTTAGATTATTTTGATGTGCTGATATTAAAAATAATTTTTTTAAAATAAAAAAATATTATTTTAATATATTTTTAAGTAAAAAAACACCATCTAAAACCTTGCGAGAAAGACTTATGCTGGTCCAATTTATTTATTTTTTCTATGGGGATGGACTATCCTGATTGGTAATTGCTATGATTACATAAGAAGGCTGAAGGGGCATCTCTTGTTCCTTCTTTGAAGTGATGTTTGATTAATCTATCTGGTGTAAAATGAGATTATCTCCGAGTTAATTATAACTTAGTCCCTATAGTTTGAAAAAACTAATTAATTAGTCCTTATGTATTTATTCCGCATATTTTTTCATTTATAACTTAATCCTTTTCATTTATTTCATGTTCCCTTTCAATTCCTTTTTATTTTTATTCTTATTTTATTAAATAGAAAAAAGGAAAAAAAAGAAGGTATAGGATGGAAATATTGATCAGAAAAGATTTTGTTTTTTGAAACAAAATAATACTAAATTAAATACATTCAACACTAGTCAAATGATTATTTAATTGATATTATAAAGATTAATTAATTTATTTTTGATAAACTATATATGAACCATGTTTATAACTTACTCAATTATCTCTAGTCCTATATATATATATATATATATATATTCCTTCTAACAAAATTACCCTCTTAAACAACTTTTACGCAGCACATTCAATTCGTCATTACCTGGAAAACATTATGATGTGCCCTCGAGGAAGGATGTAGAGGTTAGTTCAACCCTCAAGGATGATCTCCCTGCACATTCACATATATTCTCATTAGCTTCCAAATTCTATAAATCTCAAATTAATATACAACATTATAAACTGTCCTACAGGCTGGTTACAATGATTGGAGAGCAGCTCCAGAGTTAGAAAAGAAGGAAATGTTTATCAATTTCATGAAGGAAAAATTAAACACTGGCAAGTTAGATGACTCTACCTTTATCATTGGGCTAGCAACACCTCCAGCAGCCATGGCTGCTAAAAGAGCAGGAGAGAATGTGCCCCAGTTAGGGTTTATCAAGGCCATCCCTGATGTCATCTTTGTGCCATCCGCAACGATACTCGCCCTTGTCTCAGCCAAGCTCACTAAAAGGATGCTACAAGGAAGCCCTATAGCATCTTGATGACTCCATCATCCTAAACAAATAATTAATTCGATTGATGCAATGCGCGCTAGCTCTACAATATTGTTGGCCATTACTTGAAAAGTTTCAAAGAGTGATTATCATTAACATTATTAACAGATTGCCTGGAGTTAATTATATTGTCCTTTTCAAGGGAATACACATATATATATATATATGTTTGATGATCCATATATGTGTTCATAAATTCTATTGTCAATGGGAAAAGATTAAATATCATATTAATTTATCAATGTGCATGGCACCTTCCCTTCTACAAAAACCGAGATTAAATATTTACTTTATCAGAGCTGAACAAGTCGGTGCTGTGATCAGAATGAGAAAGTATATAATAACTAAGATGCCGAGCTCAAATAAGAGTAAACTAGTACTAGGAAACCGGAGAATCACATTTTTTAAGAACTCAGCTCGTGCACAACAGTCAATGAGACAAGAAAGACCAGAAACGACGTCTACGCTATTTATTCAACATTATGGCTCTCCATCTTCTTATTACAATGATACTAACAGTCATGAATATATATAGATTCAGTTTTTGGAAATGTCTAAGTACAAGTTGTTGCATTTTATTGAGTGAAAAGGGAAAATAAAGGTTGGGATAATGGATTTCTTAAGGGCATTTGGAGGTGCCCTTTGAGTTCAACTTGTCTCTGTAGCATGGACATTCTGACTTGTTTCCGTAAGTCCCTGAAGGCACACACTTGCAATCTTTGCAGCAGATTATACAGTAGTCATAGCAGCGTTGGTAGTATCCCGCCTTGGCACACCTAGCCTTGCACTTTGGATCACAGAAACCTGTCACGTTTTCCAAGCCAATAAATCTACAATTAGTCTGTAATAATAAATAAAAAAAACCCAATACTATAAAATATATGTGTGTGTTGTGTATAGCAGCTAGGTGAATGGTTCTGATTACTTGGAATTGCTGGGGAGGGAGGTGGAGGTGACGCGACGTGGTTGGGCACAGCCATGGTGAACCGAAGGAAAGAGGACAGGAGGACCACTGAAAGTAGCAGCAGTGCTGCAAAAGAGAGCTTCATTTTTTTATATCAGCAAGGCTTGATTTGCAGGGCTAGCTAGAGGTCACTGCTTGGGAGGTGATGGCCTTGAGGGGGTTTACAAGGGTATTTATAGTGGCCTAAGGAGACTATAAGGTAAGCCCTACGTGGGAAATTGCAAGAGATTATTAACTAATTACACATTGCGAGGAGGGTTTTTTTGGGGGCGGGGCATCGATATGGATTTGTCTCGACTTGTGTAGCCCGGCACTAGCAGGTTTCTTTTCTTTCTTCTTCTTTTTGTGCCACTAGCAGCTTCCTCGCTAGGTGTTAATAAATTCAAGAACATGTACATCCACAGCAGATAGGTTTGGAACGCTCTGAGCAGATTTCGACAATGGACCACCTACTGCGGTTTTAATTAATTCTCCTCTTGCTCTTCGCAGCATTAGCATGTACGAAAAGCTGAGGCTAGTGCTAGTGGAGTTGTGATCTCCTCCTGCCAAGAATTGCTCGTGTAGCCACATGCTCGACCAAATTACATCAATTCAAAACATTGGCTATGTGAACTATAGTTTAAATAAGTAATAGTATTTATTCATTTTTCCTTTTCTGACTGAGGCTTTTGTTTCGTGCTCTCGTGGAAGCACTCTTTGTCGGTGTTTGGGAGTGTTTCCACCGAAACGACGATCCACAGAACATAAAAATTCAATTCTTTAAGAATCACTGTTTCAACTAAGAATATTGACTGAATTCTACTATGAATGGCATTGTACATTAATGGTGTATTTCTTCATTTCGGTTATTGAAATTTATTCTTTTATAATTTTATTATTTTAAAAATATATTTGGCAGTGTGGTAGCAGTTGCTTTTCAAATAACTTTTCGTGTCGAAATGCATGTAAATAATATTTTTTTTATTTTTAAAAAATTATTTTTGATATTAGCACAATCCAAAACATATAAATTATATTAAATTTTAATAATAATTTTTTTTTAAAAAAACGCTGTAAGTAGTTTTATAGGTGCAGATTTTTTCCACTTTACATGCTCTTTATGATAAGTGTAAAAAACTACACCCTTTTTAATTTTTACCGATCAAAAAGCATGGAAAACTTTATTTTAGTCCTTGAAGTTTTGATTTATGTAAATATGGTCACTCTTTTAGCTTTTTATAATCTGATCTAAAATTTCATTTTTTCCATGAAAACAATG
>Ga0307515_10026196_pt1 | contig 10048 bp, 9 predicted proteins | sample 17_EM_MG_FD_194513 | JGI IMG/M metagenome (GOLD analysis project Ga0307515, IMG submission 194513) | Populus trichocarpa ectomycorrhiza microbial communities from riparian zone in the Pacific Northwest, United States - 17_EM | ecosystem: Host-associated > Plants > Roots > Unclassified | place...
AAAAACTGTCCATGTGCTAATGTAGGATCTTGAGGTTTTCTGACTCGTTGCATGTAGCGTGCAGGAGAAGATGACGTCGCGTTTCTGGACACAGGTTTTTGGTATTTGCTGATTGTAATATATAGGTATCTCTTGGAGGAACTGCTAGTGATAGTGATGAATCCGGTGATCAAAAGCATGTGTTCAGGCCAGCCAAGGAAAAGCGTTTGAGGAGATGTCGGCCACTGCTGATCAAATGAAGAATGCCATGAAGATTAATGCATGGCTGGGTCAGCTTCCAAGGGAGTTCTGATAAGATTATTAATTAGCAACTTGAGAAAGCCATGCGGGTCAGGGAGAGTCGGAGAAGGTCCCAGCCCTTCATAATATTAAAGCTATGACTATGGCGCTGGAAGATTTATCTCGAGCCAGGCTTTGGCGAATAAGGAAAGGTAGAAAGAAGATGAGCAGTAGCAATTATTATACCATTTTATTTATTGTTATTGTAATGATATTTTAAAAAAAAACAAAAAACAAATCAGTTTTAGTGATCAAGACTATCAGAAGATCCCAATAAGTGGATATATATCCTTACCAATACGAAGTACAGAAACCCAATTTTTATTGTTCACAGCAAAGAGAAATTGCTGGATTACAAAATACATAATAACTGAAGGCAAACAAACTAAGCAGAAATTAAACAACAAACTAGCGGCTTCTTTATGTCCGACTAGCTGCAAACTAATGACTTAGTCCTTCAATCTTTGAGGAAGCTGAATGGCAGAGTCATAAGCAACCCCAGCCTTCCAATCACTTGGTAAAACATTATCTGCTTGGACCCATGTCACCCCTGCGCTGCCACAGACCTGGAGCTTCAAGCTAATGGCACCCTTTGGTGGATTAGGTATATCCCACACTGCCCCATAGGCTCTTCTCATGCCTCTCCATTCCTTGCAATCCTCCTGCATGTAATTAAATTAAAGACATCACGTCAAGTTCTCACATGCTAGTTCCTGTATATTAAAGGTAAAAAAAGAATATCAGAAGAAGAAATCAAAACATACCTGCCGTAATTCCACAGCCAAAATCTCATTTTGGCCAGCTTGGTACAGAAGAACTATGGCCAAGTACTCAGGAAACCTGCTGTGTTCATGGACCTTGAACATGAGATTATAACCATTGTAGCGGCAAGGGATCCTCCTGAATTCTACATCAACAACACCATATGCGAACAGCTCTAGGGCCATGTTTGGACGTGCCATTCTTGCGTATGCACGTGTGCTGAGGATGAAGTCAGTTTTGTCTCCTTCACCATAGTCAGTAACCACTACGTTCACCCCATCATCAGAGCAAAGGTTTGAAGCTTTGCATCTCACCTGAAATTGTTATCAATCAACGATATGTAAACCAGCATTATATATCAATAGTTAAACACATTTGTTTATTACCCTGAAAGTAACAGTTAATTACTTTCAATACTGATAATTAAGTGCCTTGAATTCAAGTACCTGATAGCAACCACCACAGCCAGTACCATTCTTGAAGAGTCTTGAAACACCAGCTACATTAGCGTCATTGACCGTCCTTCCATATCCTCCAAACCCGCAAGCTCCAGCTGCATTAACATTTACATGCATGCATTTCAGTACTTGTTTCATGCAAAACATATATGTTGTTAATTAAGCTTACACAGCAGTAGTCCTCTTACAAATATTTACATTTGCATAACTAGATAAACAATTAATATAATTATGAACTCTGAATAAATAGGAGATCTCGACACACACACATTTATACTTACTTGGGGTCCCTAAGCAATCAGGGCTCCCAAAATAAGTTGCTCTTGAGCATGTGTAGTCTTGGGAGTGACTTATTGCAGGCAGTAGTGCCACTGCCACGACACAAAGAATGGAATAACCATATTTAAGCGCAAACCCCATAATTATCATCACACTGCCACACTTGTATAATCAAGTAAAGGTAACTAGTTGAGAGAGAGTATAATAAGAGAAAGAAGAAAATGGATGAGAAAGCATGATTTCACAATACCCTATTTATAGTTGAGGTCTGAGAGGCTGTGGCAGCTATTGAGGAATTGCTGCTACTTTTTTTTTTCTTTTTTCTTTCAAATGGGACTAATTAGGTGGTAGGATGAGGTTAATGGTGTGCACATGTCAATGTAGACTCACTCCTTTATTAACCCCTCGAGACCTCATTTCCATGGTGTACTGGAAAGAGGATACATTTGCAAAAAGTCTGCCTCCCTGTTGTCTCTCTTCACTTTTTTCGCCCACTCCTCGTGCTTAAAATATTCTCAAAGCATTCAAAATGGTTTTTATGCTATTTTTTTTTTTAGTTTAACGTAGATGTCCGGAACAGTTTGCACGCACTTTAATTAATCCTACGGGCCCTGAAGTTAATGACCATGTAAACCTCCAGTTACCATCATATAAGCAACCACAAGGCTCAAACCTGAAACCACAGAGAGAGCAAACCTCTTGATCTCAAGTTTTTACCATTGTACCACCAACTTATGGTTTATTATTATTGTACTTTGGGGAAGAGGTTTTCTCCTCAATGTGATGTGACAACTGACAAATCATGACATTTTCTTGCTTCGGACATTCAAAATAACGAAGAAAAAAAAAAAACCCACTTGGTGATATTCTTTTTATATATGTTATGCTTAGTTTTGTTACAAGGAACTCTCGACTGTTACCACTAATGCCATGATATGAAAGGGCTAACATATATAAAACTAAACAATTGAGATGAGATTAATTAATTTTAATGTTCATCACTATATACCTGCCGACATTTAACTCAAGTGGCGGTTTTCTAGTTTCTACTGGGTGAGACCAGGATGCATGGGAGTAAGAGAGGAGAGATCTAATCCTGATTAGTGTAAATTACATAATTGATTATATTTTAGGTTTTTTTAAAAAAAATTACTAATTTGAGTCCTACAAATTTTAGGGTTATTGGAGATTTATATGGTCGTTAACTTAAGAGTTCATGAGATTAGTCGAAATACATTCAAACTGACTTGAACATCTATATTAATAAAAAATATGTTATCAATGTCATAATATTTGGTATCACAGTTAAGAAAAAATTAAAAATTAATATCTCACCATTAAAAAGAACAAAATCTAAGTTGACGTTAAAGGTCAAAATTAATTTAAATTAGGCAAGAAGCATTTTAAATCTAAATTAAAATAATAATAATGCCTGCTTTAGATACAACTTGATTTAAATGTAAAAAATCTTAATGTTATACAAAGAACAAGTTTAAAATGGATAAATATTTAGATTGGATCATGAAGTTGAAAATTAAAAACACAAGTACAATGATAGCAACAACTCGTTAATTAATTTTTATTCATGTGTTTATAGAATTTTTCACAAAATTAATTTATACTTGAAAAATATTTTTTTAAAAAAAATTATCCAGTGATTGTTTAAAAGAATAGCCGTTAATATGGAGGAAAAAATAAAAGAAAAGTACGTTGTTATTTAGCATCGAGAGTAAAAATACCCTGAATCAAATCTTAGGGCTATATTTTTTTTTTCTAATTACTTATATTTAAAGCTTTTTATATTTCATATTTATTAGAAATAATAGTAATATAAATTTCAAATCGAATTTAGATCTGAAACTCATCCATTTAATAAGCAGGTTACCGAATTCGGAAAAAAATCAAATTTAAATATTCAAAACTATATAACAGATTCATTTAATTACATTATAAGGAGAGTCAGATAACATTATACTATAAGTACACATCTGTTTGTAAAGTATAACACACACACACACACACACACACACACACACACACACACACAGGCTTTTACTTGTTTTGTTTTCGGTCGTGAACTAAGAACAAACTATTTGAATAGAAAAATCTCACCGAGTACGTAATTTTCATGAAAATGCCTAAATGCCACGAGAGAAGGCATTTTCGAGAAGGTCATTCAGTGATAAGGTTTCTTCGAATGCTAAAATATTATTCGAGAAGCTGATAATTTGTAACTCAATTGATATTAATGTCTCTTCTGTCATTAGGAGGTTTTGATTTCCAATCTTTTCTTTGCAATAAACAAGTAAAAGCCAAAACCATGTAGCAGAAGCACAGGGGTTCTCATCTCCACAGCCTTGTTTCTCCTTCAAAACACGTTTTCTGTTCACAGCTTGTCAGAGTCTTGAGTCTTTCATCAATTCAATCTCCAATCCTCCAGCCAAAGACTCTTTAAAATAACCTAAAAAAATAGAGGATTTTAAGAACAAAACCATGAGCAATTTTAACTCTCAACAATTATCAGCTCAGTGGTTCACTCATAACTTGACAGTTCACACACATAACGCATAGATCCCTCCTAAGAGAATGAAGGCCTGTTTGAAATAGTGACAATCACTATAAAGGGTTTGTGAAGCATGACATCACCCTCAAGAATGGGCTATAAGCACTTGAAGCAAATAATGGAAGAGGCACTGTTGATAACTGGGGCCAAAATGTGTATGGGGCATCCCCTCCCTACACTTGCAAATCTGTGATGAGAAAAGAGAAAAATGTCTTATATGATAGGGGATGAAGCTCCTATTACCTGACAACAAGGAACACCACTAACCAAATTGCCTCTTTTGATCACTAGGGATCTCAAGATCCAACAAATTTTACAGAAAAATCAAAAAGCAAATCCAACTTGTAACGCATGCTTACTATACTGTCAAATCAGCAATTTAGATACAAGCCAAAACACTTTCCAAGTGTCTCACTGAATAAGTTTCAGGTAACAAATATGAAGCAATAATGCTGAGGTGGTGTACCCATGAAAAGAACAAGCAATTGCACTAATTTCATGCCAGAACATACTTGATCTCAAGAGCAAGAGCAGTGGATTGGTGAAGAGCAGGACTGATGCAAAGTTGGTGCATCGATTGAAAAGGTGTAAGGCGGTGATTGAATGTGCATGTTCTAGAGAGTTGGTTCCTCTATCTCTATTTTTTGGAGGGTTCAAATGGTTTGCACATCAACGCATTGGAAGTAAAAATTATTTCATTACAATGCCATGAAAAAGCATGTTCAGCATCAAATTTTCTAAAAAATGATCAATGAAGTCTTGTGGTCACCGCATGACCACCTAACTAAATACATCAAGTTTGGCACTGCCATCAGAAAATCGAGCATTTACAAATGTAGTGCAAGAAATCACAAGTGCCATAAATCGAGCATCTTAAAACTTTCCATGCAGAATAACAGCAGCAGCAGCAGCAGTTGAAATGTGAGCGCAGGCTGCTCAGCCAAAATGCATTTGATAAGAGAGCAAATTTCTAAAGCCTTCTCAATTGTGGAAGTGATGCTAAGTCATTTTCTTCCAGAAATTAAATTGTTTATGTTTTGAACCAAGTGTCCAAACCTTTGATTAAGATCAAGTATCAGTTACTTTTGGGAAGCCAAAAAGAAGTTCTCCCTCCTCACACCCCCAGTTTCTTCCCCCATAGGCAAAACATAAACTCCCTCCCTCCAGTGTGTGCTTGCACACAGACACACACACAAACATGTGCAAGCAAGCCTGCAGTTGTATTTGCTGGCTATCATTTAAACTTCCACTTGCAACTGTGAGCAGGCCAAACAGGCATTGTTCTGACAGCTTCTGTATCCTGTAATACAAATGTACAAGTAAAATGTATAAAACCAACCCAGTCATTAGCGCCACTCGACCTGAATTTGTTTTTTCCTTGCCCACCAATACAGTCTGTGAGGTTTGGAGCAAAGCCCACCAAGCCCATTGTGCCCCAGAACAAGGTAAGTTGAGATGAGACCCATGCTACCCAACCCAACTCTCAAGATCACCGAGCTACCTTGTTAGGGGAGGTCAGGATGAGGTCGTGGCTCCTCATGGAAAATTGCAACCATTATCCCACATCCAGCTCTGCTAAAAAGAGGAAAATAGAATATCTTTCAGCATTCATTTTTGACAGATGAGAAGACAGTGTGACATTACTGTTCTGGGTAATCATTCAGACTAGTTCACAACAAAAGGGACCAAACCCTGCCTAAGAACTTCAGTTCCTAGTAACCAGCAACCATAGATTGAGGTTCGTAACCAAACTGATAACTATCTGATTAAAAAGTAACCGTTAATCTTACCAATTCTGCTTTCACTTTCTTTATTTCTTTCCTTGCAAGTTCAACACCTGTTGCTTGACCTTGAAATCTCCCAATTGGCTGTAGATTGATAGAGAAAGTGCAGAAAAATTTGATTCTGAATTCTAGAGACTGATTGCAGTCAAGAAAGAAAAACTAGCAAGATATAAGATGGGATAGAATAGAGTACCACCTATCACAAAAATACCCGCTTTATCATGATCGTTGATGAGGGTAAAGCAGAGCGGTTTTCCCTTGAACCAGCAGCCAAAAGCATGGCTGCTTCTCCCCGAGCATTACCAACACAGAGAGTAAATATAGGTGGCTTGACATACCTACAGTGGTGTAAAACATTCATTAAAGAAAATATACGCAAGAATTTCCTCATGGGTGGGATTTGGGAAGGTTTACTTGTTGCTTTCATAAATGCCACTGAGCTTAATTTAAAATCACAAAGCAGAGAACACACTTAAATAGAGGTCATTAATAAACTATTATCACTATAATATATGCTCCACTACATATAAATATCCTACTCGTCAGAATTAAACTAGTCCTTGCTCGCACTATCAGCCAGTAGACTTTGGAGTTGGCAATGATAAATGTATTGCCCTATAGAGCATTTAAAGCGCACTATTCATGCGATCACATGCATATGAATATTTACAGAAGCATACATAAATACATAGAAAGCAAACTGCTTCTTTTCTTAGCATGGAGTCATGGACATGGTTAACATTAATAAGAAGATGCATATACTCCAACACATAAACACCTCCCTCATCCAGTCCAACACAGTAAACAGACTTGGGGAAACTTTCTAAATTCACAATCTGTTAGGAAGCGTTGGAAGCAATGACAAAAACTATTATCCTGATTCCTCCGCCGACGAAGGGAGAGAGGAAGCAAGTTGAAAGAGAGGCCCTTGAAGAAGAAGAAGATGGAGAAGAAGAGATCGTTAGGGTTCTGTTAGGGTTAGTAGTTCGTGAAGAGGCCGTTGTTGATTCTAACATACGCCTGTGGAACACGACGGTCGATGCCGTTGCGGTTGCGACCGCCATTGACGGTTGTGTTGGACGGGGGTGTGGGAGAGAGAAGAGAGTGAAGCAAAATAAAGATACCGAAGTGAAGTGAATTGTTGTTGGGTTTCGGATTTTTGAATGTTTCATGGGTCGCATATTAGGCTCAGAGGCCCAAACACAAAAGCCCAATTATTTTTACAAAATTACCTTTTTTTTCAAAAATGAAACTGATTTTGTTTAAATTGTGTGGATTCGGTTTATAAAAAAATATTTTTTTGTGAAGTATACACATAGTTAACTTTTAGCGTGTTTAGAAAAATTTTCAATTTTTTTTTTCATTTAAAAATATATTAAAATAATATTTTTTTATTTTTTAAATTTATTTTTAATATCTACATATTAAAATAATCTAAAAATAAAAAAATATAATCTTAAATAAAAAAAATTCTAAAACTATGGAAATGATAATTCAATCACTATGCCAAAGTAATGAAATTGAAATGATATGCTTAAAAAAAAAAAACGCAACTAGTACCGGGCTTGGCTTCCAGGCCCAGCTCTATAACTTTACCCACCCTTCTTTCTCCGTCGCTCCCGCCAAAAACAAATTAACAGTGGTAAGAATATATGAAAAAAGACCGCCAAACTTTTCACTTCTGTAAAAGCTTTAGCGCAAAAAGTTCCCCCAAAGAATGGAAAAACAAAGGAAGTCAGTCTTCTCACTCTGTCACTTCTCCCCGATTCTTCCTTTTCATTTTCAATTCGATTTCTTTATGTATTTAATCACCAATTATCTCTTTATTTATTCTGTAATCCTCATTCGAAGACAAAGAGGAGAGGGTAAACAAGGTTCGATCAGTCATCGGGCCATCACTCTTTGATATTTTCCAAGCCCTCCATTTCAATGGCTATGACCCAGAAGCAGCAACAATGAGTCACAACCCTGAGAAATCCCATACCAAGACTACGCGAACGGGCAACGGGAATCGGGTCCCAGCCTATGTCAAAAAAGAAGTGATTAATGAGACAAAAGATCGTGTGAATGCTGGAGTGGAAAATTGTGATTTCCCAGAAGAAAAGGACTGTTACCAGGTTGGTGGTTCTGTTATTACCGCTTCATCTACTACGGAAGAAAGGAAATTGGTGTGCACTGAAGAAAACACCATTTTGGATTTTCTAATTTCTAATTTTTTTAATTTTTAATTTTTTTTTTTGGGGGGGAGGGGATCTTATGCATATTTTGGGTTTTTTCTAAGTATAAAGAATTCATAATTGAAATAAAATTTAGTCAATAATTTTGAAGTAATATTTATATTTGCATTTGAGTAATTAAGTAATAGCCAAAGCATTCTCGACTATAAAAATGTCTGGGGGCATCAAATTTAGTCACATGAAGTAGTAGTAATTAATCATGGAAATATAATAATTCAACCTCACATGATAATTACTATATTTAAGTGATTAATTAAGATGAAATAGACATATTTTGTTAAAAAAATTATCTAGTTGCCCACATAACTAGAAAATTCTTTTATAGATGAAAATGTTAGTTCTATCATAAGGTAATGTAAATCACTTGTGTTATAATTTAAGCTCACGGAAAATATTATAATGACACAATGATTTGTTTGTTTAAATTAATTTACAGGGGAAAGTATTTCATTTTAGCTTCATTGTATGTTTAATTTTCTATGTGTTTTAAGTAAAAAATAAATTAAAAATAAAAGTTTTAGACATAAAATACTTCTACCTGATTTTCTAGGAACCTTCCGGTTGCTGATTTTTAGAGCTGGAGACAATGCATTGTCTGCGCATCCTATTTTAAAAAACAAAATAAAAGGTAGATGACACAAAATCCATCCTTTAATACAAAGGAAAAAAAATTAAGAGGCTTGTGCATGAGCCAAGCCTTTTTTTTATGGGTCAAGTGCATGGGTCCATGCACGTGCGTAACTTATTTTATTTTCTTTTTATTTTCTATATTTTTCCCTTTATTTTTCACATTTTGATCCATTTAAATAGATTGAATACAAAATAACTTGAATTGTTTTTTGGATTCCTTTGAAATTTCAATTTTTGTAATGAAATCATGGCTTTATATATATATATATATATATATATATATTTATTGGCGAGTGTTCTTTTTTCATAGCCCTTCATAATTATTATTTTTATATTTTTTTCAATCATTGTGTTTTTTATTGTTTGATTATATACCATTCAATATTTTTTTTTTCATGAAATTTTATAACATTAGATTAGATAATGTTCTTTTTTCACAACTATCCATAATGATTTTTACTCATTATATAAAAAAAATAACTTGCAATAAAAAATTCTTACTTCTACAAAAAAATATGTTGCTAGTGGCTAATTTTTTTTTTTGCTAATTTTTTTTATCCGACTTGCATTTGCACATCTTGAGAACAAGGCAAGTGAGCTTCAAGTTTCAAGTATGGTGAGTAATTGATATTCACTTGTGATATTGTGATATTGTGGGTTGAATTATATTTTTATTTTTTTAAAACAAATAGTGTATGAATATTCTTTTAGTAATATCATTAAATCAAATCAAATGAAACTTGTCACTTTAACTTCTTATCTAACTCGAGTTTCGAATTAAATTATTTAAAAGTTGACTCGAAGTGAATCATTCAATATAACGAGTCCAAAGATAACTTCGATGATTATTAAAAAACATAACATAGCTTCTGAAAAGAAAAAACTTTAAGACAATAATTTTTTTTTAATATTGAGACGATGCTAGTTTGATTCGACCTCGGTCATCCCATGACTTGAGCTATAGACTTTGATGAATTTAATAACTTTATTGTTTTTGTATATTATTTTTATTTAATTTTATCATAAAATTAGATGCTTGTAAAATCGAGTACCAAC
>Ga0307515_10026197_pt1 | contig 10048 bp, 7 predicted proteins | sample 17_EM_MG_FD_194513 | JGI IMG/M metagenome (GOLD analysis project Ga0307515, IMG submission 194513) | Populus trichocarpa ectomycorrhiza microbial communities from riparian zone in the Pacific Northwest, United States - 17_EM | ecosystem: Host-associated > Plants > Roots > Unclassified | place...
TTCGGGGTTGGCGATGGTTCCCACAGTGATTTACGTCCTTAATTCTCCGCGCCGGCTCTACATACCGGGCTGCGGCTGAGCGGGAGTCAGAAATGACGAACCGAGCAATCCTACCAGCTCATCGGCGGCACGTTCGACGAAGTCGTTCACGACCGTGCGGTCAAACTCCTTCTCTGCCGCGAGCTCCTCGTCGGCGTGCGCGAGGCGGCGCCGGATGGTCTCCTCGTCGTCGGTGCCGCGGCCGATCAGCCGGCGCTTGAGCTCCTCGACGCTGGGCGGGGCGAGGAAGACGAGTTGGGCGTCGGACATCGTGGCCCGGACCTGCCGGGCGCCCTGCAGGTCGATCTTCAGCAGCACCGGTCGGCCCTGCGCCAGCCAGCCCTCGACCTGGGCGCGGGGCGTGCCGTAGAGGTTGCCGGCGAACTCCGCCCACTCCAGCAACTGGTCGCCGTCGACGAGGCGTTGGAACTCCGAACGGCTGACGAAGTGGTAATGCTCGCCGTCGGTCTCGTAGTCGCGCTTCTTGCGGGTGGTCACCGACACCGACAGCTTGATCCATGGCGAGCGCGCCCGGATCAGCTCAATCACGCTGTCCTTGCCCACCCCCGAGGGGCCGGACAGGACGGTGAGTCGGGCTGCCGGGCGCGCGTCGTCATCCATGCTCACGGCTCATTACTACACGAGCCCGTGAGTCAGTTCGCAGCGAACTCCCCCAGGAGGGCCTTACGCTGCTGCTCACCGAGGCCACGAAGGCGGCGGCTGTCGGCGATCTTGAGCTTCTCCATGATCTGGGTCGCCCGGATCTTGCCGATGCCCGGCAGTGCCTGAAGCACAGCCGAAACCTTCAGCTTGCCGACGACGTCGTCGCCTTCCGCCCGGTCAAGCACGGCGGCGAGGGTGGTCTTGCCCTGCTTAAGCTGATCCTTCAGCTCGGCACGGGCCTTGCGAATCTCCGCAGCCTTCTCCAGCGCGGCTGCACGCTGCTCAGGGCTCAATGACGGGAGCGGCACCAGTTCTCCTCAGGTCCCTATCGCTCCGGTAGTCCAATACCGGCGCATCTGTGAAACGTGGTGTGCCAGGGAACCAAAGGGGCATGTGGTTCCCGGCGCCGGGAAAACTAGCGGTCAATGGCGGTTTCGGCAACGTGGGGGTACCCCCCACCCGGCTGCGAGCAAGCCTGGTAAGCAGGCCGTTTCACCCGATCACGGCCCGACAGGCGGCCGCGGCGCGGTCCGCCGCGGCCTGCAAAGACGCCACGCTGGGTCCCGCGCCGAGGACCTCGCGTGAGTACGAAGGCAGCACGTTCCGCAGACTTTCGCCGAAGATCGCGCGCAGACCGGCGGGGTCTCCGCCCTGCGCGCCGAGGCCCGGAGCGAGCAGTGGCCCGTTCACCTTGGAGAGGTCGTGGCCCGTCTCGCCGATGGTCGCGCCGACCACCAGGCCGAGGCTGCCGAGCGGGTCCGCACCCGCGTTGACCTGGGAAATCTCGTCGATCACGGTTTGCGCGACGGTCCGGCCGTCGGCGCCGACGGCGTGCTGGACGGCCGGGCCCTCGGGGTTCGAGGTGAGCGCGAGAACGAAAACGCCGCCGCCATATCGGGCCGCCATGTCGAACGCGGGGCGCAACGAGCCGACCCCAAGAAAGGGACTCACAGTAATCGCGTCAGCACACAGGGAACTGTCCGGATTGAGGTAAGCGGCCGCGTACGCGGCCATCGTCGAGCCGATATCGCCGCGTTTCACGTCGAGAAGGACCAGCACACCGGCCTGCCGTGACTGTCGGATAATTGACTCAAGGACGACGATGCCACGTGACCCAAATCTCTCGAAGAAGGCCGACTGCGGCTTGACGACGGCGACCCGATCGGCCAGTGCTTCGACAACCGTAAAGGCGAAGCGTTCCAGGCCGGCGACGTCGTCGGAAAGACCCCACTTGGCGAGCAGGGCGGCGTGCGGATCGATGCCGACGCACAGCGGCCCCCGGGCCTGGGTGGCACGGTGGAGGCGGCTTCCGAAGGTCTCCATGGAGGCGTTTTCCTTTCCTGTCAGGTAGCGGACACCGCCGCGGCGATCCCTTGGGTAATGCGGTCGATGTCGGCGTCGTCCGTGACGTACGGCGGCATCGTGTAGATCAGGTCCCGGAACGGGCGCAGCCACACCCCCGCGGCGACGGCGGCGGCGGTGGCCTTGGGCAGATCAACCTCCCGATCGAGCTGCACCACGCCGATCGCACCCAGGACCCGAACGTCGGCGACCCCGGGAACGGCCCGCAGCGGCTCCAGACCGGCCCGGAGACCCCGCTCGATACCTCGGACCCGGGTGGACCAGTCCTGGGCCCGCAGGAGGCCAATGGAGGCGTTTGCGACGGCACAGGCGAGCGGGTTGCCCATGAAGGTGGGGCCGTGCGCCAGCCCGCCGGCGGCACCGGCCGAGACGGCCTGGGCCACCGCGGTGCTGCACAGGGTCGCGGCCAGCGTCAGATAGCCGCCGGTCAGGGCCTTGCCGAGACACATGATGTCCGGGGTCACCCCGGCATGGTGGGCGGCAAACAACTCACCCGTACGGCCGAAGCCGGTCGCGATCTCGTCGAAGATCAGCAGGACGCCGTGCGCGGCGGTCGCCTCGCGAAGCACGCGCAGGTATTCCGGATGGTGGAACCGCATCCCGCCCGCGCCCTGCACGACCGGCTCCACGATGACGGCGGCCAACTCGTCCGCGTGCCGCTCGACCAGGTCGACCAGCTCGGCGGCATACGCCGGGTCGAAGCCGGCCGGGGGCGGCCCGGCGAAGATCTGGGTGGGCAGCACGCCGGACCAGAGCTGGTGCATGCCGCCGACCGGGTCGCAGACGCTCATCGGATGGAACGTGTCGCCGTGATAGCCGCCGCGCCAGGTGCCGAGCCGGCGGCGCTCCGGGCGCCCCCGGGCGAGCTGGGCCTGCAGGGCCATCTTGACGGCGACCTCGACCCCGACGGAGCCGGAGTCGCAGAGGAAGACGTGCTCCAGGCCGTCGGGGGTGAGCTCGACCAGGGTGGCGGCGAGCTCGACCGCGGGCGCATGGGTGAGCCCGCCGAACATCACGTGGCTCATCCGCCGGGACTGGTCGACCAGGGCCGCGTCGAGCACCGGGTGCCGATAGCCGTGGATGGCCGCCCACCAGGACGACATGCCGTCGACCAGCTCGCGCCCGTCGGCGAGCCGCAGCCGGACGCCTTCGGCGCTCTCCACGACGTAGGGCTCGCTGCGCCCGGGCATCGGCCCGTAGGGATGCCACACATGCGCCCGGTCCAACGCGAGGAGATCAACCTCGGCCGTCACCGCGACACCATCCCGCCCGGTCGCGCCCCACCGCCGGCCCGACCAAAAACCGCGGTCACGGCCGGGCCTTCTCCCTGGTTTGGGAGTAGGACTTGGCCGCGGCCTTGACCAGCGCCGGGCCTCGGTAGATGAAGCCCGTGTAGAGCTGGACCAGCGCCGCCCCCGCGTCGAACATCCGGGCCGCGTCGTCCGGCTCCACGATGCCGCCCACGCCGATGACCGGCAGCCGCCCGCCCGTCTCCTCGTGGACGAAATGCACCACCTTGCGGGCCCGCTCGGTCAGCGGCCGCCCGGACAGCCCGCCCGCCTCCGCGGCCCGCGGCTGGTCGGCCGCCGCCAGCCCGTCGCGGGACAGGGTGGTGTTGGTCGCGATCACGCCCGCCGCGCCGGCCGCGAGGCAGACCTCGAGCAGCTCCGCGATGGCCGGCTCGGTCAGGTCGGGGGCGATCTTCACCAGCACGGGCGTCTTGCCCACCAGCGCGCCGAGCAGCGCGCCCAGCGCCGATTTGTCCTGCAACGTACGCAGGCCGGGCGTATTCGGCGAGGACACGTTCACCGCGATGTAGTCCGCATACGGGTGCAGCAGGTTGTAGGACGTCAGGTAGTCCTCCACCGCCTCCTCCAGCGGCGTCACCTTGGACTTGCCGAGCGAGACGCCCAGCGGCACCGCCAGCGGCCCCAGCTCCTCGAGACGCGCCGCGAGGGCCGCCGCGCCCGCGTTGTTGAAGCCCATCCGGTTGATCACGGCCTCACTGTCGCGGAGCCGGAACAGCCGGGGCTTGTCGTTGCCCGGCTGCGCCCGCGCGGTGACCGTGCCGACCTCGACGAAGCCGAAGCCGAGCGCCGGCCAGGACGGCAGCGCCACGCCGTTCTTGTCCATGCCGGCCGCCAGCCCCACCGGGTTCGGGAATTTCACCCCAAAGGCCTCGACCGGCGCCGGCACGGCGTAGCGCGCGTGCAGCAGCGACCGGGACCGGACGCCGAGCCCGGCGAGCCGGTTGAGCGTGAACTCGTGCGCCTTCTCCGCGTCGCCACCGCCCAGCCGAAACAGGACAGGCCGGACGGCGCTAGTAAAGACGCTCACGTCATCACCTCCGCTGGCGCTCCAGTGATGGCATTCGCCAAGCACAGAGTTGCTGGTTCGCTCGCAAGCTCGCTCACTCGCTCTCCCGGAGCATGGCGTGCAGCTCCTGCAGCGGGCGGACCTTCATGTCGCCGCGCATCAGGGCCTCTATGCCCATCACCGCCGCGGCCGCGCCCGGCACCGTGGTGATGCTCGGGATGTCGTACGTCACGGCGGCGCTGCGGATCTCGTAGCCGTCCGACCGGGCGCTCGCCCCCGAGCCCTGCGGCGTGTTGATGATCAGGGCGATCTCGCCGGCCTTGATCATCGCCACCGCGTTCTGGCCCGGGCTCTCGAAGTGCTTGGGCACGACCTCGCACTCGATGCCGTGCCGGCGCAGCACCTCGCCGGTGCCGGCGGTGGTGACGATCGTGAAGCCGAGGTCGGCGAGCCGCTTGATCGGGAAGATCATCGAGCGTTTGTCCCGGTTTGCCACCGAGACGAAGATCTTGCCGCTGGTCGGCAGCGAGCCGTACGCCGCCGCCTGCGACTTGGCGAACGCCGGGCCGAAGCCGGGGTCGATGCCCATGACCTCGCCGGTCGACTTCATCTCGGGGCCGAGCAGGCTGTCCACGCCCTTGCCGGCGGGCGTGCGGAACCGCTTGAACGGCAGCACCGCCTCCTTGACCGCGATCGGCGCGTTCGCCGGGGTCTCGCCGCCGTCGCGGCTGCGGAACAGGATGCCCTCCTCGCGCAGCTCCTTGATGGTGGCGCCGAGCATGATCCGGGCGGCCGCCTTGGCCAGCGGCACCGCGGTCGCCTTGGAGACGAACGGCACGGTCCGCGAGGCGCGCGGGTTGGCCTCCAGGACGTACAGGGTGTCGTCCTTGAGGGCGTACTGGACGTTGAGCAGGCCGCGCACGCCGACGCCGCGGGCGATCGCCTCGGTGTAGCGGCGCACCTCGGCCAGGTGCGAGCCGGCCAGGGTGACCGGCGGCAGCGAGCAGGACGAGTCGCCGGAGTGGATGCCGGCCTCCTCGATGTGCTCCATCACGCCGCCGAGGTAGACCTCGCCGCTGGCGTCGCAGAGCGCGTCGACGTCGATCTCGATCGCGTCGTCGAGGAACCGGTCGACCAGCACCGGATGGTCCGGCGAGATCTCGGTGGCCCGGGCGATGTAGTCGGCCAGCGTCGGCTCGTCGTACACGATCTCCATGCCGCGTCCGCCGAGCACGTAGGACGGCCGGACCAGGACCGGGTAGCCGATCTCGTCGGCGATCGCCTTGGCGTCCTCGAAGGAGATGGCGGTGCCGTGCTCCGGCGAGCGCAGCCCGGCCTTGGCGAGCACCAGGCCGAACGCGCCGCGGTCCTCGGCGAGGTGGATCGACTCGGGCGAGGTGCCGACGATCGGGATGCCGGCGTCCTTGAGCCGCTGGGCGAGGCCGAGCGGGGTCTGTCCGCCGAGTTGCACGATCACGCCGACCACGCCGGGGCCGCCGGCAGCCTTGCCGGACGTGTCCTCGGAGTGGAAGACCTCCAGCACGTCCTCGAACGTGAGCGGCTCGAAGTAGAGCCTGTCCGCGGTGTCGTAGTCGGTGGACACGGTCTCCGGGTTGCAGTTGACCATGACCGTCTCGAAGTCGACCTCGCGCAGCGCCATCACGGCGTGCACGCACGAGTAGTCGAACTCGATGCCCTGGCCGATCCGGTTCGGCCCCGAGCCGAGGATCAGCACCTTCGGCCGGTCCGAGGGCGCGACCTCGGTCTCTTCCTCGTACGTGGAGTAGTGGTACGGCGTGTTCGCCTCGAACTCGGCGGCGCAGGTGTCCACGGTCTTGTAGACGGGCCGCAGGCCGAGCCGATGCCGCAGGATCCGCACCCCGTCCTCGCCGGCCAACTCGGGGCGCAGCGCCGCGAGTTGCCGGTCCGAGAGCCCGGCCCGCTTCGCCCGGCGCAGCAGGGCCTCGTCCAGCACCGGCGCGTCGAGGATCTCGGCGCGCAGGTCGACCAGCGCCTTGATCTCGTCCAGGAACCACGGGTCGATCCCGCCGCTGGCCTCGTGCACCTGCTCGACGCTCGCGCCGAGCCGCAACGCGCGCTCGACCGTGTAGAGCCGCCCATCGTGCGGGATCCGCAGCGCGGCAAGAGTGGACTCGAGATCCGCGTCATCCGCGACCGTCCAGAAGCCGGCCGCCTTCGTCTCCATCGAGCGCATCGCCTTGTTGAGCGCCTCGGCGAAGTTGCGGCCCAGGCTCATCGCCTCGCCGACGGACTTCATCGTGGTGGTCAACTCGGGGTCGGCGCCGGGGAACTTTTCGAAGGCGAACCGCGGGATCTTCACCACCACGTAGTCGAGGGCCGGCTCGAACGCGGCCGGCGTCTTGAGCGTGATGTCGTTCGGGATCTCGTCCAGCGTGTAGCCGATCGCCAGCTTCGCCGCGATCTTGGCGATCGGGAAGCCGGTGGCCTTCGACGCCAGCGCCGAGGAGCGGGAGACCCGCGGGTTCATCTCGATCACCACGAGCCGGCCGTCGGCCGGGTTGATCGCGAACTGGATGTTACAGCCGCCGGTGTCGACGCCGACCTCGCGCAGCACGGCGATGCCGAGGTCGCGCAGCCGCTGGTATTCGCGGTCGGTGAGGGTCATGGCGGGCGCGACGGTGACGCTGTCGCCGGTGTGCACGCCCATCGGGTCGACGTTCTCGATCGAGCAGACGACCACCACGTTGTCGTGCTTGTCGCGCATCAGCTCGAGCTCGTACTCCTTCCAGCCGAGCACGCTCTCCTCGATGAGCACCTCGTGCACCGGGGAGGCGGCCAGCCCGGACCCGGCGATCCGGTCGAGGTCCTCGCTGGTGTGCGCCATGCCGGAGCCGAGGCCGCCCATGGTGAACGACGGCCGGATGACGACCGGCAGGCCCAGCTCGGCGACGGTCGCGTGGACCTCCTCCATCGAGTGGCAGACCCGCGAGCGCGGGGTCTCGCCGCCGGCGGTGGCGACGATCTCCTTGAAGAGTTGGCGGTCCTCGCCCTTGCGGATTGCGTCGATGTCGGCGCCGATCAGCTCCACGCCGTACTTCGCCAGGACGCCGTTCTCGTGCAGGGCGACCGCCGTGTTCAGCGCGGTCTGCCCGCCCAGGGTGGGCAGGATCGCGTCGGGCCGCTCGCGGGCGATGACCAGCTCGACGAACTCGGGGGTGATCGGCTCGACGTAGGTGGCGTCGGCGAACTCCGGGTCGGTCATGATCGTCGCCGGGTTGGAGTTGACCAGCGAGACGCGCAGCCCCTCGGCGCGCAGCACCCGGCACGCCTGGGTGCCGGAGTAGTCGAACTCGCAGGCCTGGCCGATGACGATCGGGCCGGAGCCGATCACCATCACGTGCCGCAGATCGGTGCGCTTCGGCATCAGGCATCCACCTTTTCGACGAGGTCCACGAAGCGATCGAACAGGTAGTCGGCGTCGTGCGGGCCCGCCGCGGCCTCGGGGTGGTACTGGACCGTGAACGCGGGCACCTCCAGCGCCCGCAGGCCCTCGACCACGTTGTCGTTGAGGCAGACGTGCGAGACCTCGACGCCGCCGAAGTCGGTGTCGATCACCGTCTCCAGCGGGGCGTCGACCGCGAAGCCGTGGTTGTGCGAGGTGACCTCGACCTTGCCGGTGGTCTTGTCGAACACCGGCTGGTTGATGCCGCGGTGGCCGTAGCCCAGCTTGTAGGTGCCGAAGCCGAGCGCCCGGCCGAGGATCTGGCTGCCGAAGCAGATGCCGAACAGCGGCACGCGGCGGCGCATGACCTCGCGCGCCAGGGCGACCGGGAGGTCGGCGGTGGCCGGGTCGCCCGGTCCGGGCGAGAGGAACACCGCGTCCGGGCCGACCGCGAGCAGGTCGTCGATGGTGGCCGAGGCCGGGAAGATGTGCGTGGTCACGCCGCGCTCCGCGAGCCGGCGCGAGACGTTGCGCTTGATGCCCAGATCCAGCGCCGCGACCGTGTAGCGGTGCTCGCCGCTCGCCTCGACGGTGTAGCGCGACGCGGTGGTCACCTCGGCGGAGAGGTCGGCGCCGGCCATCTGCGGCTGGGCCAGCACCCGCTCGCGCAACGCGGCGGCGTCCGACGAGAGCGAGGAGATGCCGACCCGCATCGCGCCGCGCGAGCGCAGGTGGCGGGTCAGGGCGCGGGTGTCGATGCCGCTGATCCCGACGATGCCCTCGGCGGTGAGCCGCTCCCCCAGGTCGCCGGTCGAGCGCCAGTTGGACGGGCGGTGGGCCGGGTCGCGGACCACGTAGCCGGCGACCCAGATCCGGTCGGACTCGTCGTCCTCGGCGTTGACGCCGGTGTTGCCGATCTGCGGCGCGGTCTGCACCACGACCTGCCGGTGGTACGACGGGTCGGTCAGCGTCTCCTGGTAGCCGGTCATGCCGGTGGTGAAGACGGCCTCGCCGAAGGTCTCCCCGACGGCGCCATACGCCGCACCGGAGAATGTGCGCCCGTCCTCGAGCACAAGGATTGCTGGTTTCATTTGACGGCCTTCCCGTCCAGGACTGTCGGCTCTCCCCGAAGGAAGGTCGCGACGATGCGACCCGGCAGGGTGGTGCCCGCGTACGGTGTGTTGCGGCTGCGGCTCGCCAACTCGGCCGGGTCGACGACCCGCCGGGCGGACGGGTCGACCAGGGTCAGGTTGGCCGGCGCGCCGACCGCGAGATCGGTGCCGTGCCCGGCCAGCCCGGCGATCCGCGCCGGGGCCCGGGACATCCGGTCGGCGATGAGCTCCCATCGATGACTGGGGCTCAGGTCGCTTAGCACGGAGAGCACGACCGGCAGCGCGGTCTCCAGGCCCACCATGCCCGGCCGGGCGTACGCCCATTCGCACTCTTTGTCCTCCACCGCGTGCGGGGCGTGGTCGGTGGCGACGATGTCGATCACGCCGTCGATCAGCGCCTGGCGCAGCGCGAGGATGTCCTTGGCGGTGCGCAGCGGCGGGTTGACCTTGTAGACCGGGTCGTAGCTGGCCGCGAGCTCGTCGGTGAGCAGCAGGTGGTGCGGCGTGACCTCGGCGGTCACCCGGACGCCCCGGGCCTTGGCCTGGCGCAGCACCTCGACCGACCCGGCGGTGGAGACGTGGCAGACGTGCAGGCGGCTGCCCACGTGCTCGGCCAGGAGCACGTCGCGGGCGATGATCGCCTCCTCGGCGACGGCCGGCCAGCCGGTCAGCCCGAGCCGGGTGGAAACCTCGCCCTCGTGCATCTGCGCGCCCTCGGTGAGCCGCGGCTCCTCGGCGTGCTGGGCGATGATCCCGTCGAACGCCTTGACGTATTCCAGCGCGCGGCGCATCAGCCGCGGGTCGGCGACGCAGTGCCCGTCGTCGGAGAAGATCCGCACGTTCGCCGCCGAGGTGGCCATCGCGCCCAGCTCGGCCAGCTGCTTGCCGGCGAGGCCGACGGTGACCGCGCCGATCGGCTGCACGTCGACCAGGCCGGCCTCCCGGCCGAGCCGCCAGACCTGCTCGACCACGCCCGCGGTGTCGGCGACCGGCGACGTATTCGCCATCGCGAAGACCGCCGTGTAGCCGCCGAGGGCCGCCGCCCGCGAGCCGGTCTCCACGGTCTCGGCATCCTCGCGGCCCGGCTCGCGCAGGTGGGTGTGCAGGTCGACCAGTCCGGGCAGCGCGACCA
>Ga0307515_10026198_pt1 | contig 10047 bp, 5 predicted proteins | sample 17_EM_MG_FD_194513 | JGI IMG/M metagenome (GOLD analysis project Ga0307515, IMG submission 194513) | Populus trichocarpa ectomycorrhiza microbial communities from riparian zone in the Pacific Northwest, United States - 17_EM | ecosystem: Host-associated > Plants > Roots > Unclassified | place...
TATGAAGGATGTATGAAAGTCCTCAGAATTGGAATCCTCCCCATCGTTCTCGTCATCCACATCAACAATCACGGCGAAGCGCGTCCTCCGTTGTATGAACGCCTGAACTACTTCTTTCTTTGTTGCCCTTCGAATCCAAAGTCGAGACGTGATGCCTGGCGTTGAAATCATAATAGCATACCAGCGCTGGCACACAAGCTCCAGGTTCTCTTTATCCCATTGATCTAGTACGAGAAGAAATATTTCAGAGAGTATTTCCACTGGAATGAGGTGGGCTTTCCCAGGGGGTAGTAACGGATGAACCAAACCCGAAGGAGTTGAGGACATTGACAGACTGAGTATGAGAGGTTTCCGCAAGTTAGGCGCGCTAGCTCGAGAGGACAGGGGAGCTGGGAAGAGCGAGGGAGTGCACAACCGGTACTCGTACTCATTTCATATAATACAGCCATTATGTGGCCCAGCAAATGATTCGGCGCTTCTGCGATCGGCCGTCTTCCGACAGTGACTGGACTGGACGATGTGCATATTTACTCGACAGGCTCCTATCAGGTGGATTGGACATTTGTTATTTTTACCCGACTCATTCACACGTCCCGTCTCATCTCAGACCGGCAACCCGCCTCAATCTCACATGGTGGCAGCCAGTAGCGAAACGAGAATGACGCTCAGCGTCCCAATGATCTGCATTGCACATAATGAGGGCAGAGTTTCCTACACAGTGCAGATTATCTGCGAGTCGCCTCGCTGGTCACATCGATCAGGTCCGTTGCTGAACCATGACGGACGGACGGCTCGCTACCTGCGAGCTGGACAGACTGGCGCCCAGTTCGCTAAATAAACCCCAGTACACCCACATAGTCTAACAAGGATCATAGTCCGATCCACCGCATCTTTTTGGTCATTAATTGCGTACGGCCTGAAGGGAGTGAGCGAAGGCGCATTCGAGCACACGGGGTCCCCTTATATCTCGCCTTCACACAGTTCCATGGGATGGCGGCTTCTCCGCGCCCGAACTTTATTCGTAGGAAACCCGTCCCGGAATGTCTACCCACAAGACAACGCGAACGCTACGACGTCGACCTACCCTTCCCGCCACACCCTCCATAACAACCACAACATGAACAAGAGCAGTTCCAGTCCAAGGTTTCCACCGAATTGCGAGCTACTTCCGCGCATTAGGAGTTCAGCACGGATATAGCAGTGCATAGCATGGCCAAGGATTCTGCCTTGCGCGAGGAATGCGTACAATGGAAAGTGTGCACCGGCGGGCCTTTTGATTGCTTGAAGAATACGTGCTTGTGTCTCGGCTGACCGCTCGGGGGGGTGTAGACATCTGGATAATCCTTATAAAGAAGTTTCATATATGTGATTCTATCGGCGACGTCCACGATTCGATCACGTGCTGCCTACTTGTTGAACCGCTCGTACACCCATCTCTCTTGTGGTCCACTAGTACGGGTGACCTTTTACTCTTGTGGGCTTTTGGAAGGAATACTCAGACGACGATGATGACAATCTCCCGACCACAACCGCCTAGCTGGGGGTGCATCACGATCTCTCTATCAGGGTTAACGCCGTCAGTTCAGAAGTGAGGTAGAAGCATCGTGCATTTACTCAAAGGCGTCTCTGGCACATAGCCCTCCCTCCACACGTCAGAGACCATGCTGAGGGTACACGAGCGTCTTGAGGAGCCGTAGAGGGAACTACGGGGCGAGTCTGGATGTAGGGCATGATGGACGTGCCGACGCAGGACGATGGGCGCGCAAGGAAGACAATCCCTTGGGTGATTAACGGCAGCGTTGTGGGAAATGTCGCTGCGCTTAGAATACAGCGTTCGCGCCGCGGTGCGAGCGACGAAGATGTCTGGTTTTCTAGGCGGACTGCGTCTACGGAGGACGGGTAGGGGCTGCACGGAGGATGGGATAGCGGACATAGATCTACTCGCACTGCAATGGAAAAAACAGTAAGCACGGGATCATCCTGAAGGGTCAGCGTGACGGACCTGGGGACGGAATATGCGCTTGTGGAAGCAAGACGGGGCGAATGAGCTGGAAAGGTTCGCTGGTCTTCTTCACCCGTTGCATTGGGTGGTTAACGACATCAATAAACCCGCAGTATCAGGAGCTGTGACAAGAAACGGCCAGAGTGACCATCGTGGATGGGCAGAGCAGCAAGGGCTTGTCTCGCGTGCTTTGAACCAAGTGGTTCGTTGTCTCGTTTGTGTTTACGCGCTCTGGTTGGGTAGCCACAGCGACGATAATCGGATGTAATGGATCCCGACGATGGGACAGCGAGGTTGGTGAAGGTGGTCGTTGAACTCGCACATGAAACATTCTGTCGTGGGCATTCTGCGAGTGTCTATTGTACGTAGAGGGACCAGGTCGCTAGGAGAGTTGCGTTTGTCGGGCGAAGCGGAGGTCAACACCCGGTCATCCATCGGAGGTCACCCGGAAAGACATTGATGACGACTTTTATGTCACTATGAGTGAATGCGTGTAACTTTGAGTAATCGAACAGCTATTTGCATTGCACCCATTACGGCGACCACCTTTGGGCTGCAAACGGGCAGAGCGCTGAGGCTTGTACGTACATCACACATTCTACATTGTGACACTGACATTTATATCAACGCAGTAGAGCTCGTTATCCAATATGGTGCATCGTTGGACAATCCGCCGTTGAACTCACGACACGAATTAACATTGCGAGTAGAGCGTGTCGGGGGGGCAATGAGCCAAGTTCTTATTCATTCCTGCAGGTTTTATCTAATTGCCACTTGTGAAAAAGGTTTCTGTGCCTCGGACTAATATTTGGTTCGGGCACCTGTCCATTCACGGGCAGTGCTCGGCCGAAAACAACTTGAATGCTGTCGTGACCAAGATCAATAACAGCTCCTCGTCTGAGAACAGCGGCGCATTATGCTGGCATGACGTAGGTCGTGCCTGGCTCGAATCAGACAAGAGTAGACACGGACGACAGAGGGACTGCAAACAGGACACTCCCCTCAAATTTCATCATCTTAGCCATAGCTGCACAAATATCCATAATTCCATAATACACCATGAGGCTCTGTATGTACGTCCTAGCGTTTACCAAAAGAAATAAGCGGCATGGGAAGCAGGGCGCATGGCCCTCGCGGATTCGCGACGCAGTACCGAATTAGGTGTTGGAGGGTGAGCTAGCACGAGGCGGCTCTAGGGTCAGCGGCAAGGTGTATGCAGGGGCAGATGGTCCGGTTAGTGATCATGGACGCAGCTATGTGAAATGCAATACCACTTGTGAACATTGCTTGGAAAACTAGTACCTTCTATTCATACCCCTGACAGTAGAAAGTTGTATGGATGTGGCATAGCGTGGAAGGAGCCCTATCTACATGGGAAAAGTTGTGGTCCGCAAATCATATCAGATTAGGACCTGTGTCGCTCAAGCTAAATATCTAATCTAAATCGCTTAACATCCCCACCCAGAACAATGGTTTTCACTGCAAAACCCCCCTGGCGCCCAATTAGCCTAGTCTTTCTTCGATGTGCAAAGTCAAACAAAGTGAATCTCTTCAAGGGAAACCCACACCAAGCACGCACAGTGACAACCTGTCTGAAAACAGGTATCAGTTCTGGTCGCTGTGTGAGATCACACTCCTCAATGAGTAAGCTCCTCAACATAGGGCAAAAAACTCCGGATACATGACCCTCATTATGTGACTGCATCATTGCAGCAGTTTCATTAGGAGGCGTTCGGACAAATTCCCCAAAGAAGTCTGCACCTAGATCTGAACCATTGCCAATAATCAAGCTTTTCAGCACTGGTAAGCATCGAAGGACTTGAATCAGATTTGCCTGCTGATACGACCCATACACATGCAGGATTTCCAATCCTGACAAATTCACATTTACTGCAATAGATGTTTCCCAGATCATGTTGAATTCCGGATGATCAAATGATGCCCCCAGCTCACAGATCTGTGGAAGCTTGAAGGTAGCAAGCAGAGCGAGGTCATCTACGTCCAGTGTTGTGCAGACTGGCATATCTGTGACTCGGCCCTCGCTCAGGCTGGGACCTTCCCCATGTAAGGACATTCTGCACCTCTCAAGCTTATGGAAGGTCTGACCAACCAAAAATGAAGGGTGGATATTTTCTGCTGTAAAGACCCTGAGTGTGCGAAAAAGAGGCAAAGTAGGAGGTGGTGCAGTTGGCAATATATCAGGCCTATATCCAACTCTCAAGTCCACAAGATTATGGAGAGTTGAGAGACAGCCAATGGAAAGCCGATGATGCGCCACAAGATATTCTGCCTCTTTGAAGGGAACGTCTGATAATGACGTTGATGCCGAACCCTCATACCACTCTAGGGGAATTATGCCATATGGGCTTGAAATCCCAATTGCGGAATGATTGCCGTCAATTGCAACATCACAGGCGCTCTCTACAGGCATCTGAACCCCCCAGTTCTGGTTAGGCGCATCAAAGCACAAAGAGAGGCCAGAATCCTTCTCTGAAAAGCGTGATGATACGATGTCACTAAAGACTGGGATGAGTCCCTTTTTCTCGTGACCCCTCAGCCATCTCCTATAGTACACATCAAGTACTGTCAATTTCGCACATAGTGGTACCCTTGGCAGTGCAGCCATTTCACATGGGCTACCTGCATTGGACCTTCTCGCAACAAACCTCTGGAAGAATGTTTCACTCAGTGCATGGGGGCTAGTAAGTCTCAGGCACAGGCATACCAAGGTTGGCAAAAGGTGCAGGGCAAGAACCAGCAGCCGTTCACTGCATTTCACTTCAAGATCTAGGTCGCATAGACTCTGTGCACTGGCAAAAAGTGTGGGGCATATAGCGACAAACTGAGGATTCCCCCTTCTGACATTCCACTGCCCACTTCTCACTCTCAGCAAATCAAGTGGAGGGTGATGAAAATGCCTAAGGGGATCAAGGCCATTGGAGTCATATATAAGCTCCCTGCAAGCAAGCATGGTAACAGGCTGGACACATATGGCGTCAATATGGTGAGGGAATGTAATATTACAGATCTCAAGTGCAGGGAAAACCTTGCCTGCCATCCATTGGACAGAAACAGATTTTAGGCTCAGATAGGAGAGGGTCTGGATGAGAGGAAGGGAGGCACCAGGTGGATAAATTGGGAGGTAGAGACGCTGGGCTTCAAAGTACTCCAGTCTCCGGAGGTGTGGAAGGATATCTGCAGGGCTCTCCATCCTCCTCGACAGCGTGATTGTGAGATTCGTGAGAGAGAAGAAGTAGTGAGGGCAGGTTGGTTGCGCAAGGAAGAGTACAGCTCTAGAGTCAGAAAGATCCAATTTAGTAAGGCATGGAAGGGTAGTTGTACTGATTGCAGTCATGAGCGGCTCAAGGAAGCTTCCAAGATCACAGTTTTTGGGCATGATGAAGCCTGTAAGGCTTTCCAAAGGTTGCACGACAGTGTCCAGTGCGTTGTATTCCCCAGGTGGTGGAAATGAAAGGAGTTTCAGAAATTGCCATCTGGATGCGGCCTGACAGGCAACCATGAGGGACGCATGAAACTCATCAGAATTGAAATCCTCCCCATCTCCCTCGTGATTCACATCAACAATCACCGCAAAGCGGGTCTTTCTCCGTTGTATGAATGCCTGAACTACTTCCTTCTTTGTTGCCCTTCGAATCCACAATCGAGACGTGATACCTGGGGTTGAACTCATAATAGAATACCAGCGTTGGCACACAAGCTCCAAGCGCTGTTTAGCATATGGCCGATCTAGTAGTACGAGCAGAAATATTTCAGAGAGTATTTCCACTGGAATGAGGTGGGCTTTCCCAAGGGGTAATAACGGATGAATCGGACCCGAAAAAGTTGAGGACGTTAACAGACGGATCATGAGAGGTTTCCGCGAGTTAGGCTAGCTCGAGAGGACAGTGGAGCTGGGAAGAGCGAGGGAGTGCACAACTGGTACTCGTACTCATTCAAATAATTCAGCCACTATGTGGCCCAGCAAATGGTTTGGCGCTTCTGCGATCGATCGGCCGTGTCTTCCGACAGAGACTGGACTGGACGACGTACACATTTACTCGATAGGTTCCTGTCAGGTGAATTGGACATTTGTTACTTTTACCCGACTCATTCACACGTCCCGTCTCGTCTCGGACGGGCAGCCCGCCTCGATCTCACCTGGTGGCAGCCAGTAGTGAAAAGAGAAAGACACTCAGTGTCCCAATGATTTACATTGCACACAATGACGGCAGAGTTTCCTACATAGTGCGGATTATCTGCGCCTCGTCTCGCTGGTCAAATCGATCAGGTACGGGGCTGAACCATGACGGACGGACGGCTCGCTACCTGCGAGCTGGACAGATTGGCGGCCAGCTCGCTGAATAAACCCCAGTACACCCCACGTGGTCTAACCAGGATCATAGTCCGATCCACCGCAGATTGCTGGTCATTGCTTACGGCCTGAAGGGAGTGAGCGAAGGCGCATTCGAACGCACGGTGTTGCATTATATCTCGCCGTCACATAGTTCCATGGGATGGGGGCTTCTTCGGGCCGAGCTTCATTCACAGAAAACCCTGTCCTGGAATGTCCACCCACAGAACAACGCGAACGCTACGACGTCGACCTACCCTTCCCGCTGCACCCTCCATAACAACCACAACATGAACAAGAGTAGTTCCAGTCCAACGTTTCCACGGAATTGCGAGCTACTTCCGCGCATTGGGAGTTCAGCACGGATATCGCAGTGCATAGCATGGCCAAGGATTCTGCCTTGGCCGAGGAATGCGTGCAATGGAAAGTGTGTACCGGCGGGCCCTTCGATTGCTTGAAGAATATGTGCTTGTGTCTCGGCTGACCGCTCGGGGTGATGTAGACATCTGGGTATTCCTTATAAAGAAGTTTCATATATGTGATTCTATCGGCGACGTCCACGATTCGATCACGTACTGCCTCTTGTTGACCCGCTCGTACACCCATCTCTCCTGTGGTCCACTAGAACGGGTGACCTTTTACTCTTGTGGGCTTTTGGAAGGAATACTCAGACGACGGTGATGACAATCTCCCAACCACGACGGCCTAGCTGGGGGTGCATCACGATCTCGCTATCAGGGTTAACGCCGTCAGTTCAGAAGTGGGTAGAAGCATCGTGCATTTACTCAAGGCGTCTCTGGCGCATAACCCTCCCTCCACACGTCACAGCCGATGACGAGGGTACACGAGCCTCTTGAGGAGCCGTAGAGGGAACCACGGGCGAGCCTGGATGTAGGGCATGATGGACGTGCCGACATAGGACAATGGGCGCGCAAGGAAGACAATCCCTTGGATGATTAACGGTAGTGTTGTGGGAAATGTCGTTGCGCTTAGAATACAGTGTTCGCGCCGCGGTGCGAGCGACGAAGATGTCTGGTTTTCTGGGCAGGCTGCGTCTACGGAGGACGGGTAGGGGCTGCACGGAGGATGGGATAGCGGAAATAGATCTACTGGCACTGCAAGCGAAGAAACAGTAAGCACGGGACCATCCTGAAGGGTCAGCGTGACAAAGACGGAATATGCGCTTGTGGAAGCAAGACGGGGCAAATGAGCTGGGAAGGTACGCTGGTATTCTTCGTCTGTTGCATTAAGTGGTGCACGACATCAATACACCCGCAGTATCAGGAGCTATGACAAGAAACGGCCAGAGTGATAATCGTGGATGGGCAAACCAGCAAGGGCTCGTCTCGCGTGCTGTGAACCATGTAGTTCGTTGTCTTGTTTGTGCTTACGCGCCCTGGTTGGGTAGCCACAGTGACGATAATCGGATGTGATGGATCCCGACGATGGTACAGCGAGGTTGGTGAAGGTGGTCGTTGAACTCGTACATGAAACGGTCTGTCGTGGGCATTCTGCGAGTGTCTATTGTACGTAGAGGGACCAGGTCGCTAGGAGAGTTGCGTTCGTCGGGCGAAGCGAAGATCAAAACCCGGTCATCCATCGGAGGTCACCGGGAAAGACATTGATGACGACTTTTATGTCACTATGAGTGAATGCGTGTAATTTTGAGTAGTCGAACAGCTATTTGCATTGCACCCATTACATTGGGCTGCAAACGGGCAGAGCGCTGAGGCTTGTATATGTATGTACATCCCACATTCTACATTGCGACACTGACTTCCTTGAACATTTGTATATCAACGCAGTGGAGCTCGTTATCCAACGTGGCGCACTGTTGGACAATCCGCCGTTGAACTCACGAATTGACATTGCGAGTCGAGCGTGTCGGGCCAAGTGGTATATGTAATTCATTCCTGCAGGTTTTAATCGCCAGGTTTCTGTGGCTCGGACTATTAATATTTGGTTCGGGCACTTGTCCATTCTCGGGCAGTGCTCGGCCGAAAAACAACTTGAATGCTGTCGTGACCCACAATCGCGAACAGCGGCGCATTATGCTGGTGTGACGTGGGTCGTGCCTGGCTCGAAATCAGCAGACAAGAGAAACGGACGACAGAGGGACTGCAAATAGAACACTCCCCTCAATTTTCATCATCTTAGCCATAGCGGAACAATTATCCATGATTTCATGATACACCATGAGGCTCTGTACGTACGTCCTAGCGTCTACCAAAAGAAATAACCGGCACGGGGAGCAGGGCGCATGGCCCTCGCGGATTCGCGACACAGTACCGAATTAGGTGTTGGAGGGTGAGCTAGCACGAGGCGGCTCTAGGGTCAGCGGCAACGTGTATGCAGGGGTGGACAGACCGGTTGGTGATCATGTACGCGGCTATGTGGAATGCAATACCCCTTGTAAACATTTCTTGGAAAACTAGTACCTTTTATTCATACCCCTGACAGTAGAAAGTTGCATAGGTGTGGCATGGCGTGGAAGGAGCCCTATCTACATGGGAGAAGTCGTGGTCCGCAAATCATATCAGATCAGGACCTGTGTCGCTCAAGCTAAATATCTAATCTAAATCGCTCAACATCCCAACCCAGAACAATGGTTTTCACTACAAAACTCCCCTGGCGCCCAATTAGCCTAGTCTCTCTTTCATGCCCAAAGCTAAAGTCAAACAAAGTAAATCTCTTCAAGGGAAACCCACACCAAGCACGCACAGTGACAACCTCTCTGAAAACCGGTATCAGTTCTGGTCGCTGTGTGAGATCACACTCCTCAATAAGTAAGCTCCTCAACATAGGGCAAAAAAATACGGATACATGACCCTCATTAGGTGACTGCATCATTGCAGCAGTTTCATTAGGAGGCGTTCGGATAAATTCCCCAAAGAAGTCTGCACCTAGACCTGAACCATTGCCAATAATCAAGCTTTTCAGCACTGGTAAGCATCGAAGGACTTGAATCAGATTTGCCTGCTGATATGACCCATACACATGCAGGAGCTCCAATCCTGACAAATTCACATTTACTGCAATACATGTTTCCCAGATCATGTTGAATTCCGGATGATCAAATGATGCACCCAGTTCACAGATCTGTGGAAGCTTGAAGGTAGCAAGCAGAGTGAAGTCATCTACGTCCAGTGTTGTGCAGACTGGCATATGTGTGACTCGGCCCTTGCTCAGGCTGGGACCTTCCCCATGTAAGGAAATTCTGCACCTCTCGAGCTTATGGAAGGTCTGATCAGCCAAAAATGAAGGGTGGATATTTTCTGCTGTAAATACCCTGAGTGTGTGAAAAAGAGGCAAATTAGGGGGTGGCGCAGTTGGCAATATATTCTGCTCATATCCAACTCTCAATTCCAGAAGATTATGGAGAGTTGAGAGACAGCCAATGGAAAGCCGATGACGTGCCACAAGATATTCTGCCTCTTTGAAGGGAACCCCCGTTAATGATGACGACTCTAGGGTGATTATGCCATATGGGCTTGAAATCCCAATTGAGGAATGTCTGCCAGCATCATCTGCAACATCACAGGCCCTCTCTACAGGCCCATGAACCTCCCAGTACTGCATATGAAACCACAAAGTGAGGGAAAAATCCTCCACTGAACTGCGTGATGATACGATGTCGCTAAATACTGGGATGAGTCCCTTTTTCTCGTGACCCCTCAGCCATCTCCTATAGCGC
>Ga0307515_10026199_pt1 | contig 10047 bp, 8 predicted proteins | sample 17_EM_MG_FD_194513 | JGI IMG/M metagenome (GOLD analysis project Ga0307515, IMG submission 194513) | Populus trichocarpa ectomycorrhiza microbial communities from riparian zone in the Pacific Northwest, United States - 17_EM | ecosystem: Host-associated > Plants > Roots > Unclassified | place...
TATGAGCTTTTAGGTAATAATAATCTCAATACAAAGAAACTTGAACTATTGATCTTTTTTTATTTACACAGCCCATAGTTTTTTTCTTTTCTTTGGATGTTATTACATGAACTTTTGGGTGCATGGATGAGGACACCCTCTATCACTTTTCATCACCAGGACTATTACCAAAATATTTTTAAAACATCACCAATCAATTCTTTTAACATTACAAATTACTTTTCAAAATCAAAATTCATTTTAAAACTCAAAATTTAACATAAAATTTTGGGTTTTTCATCCAATTATATTGATCAATCCAGAATTGATAAAAATGATATTCTATTTATAGAATTACATAAATTTTTATCTATCTTCATATATGAACATAGAATGTATGAAACACATATGAATGGAGAAATAAAGTAAACTTAATTTTTCTTTTCAAATTGGAATGTGCAATAGATACAATTGAGAAATAAATGAGAAATTTCACTTAACTTGGGCTTATAAAATTTTATATTAAAACAACAAAAAGTGATTGAATTTCTACTATTATTTATGAATGAGCTTATGGTAGCAAAATCTTTTAATTGGTATTGGTCTCATCAATAGTTGATCCTAATAGAGGGTCTTGTCGAAATCCAAACATCTAATAATTAAGGTATTAAAATAATATATATATATTAGGTGTAACTCAAAATGAGTAATAGTTCAAGGAGTTTTTGTGTGAACACATTATAACGGTAAATTCTAATAAAACCTAATAAAAGAGATATAAATCCAAACACCCAATAGTTTAGCTATTGAAGTACATAGAAAACTTATTGGTGATTTGAAAATTCACTTTCTTGTCACAAGATCAATTGCTTTAGTACTATTTTAATTACTACAACCAAAAAGATATTTCGTAGTATGAATATATTTTTCAAACTTGTCAAGTTAATTAAGAAAGTTAGATATGATAGAAGAGAAAGAGGGAACAATTATCTCTTTTTTTTTCCTTAACGTGGGTTATGCCCTATATATAAATCTAGAGGAAGTAGTTACTTACTTTAGTAATTGTGTGAAGCAGTTATAACTGCTTAACAACTCCTCTAAATTCTTGAACCAAGCCTAACTTAAAAACCAACATCTCCCCCTCACTCATGAAGGACTGGATCTATCTAATACATAATATTTCAGACTTGCACAATAATTTCATATAGGCAAACAGACCGTGTAACCTAAAACACATAATGAAAGGAGCTCCAATATAGAAACCTTATATAGGCCACATAGAAGACTCAACCTTAAAATTAGTTACTCATTTAAAGTATACTAATATACCCCAAACATTTTTAGTTGTACATGACTGGATATAATTCAATCCCTCAAGAATTTCATACTCAATCCATAGTTACAATTACAAGTATTCTCAATTATATCAAATTCATTCAAGTAATTTCACCGCACCCGACATCACGGCGGCCTTAAAAAAAATTCTTTGCAAAAAGAACATATTTTTGGCATCTTGTTTTTAGATAGGGAAGTGTATTATTTAAGAAGTTGTCACCTAGTATTATGGTCATTATACCCCTCTGCATGGTCACATCTTTCCAGCATGGAAAACCTCTTTCTTTTGCATATTTCTTTGATTTTTTCTGCACCTTGTGCTAGAAATCATGTAACTTGGTACATATAAATAAATTATCAATTAAGATATCAAAAAAATAAAATTTGAACATTAAAAAAAATAGAACATTTTGAATTCAATCTTACCTAATGGTGTTATGATTCTCTCACACCCTCATGGCAACAACGTTGTTAGCCATCCTAATAAAGTTTGTTATTGCACATCAATTTCATAAAATAATTAGTTTATTAAAATTTAAAAAACTTTCCAAACTAAGCATCAATTATAGGCTTCCATTCAGGATTTTTTGAAATCTAACACCTATGAAACAAAGACACTTCCATCGATGATTTCATCACCGATGTTATTATACGAGCAACCTCCACATTTATAAACTTGAAATTCCATTCGTGTATTAAAATTAATTATTAAAAAAATTTCCATTGTTGTTTTTTTTTTAATCGTGCAAGAAAGGAAACAAACTTACATGTTGTGGTTGGACTTCCAGTGAAAAATGTACTTCCTAAATATACATCACAAAAGGCACACCCCTTATGTGAGGCGACCTTGCACTCAACTAGCTTGCATTGAGAGAGGGTTCTTATGCTTAAGATGCATGGTCATGGTCGGCACCTAGTGACTAATGGTCATCAGAAGCGTTGCCAAAAAAACAAACAACACTACCATCCAAATTACTCACTAATGACCTTCTCTTCGTTATCTAAACAAATTAAAGCATAAAAAAGGTAATAATATTCTCATTATATCCTATTTAAACAACAATTCGTCAGAACCTCCCCTCTACGGGAGACTACCCAAATTTTATTATCTGCAAATACGCAACAATAAATAAATCCATAAATCAGTTGATTTTATTTATGACTAATATTTAAAAAAAAAACCACAAAATTTTATCGTCCCTCATAATTTTCTCATTCCATGTTCTACATGCATCCCAACAAACAAAGTGACCCGCACTTTGAAACTAACCAAAATTTGTTTTTAAACCATGTTATCTAACCTAAAACAAACCAATTTGACATATTTTTACTTTTTCAAACACATTCATACTCAAACTCTAATTTTCTAAATTTGGAAGTAACTCAACTATTGGAAAAATAGTAAACAAATCTATTATCAAGGAAGGATAACTCCAAAAAAAAAAACATATCTGCTCGAATAGCTAAGAAATCCACATCTATTGCTGCAATTCATAGATTTTAGGATAGAAATAAGTTAAAACTATCATATTCCAACAAAGATTCTAAATATTAGGTGAATAAATATTCTAAATAATTAGTTAAATAAGTATTCTAAATACAAATCATTTTTTTATCTAGGAATCCTTTTTCTATCTCAATAGTCCAATAGTTTTCTTTTTTTCTTATTTTTAAATTACAATTTGCAATTTCTCTTTTGATGAGAATAATCAACTTCAAATAAATTGTTTACAAAAAATGACTATTCTTGCAGTGATTAATTTAGGTTTTCATAATCACAATTGAATTAGGAATTGGTTTAGAATATGAAGTCAACAAAAAGATTTATCACTTGGAATTAAAAACAACATCTTAACCAAACAATGGCAAAAAAAAAAGGAAGAGCAGAAGACTTACTTGGCGTGGAGGAACGAAGGATGAAAACTTTTCTAGTGTTGAGGATGGAGCGAGAGGGGAAAAGAATGAGAGGGAAGATAGATAGAAGAAGTTGACAGAGAAAGAAGAGAGGAAAAAGATGGAGAGAGAGATTAATAGGGAGAAGAAAGAAAAAGAAAACATTGCTAACAAATGAGATTACGGATTTTGATCTTTTAATTGAGGCTTTTCACTAACGAAATTACCAATGGAAAATTAAATATTTATTAATTTTTAAACTCCATTGGTAATTTTGTTGATAATTAAAACTTAATTTTTTCAATAAAACCTGAAATTTTCCAAACCCTTTAAAAATTCTCCAATGAAATTTTGTTTTAACGGTAATTCTATCGGTGATCTGTAATTGTTAATGGAAAACTCTTGCAAATTTTTTCCAACTCTCTAAAACTTTTCAACAGACTTAGTCCGTCGATAATTCTATTGGTATTTTATAGCTCATCGGTAATTTTATTGGTATAAAACAATTTCTTTTTCTAAGTGTTCTTGTTTTCCCTATCAATCAAACCTACAAATACAATAAAATCACAATATAGTAACACCGTTTTTGTTCAATAACATAATAATATAATCACAACAATAAATATTTCATTAGTGTTAACAATATTTCATTGTAAAGAAACAACTATAAAGATTACATTAAAGTCAATTTCATTACACATTGATGTTTTATAATTAAAATCAGTTCGAAATAAATTTAATCAAAATTGTCTTCTTCTTTTTCAATTTCATCCTCGTCATGTCTATCATAGTCTTCTTCACTGAATTAAAGCTCATCAATATCATCATCTTAATCGACTTCTATATGTCCATTGATTCTCAATATATCATTTAACTCCTCAACGTTAACATCAACATCAACAAAAATATTCTTTGCTACATAAAAATTTAAATTTTCTTCTAATTTGGTAGATGAAGCAACTCAATATGCATTAAATAACTCATGAACATGAAAGACATCGTCTCCCATAATTACTTCATTGTTACCCTCTTAAACAACTTAGACATGACCCTAGATTTGTCTTTTTGCACTCCAAACCAAAGCATAACATATTCTTTCTATCACAATGTACCCATTCATAATTATAAAACATTTTGCTTAAGTAATAAATGGCTTGTTCTCCTCCAATATTCTTCATACTAGCCTAACACACACCTAATAGTTTTTTCTGTCATTATCAAATATAAGATCAAAGGTGAGTTTTGTAAATACTTCTTGATCTTATCAAAAGCTTCTTGGCAATCATCATCCCACACCCCATGACTTTTCTTTCTATGCAATCGGAATATTGGCTCACAAGTCACTGTAAACTAGGATATGAATCGGGTTATGCAATTCAAACACCCATGGAAACCTCTTACTTATTTCTCTACCTTAGGAACTAGCATAGCCTGGATAGCCTTTACTTTGTCTTGATTGACCTCTATTCCTTGACTGCTTACTATGAAGCCCAACAATTTCCCTGTCTTTACCCAAAACAAACACTTTAAGGGATTTAATCTTAATTGAAACTTATGCAGCTTCTTGAACAACTTCCTCAAGACTTGCACATGATCTTCCTCTTTTATTGATTTAACAAGTATATCGTCCACATATATCTCCACTTCTTAATGCATCATATCATGAAATAAGGTTACGATTTTCCTTTAATAAATGGCTCTGATGTTTTTCAAAATGTTTAGCTCCTTACAAAGGAGAGAGATCAATATAAAATTTTCTCCTAATGTATAGTGTTACCAGTTTCTTTGGGCATAAGATGTTGGCAAAATAAATAAATAAGAATTGATGGTAATATACGTTAAGAAATATATTTATTTTTTTCTATTTGTTAAGGGTAGAATAATAATTTTAGTTTAGTCTATATATATTCTCTTTGCATTTAAGTTAAAACAACATAACTTCATAATAAAGTGATTAATGAAAACCTAGCGTCCTTCTCTCTTATGTTCGTATTTGTTTTATTTCTTTTGTGGTAATTTGGATTTCTGTAACATGGTATCAGAGTTTGTTTTATGGAATGAGACTTAATCTCAAACACAGTTTTTGCGGATCCAATTTTTTTTGGAGTGATATTTGTTTAGTTTCTGCAAATCTGATATTTTGTCTTCCTTTCAGCTTATGCAATTTGATATTTGCATTATGTTTCTGCAATTTTTTATTTTGGAGTAATCATATAACTTCGAGAATATATTTGTTTAGTTTCTGCGAATTCTGTTCAGTTTTTACAATCTGGTATTTTATTTTTCGCTGCTTTTGCATTTTAGTTTTCTTTGTTTGTTGATTATGGCTACTAAAAGAGATGATTTGCTTCAGTTTATGAGTGTGAGGTTAGATGGAAAGAACTATTCGTATTGAAGTTATGTGGTGAGAAATTTTCTTAAGGATAAAAATATATGAGGATATGTTAGTGAAACTTATGTGATACCTAGGAATATTGATAAGGGTTATGTTGCTTTAATAAATGCATTAGAAGCAAACAATGTAAAGATTATTACATGGATTAACAATTTTGTTGAGCATTTTATAGGTATGCAGTTGGCGAAGTATGAGACAACAAAGGAACTTTGGGATCATTTACAAATGTTATTCATATAATCAAATTTTGCAAAGAAGTATCAATTAGAGAATGACATACGAGCTCTTCACTAGAAGAATATGAGTATTTAAGAGTTTTATTATGTTATGACAGATCTTTGGGATCAATTAGCTCTTATAGAATCGATAGAATTAAAGGCATGTGGTGCCTATATTGATTATAGAGAGCATCAACGATTAATACAGTTTTTAACAGCACTTCATAGTTATTTTAAAGGACTTATAGGTTCAATTCTGCATCGTTCTTCACTGCCTTCTGTTGAGTACTCTACCTAAATAAGCAATGTTCATTTCTTCTTTCATAGGTCAGTTGCCTCATAATTCCTCAGGTATGTCACACTCCGAATGGATCTTAGATTCTAGTGCTTCACATCATATGTCTCTAGATTCTTCATCTTTTACTTTTGTGTCATCTTCGCCCTCTATTCCTGTTATGACTGTTGATGACATTCGCATGCCCTTAGCAAGTGTTGGTTCTATTATCACACCTCATTTATCTCTCCCAAATGTTTATCTTATTCTGAAACTTAAATGGAATTTTGTTTCTATTGGTTAGTTATGTGATTCTAGTGATTATTTAGTCATTATGTCCTCTTCTTTTTGTTGTGTATAGGATTTACAATCTTAGAAGCTAATTAGGACAAGCTGTAGGGAGAATGAACTATTTATTTTGGATGAGTTAAAAGTACCAGTTGTTGCTATTGCTACTACTGTTGTTGATTTATCTTCTTTTCGTTTGAGTCTTTCCTCTTCTAGTTTTTCTTTATGACATTCTCTTCTAGGTTATGTTTCATCTTCTCATTTGAGATTGTTTGCATCCATAATAGTTTTAGGAAATTTACTAACTTGTGATATTTCGTATTGTAATGGATATAAACTAGTGAATTCTCCACTTTACCTTTTAATCAAAGTATTTTTGTTTCTTTTTCCTCATTTGACTTGATTCATTCTGATGTATAGAGACCTTCTCTTGTTGCCATAACAGGAGGGTCTCGATATTATGTTTCTTTTATTGATGATCATACTCGTTATTGTTAGGTTTATTTAATGAAATATCGTTTTAAATTCTTTGATATTTATACAGCCTTTCGAGCTCTTATCAAAACCCAACATACTGCTGATATCAAATGTTTTAGGTGTGATTTGAGTGGGGAATACACCTCTAATAAATTTTGTGAGTTGCTTGCCTTAGATGGAGTCATTCACCAAACTTTATGTACAGATACTCCTGAGTAAAATTGAGTTGCTAAAAGAAAACATAGGCACATTATCAAAACTACTCATTCTCTCTTGTTATATGCTTTTGTTCCTAATGAGTTTTGGGGAGAAGCTATCCTTATTGTTGTAAGTTTGATTAATACAATTTCATCTTCTTATATTTTAGGTTTTTCTCCTTTCAAAAAGTTATATGGGTATACACCTGATTATTCCTCATTTAGAGTTTTTGGTTGTACTTGTTTTGTTCTTTGTCCTCATGTAGAATGCAGTATGTTATCCTCTCAATCTGCTATTTGTGTCTTTCTTGGTTATGGTGAAGGTAAAAAAAAATATTGTCGTTTTGATCTAATAACTCAAAAACTTTATATGTCTCGTCATGTTGTTTTTCTGGAGCATATACCTTTCTTTTCTATTTCATCCACTACTGATAGCTTAACTAGATAGATCTTTTTTCTTAGGATTTTGATAGTTTATTATCTCAGGTTCCTAGTACCTCAGATACTCCTCTCCATGTTCGACCAATTTGTACTCATCATTCTACAGGTACTAACATTATACTCTCCGGCACATCTAAAGCTCCATTCTCATCTAGAGTCCCTTAAACTTCATCTAAGATTATGGATCCATCTCTACGTTGATCCACGTCTGCGTCAATCCACACGTATTTGTAAGTTCACAAAGCTACCAGATTTTGCTTATTCTTGTTATTCTTCATCATTTACTTCCTTTTTAGCTTCTATTCATTGTCTCTCTATGTCCTCTTCTTATAAAAAGGCAATTCTTGATCCTCTTTGACAACAAGCTATGGATGAGAAACTTTCTACTTTGCATAAGACAGATACTTGGAATTTGGTTCTTCTACCTCCTAGTAAGAGTGTTGTTGGTTGTCATTAGTTGTATAAGATCAAGACTAATTTTGATGGGTCTTTTGAGCGATACAAAGTTAGGTTGGTTTCAAAAGGATACTCTTAATAATATGGTATGGGTTATGAGGAGACATTTGCCCCTATTGCAAAAATAACTACTAATCATACTCTTATTATCGTAGCTTTGGTTCATTAGTGGCATATCTCTCAACTTGATATTAAAAATGTCTTCTTGAATGAAGATCTTCAAGAAGAAGTTCATATGACTCTTGGTATGTTTATAAGCTCAAAAAAGCATTGTATGGTCTCAAACAAGCACCTTGTGCTTAGTTTGAGAAATTTTATATTATGATCTCATCTCTTGGATATGTTTTTATTGGTCATGATTCTGCTCTTTTTATTAAGTGCACTAATGCATGTCATATCATTCTGTCTTTATATATTAATGACATGATTATTACTAGTGATGACATTGATGGTATTTCAGTTTTAAAGACAGAGTCGACTAGACAGTTTGAAATGAAGGATTTGGGTTATCTTCGATATTTTCTGGGTATTGAGATAGCTTACTCACCTAGAGGTTACCTTCTTTCTTGGTCAAAATATGTTGTAGATATTCTTAAGCGGGCTAGACTTACTGATAATAAGACTATCGATACTTTCATTGAGGTTAACATAAGGTATTCTTTTTCTGATGTTTTACCTTTGATAGATCCTACTTTATACCGTACTATTATTGGGAGCTTGTTATATCTCACTATTACTTGTCTAGATATTGCACATGTTGTTCATGTTGTTAGTCTTTCAGAGTCTTTTACTTCCATCTACCTCTTCCTTGGAGCTACGTGCATACTTTGATGCTGATCATGGAAGTGTTTCCACGGATCACAAGTCTGTTACTAGTTTCTGTATCTTTTTAGGTGATTCTTTTATTTCTTGGAAGAGCAAAAAACAATCTATTATCTCTTAATCTTTAACCGAAGTAGAATATCGCGCTATGACAACTACTAACAAAGAGATTATTTGGTTACGTTTGTTACTAGCGGATATGAGAGTTTTCCTTTCTCATCCTACTCATATGTATTGTAGCAACTAAAATTCTATTCAGACTGCTCACAACTCGGTTTTTCATGACCGAACTAAGCATATTAAGATCGATTGTCATCTTACTTGTCATCACCTCAAACATGACACCATTACTTTGCATTTTGTTTCTTCTTCATCAAGTCGCATTCTATTTCTCGTTTTTATTTTCTAGTTGGCAAACTCTCGATGCAAACTCTTGATGCTTATAGTTGCCGCATCGTGAGTTTGAGGGGAGATGTTAAGAAATATATTTATTTTTTTTATTTGTTAAGGGTAGAATAATATTTTTAGTTTAGCTCATATATAATCTCTTTGTATTTAGGTTAAAATAACATAACTTCAGAATTAAATGATCAATAAAAACCCTATCCTTCTTCTCTTTTATGTTCATATTTTTTTTTATTTTTTTGTGTTAATTTGGATTATATATATATAAACACACACTCAACCACTTCTAGACTTCAATTCAATGATCAATTAACTACTAATAGTAACAGCTTTAAATAAGAGACGTTGCTTGCCGGGTCTTGGTCCATTCATTAACCATTCATTAACACAGCGAAAAAGCCAAGACCTAACTCAGATGGGACCTGTTGAGGATGGAGGAGGGCCTTAATATTGTGATTGCCTAAAAAACCATCAACATGAGAAGGATTAATCAAAGATTTTTAATGCCCCAGCAGCTAGCATTGTCTTGGCATGGCAATATCACACTGTGGCACAGATCATGATGCACATGGTCGTGGTGGCCCTTGGCCCAATTGACCCTTGATTTCTGGCACTGATTTTGATGTTTGCAATTTCATGCACCTGCATCATTACGGGGCTGCCAAAATTGAGGCTTTTTTGGTTCCACCAAACATTTCAACAATGGAAGCAGAGTCACGAAGAATCTGCTGATAACAATACGGTGACCACAATGGGCTATAAATTGAATAGTGGAAAAGCTAAGAAATGTTTCCATAAATAGGTTGATAAGAAATTATAACTGATGCCCATGATTCACCTGTAAGAAGAAGTTGCTTCGATTAAGTA
>Ga0307515_10026201_pt1 | contig 10047 bp, 1 predicted proteins | sample 17_EM_MG_FD_194513 | JGI IMG/M metagenome (GOLD analysis project Ga0307515, IMG submission 194513) | Populus trichocarpa ectomycorrhiza microbial communities from riparian zone in the Pacific Northwest, United States - 17_EM | ecosystem: Host-associated > Plants > Roots > Unclassified | place...
CAGTTATACTAAATCTCCTTATATTTAACTAGGAAATCTACATTATACTCTTCTATAGTCGTAAGGAGAATATTTTATTTTCCTTTAGTTCTAGCTATAGACGCTAGTACTACCATTTTTACTTACAGTTTTAATGTAAATAGTTAATTGACTTTGTTTCGTATAGAGAATATATCTAGAAATTGGTCCTTTTCATCTATAATTAGGACTAGCTTCCTTTCTTATAGCTGCTTTTTCTTACTTCTAGTAGAGGTAGAGCTAGGCGTGCTGCTAGTTACTCTACTAGAAGAAGGAGGGGTAGACGATAATAATAATGAGGAAGGTAGAAAGGATGAAGAAGGGAGGTCCTTCTTTAGCCTCTCTGCGTAAGTTTCTTTAATAGGAGCTACCTCCTTATAGAGAGCTCTTATTTCTTCTATAAGTCCTTTTAGGGTATCTTTTGCCTCTTCTTTCTCTTTGGTTGTAAAGGGATTCCTTCCTTCTAGTATACTTTATGTGTAGTCTACTAGCTGTCTAACTTGTTCTTGTTTTTCTTCTTATTTTTCTTCTTCTTCTTTTAGTACTTTATAGGCCTGGATTAGACTTTCTAAAGCCTTATATAGATGTTGTTCTAAAGAAAGGGAAAAGGAAGGTATACTAGGTATACTATCCGTAATAGTTATTAGTTTTATTGTCTTTTTTATAGGTTTTTAGTTTTCTTTTTCAGGAGAAGACTAAGGATGTCTTCTTTTTTCTCCTGCCCTAATTGGGCTAGAAGAAGGAAAAGGGGGAGAATAAGTAGATATAGAACCTTTATTACTTATTTCTATAGGAGGTTTTTTTAGACCTATTAGGCCTTGGCATTTTGTATCTTATATAGGAGTTCCTAGTTTTTACTATCCTTATACCCTTTCTCCTTACTAATCCTACTAGAAGATTTCTGGGGAGATTAGGCTAAAAGGTAGTAGAAAATCTAGCCTCTATATTTTGTGGTTTTGGTATTTAGTTTTAGTATTCCTGTCCGTACCTCGCTTACAAGCTAGGACTACCCCTAAGAAGAATTTTCCGTTCGGGGAAAGGGGGTAAAACGACAAATAAATCCACCTCTAGCTCGCTAGGCAGTAGGAATTAAGTCTTAAAAGTTAGAAAATTGATTGTTTTTGATAGTAAGATGGGTATGCGTAAGTTTTGAAGGGTGGCGCTATCTTTTGGTAAGGTTGCATGTGCGGTAAAGGTCTTTTTAGGTTTATATTAATATAATCTAGTTTAATAATAAATCCTATAAAATCGGTCTTCCTAGTAAAGAACTTGTATTTCTTAATTGCTACTAGTATTTACTCCTCTTATAGTCTCTTTAAGACCCATTTAACGTATTCTCCGTGTTCTTCCTTAGTTATTAAGTAAATATTATTATTATTAAGGTATACTATAATAAACTCATTAAGGTGTTCTCCTAATACGCTATTAATTTGTTTCTAAAACGTTACTAGTGTATTTATTAATCTAAACTATATTACTAATAGTTTATATAGTCCTTCCTTTAACCTAAAAGCTACCTTCTATTTATTGCCTTCCTTAATTCTAATCTAATAGTATGCCTATCTTAGATCTATCTTTATAAAGATTTACGCATTACCTATCTAATCCTAAATTTTGCTAATTAAGGGTAAAGGATACCTATCCTTTCTAGTAATGTTATTTAACTATTTATAGTTAATACATAGCCTAAGATTTTTATTCTTCTTTAGTACAAATAGTACTAAATATCCTACTAATAACTATAATGGTCTAATATATCCCCTCCGTAAGTTTTCTTAGATAAACTCTTTAAGTGCTCTTAACTCCTCTTAAGTAAGCTTATAGGTTAAAAAGAACCTTAGACTTATTCCTAGTTCTAATTCTATCTTATAGTTCTATGCTATATAATCTACTAGCTTTTTACTTTTTAGGCTCTATAGTTTCTTACTATACTTATAGTATCTCTTTAGTATATAACTTAAGCTTTACTTAGTCTCTTTATATATCGCTCTAACTTAGTACTATACTATCTTAGTATGTTATCGCATTTTACGGCGTTAAGTATCTCTAATATTAACCTAACCTATAATCCAATCGATTTTTAGATTATATTCCTATAACTAAGGCATTTTAAATACTGCCTTATCCTGTCCTAATAGTAGGATATTAAAAAACATCTTAATTTATCTCCCTTTAATGGTTATCTAAATAGGTCCTATTTTAAGATTAATAATCCCTCCTCTATAGGTTATTAGATCTCCTAAAATTATAACTAATAGGTAAGGTTATTTCTTCTGCCTATAAGGTAATCCCATTATTTTAACTACTACTAGTAAGATATAGTTCTGTATTACTCCACTATCTATTAATGCTTTAAACTGCTAATCTTACTAATTAACTTATAAATTTAAGTATTATCCTTAAATTCCTTTAAGGGTCTAAGGCTTTACTACTAGCTCCCTCTAGTCCTATAGGCCTCTACTTTTCCTAACTATTAGCTACTTAATCCTATTATACTTAGCTTACTTTTTAGCTAATACCTAGTTCGCTTTTTATCTTTAATATACTATAGATATATATTCTCTAGGCATTCCTACTACTATTATTTATCTAAGTAATTTTCTATAAGAAATTTTCCTAGTTAAAGTATTAAGTCTCCTAACTCCTAAACTTCTACTAGATACTATTTATATATATACTTAATATTCCTATACTATTACTTATTTAGCGCCTAATATATCCTTATAGGGTACTTCCAATTCTTTTCTTTTGGATTCTTGTGCATTTTATATATATTATTTACGTATATAATCCATAATAGCGTATAGTATACTAGGTGCTTTAGGTTAACCTTTAACTTATTTTTATCTTTAAGTTTAAACCGTTATTATATTAATCTAAATATTATAACTTTATTCGCAGGTACTAAGATACGCCTCTTACTTCTTTAGTCCTCTAATTATTCCTCTAAATCCTTTAATATTATAATTAAGGCTCCCTTAATATAACTTATAGCTCTTTCTATAATAGGGTAGTTTTAGACAACTTTTTCATCCAACTATATATAGAAATCTTCCTACTTATTGTTATATTGTTGTCTATACCACTTTTAGTATAGCTATTAGAGTATATACGGCTTATTTATAAGGAAGTATCTTCTTATTGCTATATTATAATAGCCCTTTATATATCGTTCTTTGAATCTAGTAGGGATCCCTAAATCCTCTTCATCTTTTAGTTTAGTAAGCCACTTAGCTCTTATATACCTACCCTAGGCCTATTAGTAATTCTTTATATAGGTACTCTATCCTTTATACAACCTAGTATACTAGTTCTTTAATCGAGTTTCTATTCTTGCTATACGAGAATTATTTACCTAAATTCCTCTTTAGTTTTTTTTTGTTTTCGCCTTATGAGTAAATCCTTAAAGTCTTCTTACTTCTTAATCGCAGTATTAACTCTTTAATCCTATTACTAAGCCTTACTCGCAATTTCTTTAATAGTCCTTATTTTATTACTAAAATCTTAGTCCTATAGGATTCTTAATCCTAAGTTTGCTTCTTTTTTAAGCTTAGCTCTAGCCTTAGTTTAACTAGGCTTCTATAGTGTTTTTATCTTATCTTAAGAATCTTATGCCTTTAGAAAACTTCGTCCTAAGCTTATTTATATATTACTAAACTAAGCCATTACTTTACTCTATCGGTTATCGTCCGTTATAGGTTCTTAAGCTTACCTTATCTTGTCTTAAGAATCTTAGTCATCTCTTATCTCTTCTTAAAAATCTTAAGCCTTTAGCCTTTTACCTTTATTAAGTGCCGAAGTGGTTCGCTGTCCTACTTCTTTTATATCTTATAAAGCGATAGATATTATATCTAGTAGGGTTTTAATCCCTACTAATATTCCCTATTCTATAGTGGAATTATCCTCTACCTCTTTTATAATATCTTTAAGGTCTATATACTCCTAATAAGCTACCTTTATTACCTTATTGTTATAGAAAATTTTACCTATATTAAATTTATTATCCTTAATATCCGATTTATAAGATAGTTTATTAGTTTCTTTAAACTTTAGTAATTCTAGCTCTTATAGCTAATAGCTTACGCTATACTTAGCGTCCTTATAAATTTGGTATACGTTATTATAATAAAACATAAAACTTTTAATTAAACACTCTTTTATTCCTCTATACGTATATATTATCTACTAGTCTCGTTCCTTTTACATATAGTAACTCTACCCACTTCTATAGTCTTTAATAAAATAATCTTATTTTCCGCAATTTATATAAGCTCCTTTTTTAAACAATTTTTTTTGCTATAAAGTCCGCCTAAACGTCTTTTACTACTAAGATCCCTAGTTTAGCCTTTATTCCTTAGACCTCTAATTACTTAATCCTTATCCTCTAGGTTTCCATAATCGTTTATTCCATTTTTAGTTTTCTTTAGTACTACTTAGGTTTATTAGCTCTGCGCCATACCATAGTTTCTAATTTTAACTTTATTATTACGTGCCCTACGCCTTATATAACTATAAAACTCTATCCTAACCCTTCTTAGTCTACTCTCTTTAGTAGATCCTATTATTAATCTTAATTACTTAATTAATTAATTCCCTAAGAGTATCCGCATCTTTTATTAGGATAATTACATCCTAAACTTTTGCCTTAAGTCCTTATTTGTACTATACTATAAGCGCTTTATTATTTTATTTAACCTATATTACTAATATTAAAAACTATATTATATATTTAATTGCTAAAGTTTTTTATACTAGGTTTTAAAGCTTTTTTTTACTATAGTAGTTACCTTTAAGTTTTTAAATATTTGCGTTAGGCGTTCTATAAACCTATTTTAACTTAAGAATATATACTATACCTCCTAGGTTGTGGTTATTATACTATACTCCTATACCTCTGTAAGGTAAAGCTTAAACTACTTAAGTGCTCTTCCCGTTAAGAACAATCCTGCGTAAGTAACTTAATCTATAAGCGTTCCTAGCTTTACCCCTTCTTACGTAACCTTAAAGTGCATTTATATAAGAAATCCCTTAAGCTTTAACTTCTCCCCTAAGAATCGCTTAATTAAGAGTAACTTAACCTTAACTACTCCAATTCCGTTAATCCTTTCTTTAAGTATCCTATTATTATTTATTAATTAATTAACCGTTTTCTATAGCTGTCTAACGGTAACTAGCTAAGAGTTAGTGTTTATTATACTAGTGTCGTTACCTAATCCCAATATAGTTGCTGCCGTTAACAGCGTCGTAGCTACTACTTTTAGTAGTATATTATTTACCTTCTTTTATTATAACCTTAGTAGTGAATATATAACAAAGCCTTATAGGAAATACTATAGTAGGCTTATTAATAGGCTAGGTATATAGGTATAGAATAGTTAACAATATAAATATAACTAGTAGAGTGTTATGTTATAATATTCAATTACGCTATTACGGCTCCCATTAGGGTCCATATAGCGGGTCTATATGGGTATATATATATATGTGTATAAGAGGGGAACCGTACCGCTAGGGCTAGATAAAACCTCTTCTTCTCTTGTTATACGGCCTATATGGCTTATTATACGGCCTATATAGCCTCTCTTCTAATTAGTAACTATCAAGCACAAGTAGACGTCTCTTTAAGGCGCTACAGAAAAGCTATCTTAATACGTACTCCTGGGTCTATCCAGTGGGGTATATAGCTAGGGCCTAGGTTCCGTTCCTGGCTGCTCTAGTTATCTAGGTAGGGCATAGGCCAGTAGCCTATAAGGCTAGTAGTGGTATAGAAGGTTCCGTTATTTGCATCTGCGTTAATATATATAGCTCTAAACCTTACCAAGTTTTGTTAAGTTCTATTAGGATATCAACCTCTACTAAATTCTGCCAGGTTACTAAATTCTATTAAATTCTGCCAGGTTGCCAAAGTTCTGCCAACTTCTATTAGGTTATTAGATTCTGCTAGGTTACCAAAATTCTACTAAATTCTGTTAGGTTGCCAAAACTCTACCAAATTCTATTAGGTTGCTAAAACTCTACTAAATTCTATTAGGTTGCCAAAATTCTGCTAGCTTCTATTAGGTTGCCAAATTCTGCCAAATTCTGCTAGGTTAATAAGTTCTGCTAAATTCTACTAGATTGCTAGGGTTCTACCAACTTCTGCCAGGTTACCATCTGCAAAATTCTACTATATTCTACCATCCCTACAGTCTTTATCCTCCGCCTCTTAAAGCACTTCCTAGCCTCCTCTCTTTACCCTAGCCAGCTCTCTAGCAAATAAAAGGTGTAGTAAGAGGTTTATCTTTATAAACCAGTCCGCAACTGCCTTAGCAGCCTTTAGCTTAGTTAAGAGCTCTTTATATAAGTATGTTCTAGCACAGTAATACATTTCCGCCCGGCTAGCAGCGTGCCTAGGGCAGAATACCACTATATATATCGTTAATTATTGGCTATAGCCGTATAGGCAGGCCAGAGTTAGGTACCCTAATACTTTTTAGTAGTAGAGGTATCTATTAAGCCCTATATACTCAGTTCTAAGCAGCGTATTAATTGTACTCTTTACCTTTATAAGCCTTATATAGCGTTTAAAGACTTCCTTATTCTATGGCTCGGCCTAGGCCGTTATATAGTGGGTAAGCGTACTCTAGTACTTTTCCTATTCCCTTTTCCACCGCTCCTTAAATACCTCTTATACCCCAGCCCTTCTACTTCTCTTATACTGCGCTTTAGATAAGTTTATTGGCTATATATCTGTCCCTAAAATAGCAGCCGCCATCCTCTTAAGCTTATCCCATCTAGTAGGCTGTATTAGTAGCTTTATTCTAGGCCGGAGTTAGTAGGCTATTATAGCCCATATAGTGTTACACTCCCTCTTAATATGCTCTCTTACTAGTCCTTCCTATATCCTCTCCGCGTAGGCTATAGCTAGCTCTTTAAGGTATATCTAAAGCAGCGGAAACCCCATCTTATGCTCTAGTACTACTATTAGCGTTAATTTATACGCCCCCGTAATAGTGCGGAGGCATAGGTTCTATACTACACCCAGCTAGCGCAGCTTAATTTTACTTATCTCCTTAGGCTTTATCCACTCTAGTAGCGAGTACTAGGTACTATATCTATATAAGATTGCCAGCCGGACCACAGCGGAGTATATTATCCGCGCCTTTTAAAAGGAGGCGCCCTATATAGAGGCCGTAAGCCGGGTTAGTGCGGCTATTTAGGTAATCACCTTCGTCTTAATAATGTTAATATACGGTCCCTATTTAAGCTTTAAGTTAACCTATACCCCTAATATACATAGGTTACTAACTAGGCCTTCTATAAAGCCATATATATTAGCTATAGCCTTTATATTAAACTTCTTATGGCTCCTTATAAAATGGATAAGGTAGTACTTTTTAGGGGTAAACACTACCCTATGCCGGCGTGCCCACGCCGTGTATACCTTATGCGCCCTTTCTATAGTTCTATAGTTTTCCTCCGTAGTCTTACTATACATTAGTATATTAGAGTTATTAACAAATTCAAATACCGTAGTAGTTCCCCCTTATAGCTCTAGTAGGAGTATATAGGCAAAAAAAAGGAATAGGATTAGCGACAGCGCTAAGCCTTAGGGTATACCGGTGTTCGTTTATATTGTTTATACTATATATCCTCTAATTAAGAGCCTCATTGTTCAATTCTTAAGGAAGGACTTTATAAACTATACTATCTAGTAGGGCACGGCTTAGGCCTTTATATTATAGATTATTCTTTTATAGGAGACTTAGTCAAAGGCCCCGGAAATATTAAGGCTAAGTAATAAGGCTACTAGGTTTAGGTTACTCCTCCACACTATATATACCTATTAGGTTAATAGCTCCAGTGCTGTCTATATTAAGCGCCCTGGCCTTACTCCCATCTAACTAGCTAGTAGTATACCCGTCTCCTCCGCAATTTTAAATAGTTGGCTAGCTACTATTCTTTTAAGTAGCTTCCCAATAGTATTAAGCAGCGCAATTAGCCGGTAGGCCTTTACCATAGTATAGGATAGCTTCTATAGTTTCCGGAGGACTACTATAATAGAGTCCTTTAAATAGTTTTAGGTAATATCCAATTGCTATATAGCTGCTAAAGAGTTTAGCCAGTACTAGGGCTAGCTACTCTCCGCACATTTTAAGGAATTAGTTAATAATCTTCTTTAGACCTAGGGCCTTATTAGGGGCAAGCCCCTTTAGGGCCGTAATAATATCCTCCTCCTTAACTACTTCCTTTACTATTCGCGGCTCCGGGTATACAAACCCTAGTATATCGCTAAGGTCTGCCTCTACCGGTAGCGGGAAGAACTACTCTATAAGGATAGTAGCCTTCTCCTTATTATTATAGTGTAGGGTCTCCTCTCCTAGTCTACTAATAGGAGGAAACTATAGTAGGGCCTTTGGCTTCCCGTCTGCTATACGCGCCCATTTTACCATCCTCTATATCCCTTTAGGGTTGTTTATTAGCTTTTTAACAGTCCTCCTCTATAGCTTATTAGCCTCTTATTAGATTACCCTTTTCTTCTTATTCTATACGACTCTATAGTTAATTTAGTTAGGTATTAACTAAGAGACCTTTTACGCCTAGAAGGCCTGTCGGGTTTCCTTTACTACTTTTATATATTCCTCTAACCATGCTTTAGAGGCTTGCGGCAAGGGCCACGCGTTAAATACTATTTTTACTATAGTATTCTCAATTACTTAGTGTATAGCCTCCGCCAGTGCGTTTAATTTATCTCTTATATTATACGGGAGTCTATATAAGGGCTAAAGTCAGCCCTTTAGCTCGCTCTACACCACCTTCTAATTAGCCTTCTTCTATAGCGGTCTCCTGGGTAAGGGGGGCCCCTTTAGCATCTCTACGTCCACCTCCGTAATAATAGGAAAGTAATTGGACCCTATATACCAGCGGTCTTATCTTTAACTCTATAGCAGCCTATTAGTAATCTAGGGGGAGGTAAATACTAGGTCTAGCGTGCTCCTTAACATACCCTTTACCCACGTCTCCGTGCCTACCTTAGTGGCTAGGCTTAGGCCAGCTGCCTTTATAGGGCGGATAAAGTTATCCGCCGCGTTGTCTACATATATTACTATTACACCCCCCTAGAAGGGGTAGTGTAGATTAAAATCACCTAACAGTATATATTCTCCTTCGGCCCTTAATAGCTCCAGTAGTATATAGACACTGCTATTTATCTATTAGGGGTTATAAATATTATAAATCTAGATAGTCCTCTTACAGCCCTCTAGCTTAATTATATATACGTCCGCTAAGTAGTATATAGGCGCCTACTTATTTATATTAATAGCCTTATTTATATAGAAGCAGACCCTTATATTACTTACTCCCACGTATACTAGGTAGTAGGATTTTATAGTATATATCGTATTTCCTTAGTCCCTCCGCTATAGCTTCTAGATGGCTAATATATCTAGCTAGGAGTCCGCCTACTCCACCTCTTATAAAAAGTAAAGCAGTACACCGTTCCTACTATTATTAGTATTATACTATATAATTATAAGTATTTTCCAGTGTCCTAATATAAGAGGTCCATACTAGCCTCTAAGTTAGCTAAGTTAGTGCCTTTTAGCGTCCGTTTACTTCCTTATAACGCAGTTTTAGAGCCTTTAGATGCCTTTCTCCGGATCTAAACTTCTGCTTCCACCTCTATATTAAACTCCATATTTAGTAGGGGCTCCTAAGTTACTAGGATTTAAATTAGGGCGTGTATACTACTATATAGTGCTATTTAAAGTGTTAATTAGAGGGTCCTCTAGCCCATTTCCTTCTTAAAATAATTAAAAGTCCGCGGCCAGCCAACCTTTCGGGGGGCTTCCTCTGCCTATATAGAGCTCTCTTGCGTAACTATCTCCTTTAGCTTCCTTTTCTTAGCTCGTTATAAGGCCTCCTTAGTGGTAATCTCATACTATAAATGTGATTGCTGTCCGCTTATAGGTGCCTTATAGGTGCCTGCGTAGTGTGTTAGCGTATAGGCCCTAATTGCTGCAGCCTTCTCCTACTATATCCGCTTAA
>Ga0307515_10026202_pt1 | contig 10047 bp, 8 predicted proteins | sample 17_EM_MG_FD_194513 | JGI IMG/M metagenome (GOLD analysis project Ga0307515, IMG submission 194513) | Populus trichocarpa ectomycorrhiza microbial communities from riparian zone in the Pacific Northwest, United States - 17_EM | ecosystem: Host-associated > Plants > Roots > Unclassified | place...
TGGGCGCTACCGCGTCAGCACCGGCTTCGGCGCGATGGGCCATGCCACCACTGGCGTGGTCGGTGCGGCGCTGGCGTCAAACACTGGCCAAGGGTGCCGCGCCGTGGCCCTGGTGGGCGACGGTTCGATGCTGATGCACAACGAGATCAACACCGCGGTGAAGTACGCCGCGCGGGCCGTGTGGATCGTGCTCAACGACGGCCGCTACGGCATGTGTTCGCAGGGCATGCAGACGCTGGGCTTGAGCGCCGATGCGCTGTTCCCCGCGGTCGACTTCGTCGCGATGGCGCGGGCCCAGGGCGCTGATGGTGTGCGTGTGCAGCACGAACACGAGCTGGACGGCGCGCTGTGGCAGGCGATGCAGGCCAACGGTCCGTTCGTGGTCGACGTGCTGATCGACGAGCAGGCCCGCGCACCCTCGGGTGCGCGCAACCGCGGCCTGGCGCATCAGCTGGCCAGCACTGGCGCTGCAGAAGTTTCGTTCCCTTCGCGTTAGACGGAGACAAACCCCATGGAAACCAACACCTTCGCCACCACCGTCTACGCGGCCACCAGCGCCGAGAAGGTCTTCGCCTACCTGCGCCACCTGCCGCACCTGGACGAGTGGACACTCGGCAGCCGCATGGTCACGCGCATTGACGACGACACCTGGATGGGCACGGCCTCGGGTTACCAGACGATGCTCTGCTACCACGTGCGGCCGCTCGAACACCCGAGCTTCCTGGCCATCGAATGGCAGTGCGGCTACCGCTACCGCGAATACTTCAAGCAGTACCCGGTGTTCGTGTTTCCGTCGCGTTATGTCTGCGCTGACAGTGAAGAAGATAGCAGCTACATCCACTGGATCAGCGTGATCGATCCCGCGCGCCGCACGCCGATGATCATGCAAGGCATCGCCGCGGTGCATCAGTACGAAGGCCGTGGGCTCAAGGCAGCGCTGGAGCGGCGCGAGCAGCTCGGCGCACCAGCCCCAGGCCGTTGGCGGGTCGAGACCGACACGATGTATGTCGATGCACCGATCGAGCTTGCGGTGGCCGAGCTGAGCGACCCCAAGCGCTTGCCGCTGTGGGCGCCGCTGTTCCGCGCCGACCCACGCGGTGACGCCCGCGACTTCCTCGACGAGTACGGCCGCCGCGTTCGTGTCACCTTCACCGCCCACCGGCTCGACGACTACGTGCTGGTCGAGCAGGACTACGCCTACCCCGACCAGGGCGTCGTGCATCGCCACCCGATCGTGTTGATCCCGTCATCGCGTGCGTTCTCACCCGCGGCATCGGGCTTCTTGCTGCACCGCATCGGCTTCTGGGACAACCACGCCGCGCCGAGCTGCGGGCGCCTGGGGCCGCAGGAGCTGACCGCAGAGAGCATGGCCATCAAGCGCCGTGTCGAGGCCGAGGCTGGCAACTTCACCGCGTTCGCGCGCGGCATGAGCTACGTCGCTGAAACCAGCGAAGCCACCTCACCGGCCAGCCCCTCCGATGGCAGCGACGCGCCACCCGACATCTTCTCGCCCGCCTTCGCCGCCGATCCCTACCCCGCCTACCGCCGTATGCGGGACGACCACCCGCTGTACTTTCACGGGCCGTCGCAGGCTTGGATCCTGAGCCGCTACGAAGACGTGCAGGCCGCCCTGCGGCTGCCGGAGTTCACAACGCGAAGCTACGCCGCGCAGACCGAGCCGCTGCTGGGCCGCACGATCATCCAGCTCGATGGGCGTGAGCACAACACCCAGCGCCTGCTGTTGGCACCTGCGTTCCGCGGTGCCGGCATCCAGCAGCGTTGGCAAGCGGCAATCGAGCGCGTGGTCGACGAGCTGGTCAATGGCCTCGTCGAGCAGCCCGAGCCCTGCCTGGTACGCGACTTCGCGGCCCAGCTGCCGGTGCGCATGATGGCCACCATCCTCGGTCTGCCTGCCTCTGACCGCGAGCGCTTTCGCGGCTGGTACACCGGGCTCATCCGCGCCGCGCTCAACCTGCAGCGCGACCCCGAGGTGGCCCGCGCCGGTGAACGCGCTCGTGATGAACTCAGCGCCTACCTGCGGCCGCTGGTCGCACGCCGCCGCCGCGACCCGGGCGACGACCTGATCTCGCAGCTCACGCAGGCCGAGGTCGAAGGCAGCCAGCTGGACGAGGAAGAGATCGTGCGCTTCGGCATGCTGATGGTCTTCGCCGCTGGCGAGACCACCGAGAAGGCCTTGTCGACCACCTTGCGCAACCTGATCGCCCACCCAGAGCAATTGGCGCGGGTGCGCGCCGACAGCAGCCTGATACCGCGCGCGATGGCCGAATCGTTGCGCTACACCGCGCCGACCCACATGGTGCCGCGCCGCACAAACGCCGAGGTTAGGGTGTCCGGCGGCGTGCTGCCGGCCGAGGCCGAGGTGATGTGCTTCCTCGGTGCCGCCAACCGCGACGAGCGGCGCTTTGCCGACCCCGACCGCTTCGACATCGACCGCCCCGAGGCCGACCCCGAGCACGCCTTCAGCCCGAAAGCGGCCCACCTGGCTTTCGGCCATGGGCGCCACTTCTGCCTCGGCGCGATGCTCTCGAAGTTCGAGATCTGCATCGCCATCGAGCGCCTGCTCGGCGCGACGGCCGACCTGCGCTTCGCCAGCGACGAGGTGCCACCCGATGCCGGGCTGTTCCTGCGCGGGCCGGCCCGTTTGCCGGTGGTGTTCACCCGCTCACGTCAACAATTGGCTCTCGGCTGAACCCGCAGCCTGCCACCGGAGGCGCCCCCATGCTGAACCTGCTTTTCCCCGAACGGGCAGACAACGGCTATCAGGGCCACAAGCTGGCGATCTGGCTGTTTGCGCTGCTGATGCTGATGAGGGCGGCGATCAGCCTGGGGTCGATCTTCAATGGCCATGAAGCAGCGGGTTCGGCCGACGGGATTCCGCTGGGCACCTACACACCCGCCGGCGCGCAGGCGGTGGTCGCGCTGTTTGCGATGCTGGGGCTGGCCCGACTCATTGGCTGCTTGTTGGGCCTGTTGGTCCTGCTTCGGTACCGCGCGCTGATCCCCGTCATGTTCACGCTGCTGTTGGCGGAGCAACTGGGCAGGGCGCTGATCAATCAACTCTTGCCCATCGCCAGGACGGGGTCGCCACCAGGCTCGGCAATCAACCTCATGCTGCTCGCCCTGATGATCATCGGTCTGGTGCTGACGCTGCGCCGCCGAGCACCGCCTGCGGTGCTGGGGTGATCCTGCTTGCCAGTGGCCGAGCGCCAGGCGCTGCGCGAGCTGGACACGCGGGCCGGGGCTTGATCAGCGCGGGTTGATCATGTCCTGGATGGCCTGCACCACCACCTCGGGCGTGGCGGTCTGCAGTTGGTGGTCCGAGTCGACCACCACCGTCTTGGCGCCGGGGTAGAGCGCGCGGACGCGGGCGATCGTCGCGGCGTCATCGTTGACGACACCGAAGTCGACGGCCACCGCACCCTTGGACTTCGGCACATTGACCAAGCGGGTCACTGGGATCTGCTGCGGCCACGGCAGGCCCAGCACGACCTCGCCGGTGGCGTTCACCTGGTCGATCTCGAGCCCGACCATGCGATTGAGGAACATCGCCTTGCCCCATCGCGCGTAGAAAGGAAACTCCTCGGGCTTCTTGATCACGCCGGGATACAGCGCATCCACCAGCACGAGGCCTCGCACCTCGTCAGGGTGCAGACGCGCAAACAGCTGCATGTACAGCCCACCCAACGAATGCCCCACCAGCACGTAGGGCGGCTTGATGCCTTGCTGCTGCAGCAACTCGCGCAGGTCTGCCACCACCTGCTTGCCATCACGCGGGCGCTCGGTGGCTTCGCTGCGGCCCACGCCGGGGCGGTTGTAGGCCATCAGAGACCAACCCTTCGATGGCGTCGCGCCCATCGCATTGAACACGGCGTCCCAGCTGTCCAGGCTGATGCGCGAGCCGTTCTCGAAAACCACCGCGCCCTGCGAGTCGTCGGCCGCAACGCGCCGCAGCTCCACCGCCTGTCCGTGCAGGCGCACCAACTCGGTCGCGGCCGGTTGGGCCTCTGCACGGGCCGGGTTGAAGGTGACAGCGAAGGTGATGCAGGTGAATGCGGCGCCCAGGACGGCGCGGCGAAGACGACAGTCATGCATGTCAGCGGCAGTGGTGTTGAGACAAGGCCGCGTTTGTAGAAGCACCGGCTGACCACGTCAGGCGAAATGCGACAGACCGCTGTTTTGGCGGTACGCGCTGTTGTCGAGTGATGATCCGCCCCGCGAGCCCGCAGGGATTCTGCTTTGCGGATCCCCCGTGGCCGGCCGGCCGGGCGCCCGCCCAACCGCCGCGCCGTGCTCAACTCACTTCGGCACCCATGCGTTGTCGAACGAGTCCTTCAGCGCGGCGCACTGGTGACCGCCCGCGGGGCCGTAGCTGCCGCCGTTCGAATTGATCAGCACGGCGCTTTCCACGACGATCGGGAACATCAGGTAGCACGAGTCCAGGCCGCCGCTGCCGTGGCCCCAGTCACCGCCGTGGCCCAGGTAGACGCCGAACTTGCCGTTGACATACGCGCCAAATCGGGCCGGGTCCATCAGGCCGAGGTACTTGGCCTTCATCTCGGCGAAAGACGCCGCCGGGATCAGGTTGGAGGTGTAGCGCAGGTTGGCCATCACGTTGGCGATCTCGCGTGCACTGATGTGCCAACCGTAGCCGCCGCAGGTCAGGCCGCGCGGCGGCTCTGGGTAGCCGGCCTTCGCGGTGTCGGGGAACCGGTATTGGACCGTCGGGTTCGCATCGGTGGGCCCGCAGTCCACCGAGACGCCGATGCCGCTGTAAAGCGCTTGGGCCTCGAGGATGAAGGCCGCCGCGGTCAACGAGCCGGCGTCGAACTCGGCGTACTTCACCGGGTCGATCCCGAGCAGGCCCGCGGCCAGCACGCGCATCAGGCCGTAGTTGGCGTTGTTGTAGTTGAACGAAGTCGAGCCCACAGGCTTGGCGAGCACCTCGCGCAACGAGGCGTAGTCGGAGCCCTTCACGCCGTTCTGGTCGATGCCGCTTTGGTGCGTCATGAAGCTCTTGAACGTCAGCAGTTCGACGCCGGCACCCTTGACCCAATCGCTCGGCAGGTAGGGCGCGATCGGCGTGTCGGCGCTCAAGCCCTTGTCGGCGAGCAGCTTCATCAACACGATGGCCGTCAGCGACTTGCTGACGCTGGCCACGTGCATTTCCTTGGTGGGCGATTGCGCGGTGGCGGGCGCATCGGCCGCCGTGCGCGCCAGGCCACTTTTGCCCGAGCTGTGAAGCTGGCCGCCCAGGGAGATCGCGTACGAATGACCGACCGAGCGGGTGTCGAAGGCGCTGTGGATGTTGGCCTCGAAACGGGCGATGTCAAACACGATGGTGTTGGCCGACAGCGAGAGTCCGAGCGCGAAGGGACCGGCTGCACCGACGTGGTCGCCGCTTGCGAGCGCCGCGTCGCCGAGGGCGAGCTGAGCATCCGCCGGGTCGAGGCGGGCTTCAGACACACCTGCCGCACGCGCCTGGTCGTTCACGTCATGGGCCACGCGTTGCGAGGTCAGGCTGAGCTGCAGCTGCACATCGCGCAGGCGTACGTCGGTGGCATCGTTGGCGACTGCAATCGTGTCGATCAGCGATCGCTGCGCGTCGCCGAGCGCGGCCAGGGTGGCGTCGAGGTGGCCGAGCGACTGGTCGCCGCTGCCGTCGCGATAGGCGGCCCAGGCCGTCTCGACAGACGCCAGCGCAGCGCGCAACGGCACCGCCACGCGCGGCTTGGCCTTGGCCAGCAGGTTTTGCAGCACCTCGATCTGCGCAGGCAGCCGCACGGCCGTGGCGGCGGGGTCCCTGGGCGACTGGATCGGCTCCCCCTTGCCGTCGGCCACGGGCGTCTGAAGCTCGAGCTGACGTGCCAGACGCTCGATCTCGGGGGTGACCTGGGCCTGCACTGGCGCGGACAGGGTCAGCGCCAAGGCGACGGCCGCGCCGATCGGCGTCAGCAGGTTGCGGGGCGCTCGGGCATGGAATGAAAAAGAAGGGATCACGAAGGTCTCCTGAGGTGGTTGCTTGAAGTGGCCGAAGCTTAGGCAGCCGTGCCGCGCAGGCACGTCCAGAAAGCGCGAGGCCTATCCGGCAAGCGCACGTTTTGCAGGCGTCTCCCTCACCCTAGGGGTGGCTCCGGCCTGCTTCAAGGGAGGGCGCCGCGCCAACCTGCGCGGTACGCTGGACCTCCTAGCGCCGCCACATCGTTTCTTGCGGTCGCACCCAACGTCCCAGAAGTTTGACGACCTTGAACTGCTCGCCTGCCACCCGCCACCCTCTGCCCCTGGAACGCCACCGCCTGTTCCAGAGCCACGACGTGGACGAGGCCCGCGAATTCGTCGCGCGCATCTTCTGCCCGCACGAGTTGTCGCCGCTGGATGGCGGCCGGCTCGACGCCTGCCACCACAGCGCGACGGTGCATCGGCACGCCAGCATCAACTACGTCCAATACGGCGCGGCCGTTCGGATCGAACCGGGCTACCTGCGCGAATTCTTTCTGCTGCAGATACCCTTGCGCGGCGGCGCCAGCGTACGCTGCGGTGGCCAGAGCGTCGAGTCGCATCCGCTGCTCGCATCCTTCCCCTCGCCCACCGAGCCGCTCAGCATGCGCTGGGCCGAGGACAGCCCGCAGCTGATCGTGAAGCTCGATCGCCGGGCGCTGTCCGACCGGCTGGAGTCACTGCTGCAGGCACCGTTGCGCCAGCCCTTGGTGTTCGACCTGGGCGTCGACATGAGCCGCCCGGAGGCACGCGGCATGGCGGCCCTGGTGGGCTACCTGCAGTGCACGCTGGAGAACGGCCTCGGCTTTGCCGGCCAGCCCGCTCTGGCGGAACAGGCCGAGAACCACCTGCTGTCCACGCTGTTGCTCAGCCTGCCGCACAACCACTCAGCGGCCTTGTCGTGCGGTGGTCGCACCGCGCCGGATGGCAGCGGCACCGTGTTGCCACGCACCATCAAGCGGGCGCAAGAGATCCTGCGGGCTCACCTGGAACTGCCGATCACGCTGGAAGAGCTGTGCACGCTGACCGGCGCCAGCTCGCGCACGCTGCAACAAGGGTTCGCACGGCACACTGGCACCAGCCCGATGACATGGCTTCGCGAGCTTCGCCTCGAGAAGGTCCGGTCCCAGTTGCAGGCATCGGCCGGCGGCGGCACCGGCATCGGAACGGCGGTCAAAGTGGCGGACGTGGCCGCGCGCTACGGCTTCTTCCACCTGGGCCACTTCGCGGCGCACTACCGCCGCCGCTTCGGCGAGTTGCCTTCCGAGACCGCGAGCGGTTCGCAAGGTGGCGGCGTGATTGCTTCCGGTGCTCACCGAATGGTTGCGGCGAACCCTGTTCACTTGTCGCGCAACGCGGCGTAGTCCAGCGCCGGTACGCGTCGAGGCGCCGTGGCTCGGCAACGAAACGCCGTCAGGCTATCTGGTGCTTCGTGAGAGTTTGGTCGCGAGCTTGTCGAGCTCCGCACTGTGCAGCAAGTCGATGCACTTCATGGTGTTGTACTCGGCCCCGGTGGACCCGGCGTAGCGACGAGCCGCGTAGGTCTCGACCAGCTTGTGCAGCTCGTTGTAGGCCTCGATGCCTTGTCGGCCGAACTCCAGGTAGGCGCCCGCCGCGGCATTCGCATCCGCCTTGGTGGCGGCGTCTTTCGAGACGGCGGCGAGGCACGCGCTGAAGGCCCAGTTCTTGAGCAGGTCGCGCTGTGAGTAGGTCTGGGTCATCGGCGGCCCGGCTGGCGGTTCGCTCGTGGCGATGAGGCCCGGCAGGGCTGCTAAGAGGGTGAGTGCAATGCGCTTCACTGTGGGACTTTCTCGAACTCGCGTCAGCCGGCCCTAGCGTTTGACATTGGCGGCGTCATCCGCCTTGCCGGGCGACATCCTCTCGATGAAAGGGTCAGCCGTCCGGTCGCTGATCACGCCAACGATCGGCCCCAGATCTGCTCGCCGGTCATCTCGCTTGAGGTCTGCCGAATACAGGCTTGACACCACGCCATCCAAGTACAGCGCGTCCTTGCAGTGCAGGACATCCCGGAAGAAGACTGCCATTTCGTAGAAAGTGACGGGCTGCTCGGATATCACGAAGAAGGCAACACTTCCTGATGTCCCGACGCCGTTCCGGATGAGCCGCGATGTTGACGCCGCGTTGAAGGCTGGGTGAATGACGCCGCTTCTGAGGAGCAGTGGGCCCGATTGAGTCGCGAAGCGGATGCCTTTGGCGACCCGTGGATACTCCCCGGCTTCCACAATCATCGGGCCAGATGGAGAGAGCGCAAAGACACCGTTTGGCTTCAGAAAGAAGTTCCCGCTTCCGGCCGCGGTATTGAGTGGCGAGACTTGCTTTCCTTCCACGACCAACAGACCTACCGGCGAGAAGTCGGGGTGGTACATCCCCGCGTTCATGGCGAACACCAGCTTCTTACCTTTGCCATGCAGCCAAGTCGACAGATGGTCGAACTGCTTGAACGGCTTGCCCTGCTCGTCACCCCAGAACGCCTGCAGATTTTCAGAGGCGGGATCAACACGAACCACAGTGAATGGCTGATCCGATGCCTCAGAGGTGAAGCTGACCGCTAGAACGAGGGCAGCGAGAAGAGTGCCCTTCATCGTGTGACGCCTAACGTTCGATGCAAGAGGTGTCATGAAGGCTCACGTTAGTTCTTGGGTGACAGCTGCAGCCAAAGCTGCGCGTCGAACGGAACCAGTATTGCGCCGGCACCTCGCTTTGACGAATATTTGTCAGCCGGCCCAAACAGAACCTTCTCGTAGGACATGCGCAGGACAACGTACTGCGTGCCATCGAATGGAGCAGCCAGGCGACGAAGGAGCGCTGGATCAAGCAGCGCTTTCGCCGCCAGCTTTTCACGTTCGCCAGGCTTCGCCCTTGCCATCTGTGCGGCCCATTCCGGCTGCGCCAGCGCGGAGTCGGCGATATGTTGGGAAAGCCACGGAAAGGCGACGGCTCTTCCCAAGGCCAACGAAGTAATTCTTGTGGCGCCACTGGGGCGGTTTTGCAGCCACGCGGCTACAACTTGGCCGTATGTCGATTCGTCGACCGTGCAGTGTTCGAAGGCTGTGGTGTGCGGCCGGAACGACGCGGACGACCACGTGAGGTGTTCTTCGATGAACGGCGAGCAGGCCAGAGCAAGGCCTTGGCCGACAGCAAGGCCTATCGAAACGAGGAAGCGCGCGATCACGAGCTGCTGACCCTGACGAACGCGTCTAGCACTCGACGTGTGGCGTGAGCGCCGCAGATCCGTTCCCATGGTTCGGTTGATGGCCGAGCCGAGCGACGCTTCCGCTCGGAACTGGAGCGTTCCATCGGCGCCTTAGCCGGCATCGCACATTAGAGTGCTGAAGTCTCTGCTCTTGAGTCGATCGGCTTGAATGAACACCATCAGCCGATCACCATCGTGCCAGCACCAATCGAGGTCTGACAATGAGCCAAGGTTTAGCAACGGCACCCACTCTGGCCCTGGGGTCGGGTCGTACCCCAAAGTGCAATGTGCCGGATACCCCAAGAGATACGCATCAGCGTTCACATCCAGAGAAAGATCCCAGGCCAGGTCCGCCGCTTCTTCGAAAGGCCAATCGCTTCTCAGCTCCTTGTGGCGGGGAACATTCAGACTCGGCATGAGTTCGAATGCAACTTCTGGGTTGACTGGTACGCCAGTTGGCGCCGACACAACGATATGAGCTGAAAGATCTTGCCAGTAGTAGCCTAAGACGTACCCCGCGTCTTGCCAGAACACTTCTCCATCGTCGTCGTCCGCATAGAAGAGTGACAGCAGGCCCGAGGTAGGCAGGGCCAAGGAGGGTGGAGACAACAGCTCAAAGTTGATTTGCCCAAGAAATCTATACCGCCCGATTTCATGTAGCGGCCTTGCGAAGCCTGGTGGCACGTAAGGATGGCCGCCGAATCGGGAGGCTGCTGGCTGTGGCCTCTTGGACGTCAAATGGATGTCTACGGACGGCCTGGATGATTCTGCGGGGAACGCGATGTGCTCCTCGGGCCAGCCGAGCTGTCTGGCACACG
>Ga0307515_10026203_pt1 | contig 10046 bp, 7 predicted proteins | sample 17_EM_MG_FD_194513 | JGI IMG/M metagenome (GOLD analysis project Ga0307515, IMG submission 194513) | Populus trichocarpa ectomycorrhiza microbial communities from riparian zone in the Pacific Northwest, United States - 17_EM | ecosystem: Host-associated > Plants > Roots > Unclassified | place...
CGTATTCATTTCCGTATCTCTACGTGTGTGTGTGTGTGTGTGTATGTTTCTATCTTTGGTTGTTTGTGATTTGTTGTTGCGTCTTCGATACGGGAATGAAAAATTTGAGTACTTTTTCAGAAGCAAAATAAAATTTGAGTTTCTCTCTTTTAATTTGGATTGTTAGTTGTTTTTTTTACTGTTTTTTATAGGATAGTTTAGCTTAAGAGGCTGGTTTTATTATTATTTTTATTTTTAATATTTGCGGTGTAGATATGCGTTAGATGTGAAGGTGGAGAGAGCAGAAGATGTGTTAATGCATAAGAGATTGCTGCATTTGGCTCATGATCCTGCTAATCGACCGGCAATCGAAGTTCGCCTTGTTCAGGTAACCTCTATTTGCTGCTGATTTGTTGTGCTTTTTTACATTTACCATGCTCGGTTACTTGCGAAGATTTGATTGTGTTTAGAATTTGTGATTGATTAGACTGTGGATTTTAGACTGGAAGAGAGGAATCGTCCGTAAAACAAGTTTTCAACAGGTGCTTACAGGGTTTTAAGAATCCTATTTTGTGGAGAATTTGGAGACGGAAGTTTGTGTTTTTGTGTTCATCAAATTGTTTATTTTTTGTTCCACATTGTTGATGTATAAGTAAATGAGATTTAACTGTACGTAATATAGGAGTATATACTGGTTCAGTTACCAGCCACGAAATGAATCTGTTGTAAACATGTTCTTGAATGTTTGCTGCATTACAATCTTTGAGGCTGGTTTTTTATTTGCCCGAGTTCAACAAATGTAGCTGAATTTCCATCGAATGTTGTTTATAAACCTCATTTGCATTTTCTGTATCTTTTGTTTTTCATGGAATCTTTTAAACTTTGTAATTTTTTAAAATTGATTGAGTGGAAAACTTGCAATTTGTCAAGTGCAGTTAATTGAATCTCCCATGCAGGTTCATCCTACTTCTGATGATAATTCAGCTGATTTTATCCTTCCAGACTCTCCTAGTAAAGAAGCAGCCCAAAGAAAGAGGTATGCTGTTGAGATCATTGTATTTTCTAGAATCCAATTATTCCATGTGTATTGTGAATTCAACAACTCTAGTCAACTAGTGTCACTAGTATTGCTGACATCTTTTTCTTGGTTTCAATGGTCAGCATACACCCACCACCAGCCTTTGGTTCATCACCTAATCTTGAAGCACTTGCACTTGAAGCAAACAAATTTGATGATCAAGATGGTGATAATTCTGTGCATGCTAACTCGAAGTTCTTCAAGTAATTCTCTTACTCAGAGCTATCATGCCAGAGTGGACTGGGTTCCAATAAGGATCTTTTGGGGTTCTTGCCCTTTTGTTAAATCACTTTCACCTTTTCTTTCAAAAAACTTTTAACGAAGTTTTTTTACAGAAATCCCTTTCTTCAATTGACAATCTGAGTAAAAAGCAAGATTCAAAAAATTTAATCCTTGACTACTGTAGACTCTCGCTTTCTATGTGATTGTATATGAGATCCGATATATTTGAAATGGCACTCGAACTAACTGAACATGCTATCAACTGTTTATTTTGGCACTTCGCATGCATCTATTGTGCAGATTTATGTATTTTTCTATGCATATATACATTCATGCGGATATTTATACATCCATATAATTGCATAATTTACTAGATTTGGATGGTGAAGTTTACAGTATTTTTCTTATCGGCATTGATGCAGGCCCATGCATGAAATTACTTTTTCAAGTGATGACAAGCCAAAACTCCTGAGTCAGGTAAGATGAGCATGCCTGTTGAAGTAAGCCAAGTTCATCTTTAATAATTTCTCAAGCAGTGTTTAAATTTTCTACAGAAAATCATCTTGTATTCTGCTGCTTCTTTCAATTTGAATGCTGTTTTGGTATTTAATTTGGAAGGATTGCAAACTAAATCTAGGATTAGTTTGAGCTCTATTCCATCAGCTGGCTGCATGCATTTTGCTGGCCGGTCAGGGTGCATAAATAACTGGCATTTGTTGTTAGCATGAAGCATGAAGAGAGTCAGTGAGGGTGTTTGATTCCACGAAAATAAACACTTAGCCATTGATTTAATGTATCTGTGGCTTATTGTGCTTCGAGTTAGTTATTGTAAATGAGCATGCATCACTGTCTCTCTGATCCTGGTAGTGCTACTTGATTTATGAGGTCATTGTTCTTTGTGAAAATTTACAGTTGACTTCCTTACTCGCTCACATTGGGTTAAACATCCAAGAAGCACACGCATTTTCAACACTTGATGGCTACTCCTTGGATGTATTTGTTGTTGATGGTTGGCCATATGAGGTACTTGCCATATGCACCTTATGTATTAAAGCCCTTGGGTACTTAGGCTGTCATTAATCAAGAAAATATTTGAAATGCACAACAAACTTGATTGACAGACTCTGTTAATAACCATCAGGAAACAGAGCAGCTCAGAACAGCATTGGAAAAAGAAGTTATCAAGATTGAGGCAATTCCCTGATTTAATTTGTAGTGATGGAAAGTTTCTTCTTTTGGAGTTTGCAGCTTATAAATCTGGGTTTCTTTTTCTTACAATGCTTACTGTTGAACGTTGTTCTAAAAGAATTTTTATGAATTTATTTGTTCTCAAATTGATTATGTTTCCAGTAGCTTGATTTTCTTGTTTCTTCTTTAGTGGAGATTTAATATTATTTGATGAGGATCATGCAAGCTTTGCATGACCTTGCGAGCAGAATATTCTCTTCTGATCAACAGTCTAGTTGCTAAATTGGGCGGGATGCAATAAAATGTATTGTAAATTGCTTTCCAATATTTGATGTAATTTCATTCGTGCAGGTTCACATCTTTCTACCATTTGGGTTATTTTATGGGGTTGAAGAGGGGCTGCTGTAAGTAGAAATGAAACTTAATCACAAGATAGTGATAGGAGAACTAAAAAGAGTTAAATTCAGGAATTCCCAACTAGCAATGCATTTCTTGGACTCTAGTAGTACTGGAAATGGGCAAGGGTAGAGTAGGATTGCATTAGACAGGACTGTGTGTGAATAAGAATTTATCCAGCTGATTAGGTTTTCTGTTTGGAACCTTAATTTTGTTGACATATATGTTTATCTGCATCATTTTCAACAAGTTTCATCTATATTTCCCACTAGCTACATCTTAAAATTTAGATGCATGTCTAGTATATGACAGGCAGAATGCTGCTCACAATGTTTTGAACGTGGTAAAACTTGTACCTGAAATTTTTCTGTTAGAATAATTCACCATAGGCTGATGGTGGCTACCATATCGTAGTTCTCCAGGTTTTGCTTTTGTTTATTCTTTAGTTTCCAATTCAAGAAGATAATTGTTATGTCTAATTTATACCATGATCTCTTCACCATGTCAATTGACTGGAATCTAATGGTGTTTCTTATTGTATTGTGTGGTTTGATCCATTATGTTTTGATTCAACATGCTTTCTCAGTTCACTTTTAATGTGTTGCCTTGCTCTTGCAGGCTTGGTCAAATCACCGATCTTCATCTCCTACCAGTGATCATGAGAAATCCAAGATCAAATATGATCCTGATCATGTTGCAATACCCAATGATGTGACTGATGTGTGGGAAATTGACCCTAAACATTTGAAGTTTGAGAACAAAGTTGCATCTGGATCATATGGTGATCTGTAAGTTAACTCTCTTTTAGATACAATTTCTGACAGTTGATTCTGTATTCAACTGTTTCATCCTATTGGTTTAGGTACAAAGGCACGTACTACAGTCAGGAAGTGGCTATCAAAATCCTCAAGCCCGAGCGAGTAAATTCAGACTTGCAGAAAGAGTTCGCCCAAGAAGTTTACATAATGAGGTTTGACATAATGTCCTCAGCTACAGTATTATCTACAACTCTAGGCTGCTGAATTTTCTTGGGTCTGGTTTGTTCCTTGTTTTTACATTTTCTTTTAACTTGTAGGAAAGTTCGACATAAGAATGTCGTACAATTTATTGGCGCATGCACCAAGCTTCCAAGTTTGTGCATTGTAACAGGTAAATGCCAGTGAAATTTTAAATGTATTTTATGTTTATTTATTCCTTGTATGAATTTCTTTCTTCATCCCCCCCCCCCCCCCCAAATCTGTCATCTTCAATTCAACATTTTGTATCTTCTACTCATTATTTTTTATTCTTGTTAAATAGAATTTATGTCTGGAGGAAGTGTCTATGACTACCTACACAAGCAGAGGGGTGTTTTTAAGCTTCCAACATTACTTAAAGCAGCAATAGATGTTTCTAAAGGAATGAATTACCTGCACCAAAATAATATAATCCATAGGGATTTGAAGGCCGCAAATCTTCTCATGGATGAAAATGAAGTATGATTCTCCTTTACCATATTTCATTTTCTCATTTAGTGTTTTTACTATTCGATTAGCTTCAATGATATTTTATACAAAGCCTTTTCCTCCCCTTCCACATCTTCTAATTCCATCATGATCATTGAAGCAGATGAATCAAATTCTACCGAAGCTTTGTGCCATATGTTACGTGTATCTATATGAGATTTTTTTTTTCATTTCAGGTGGTTAAGGTTGCTGATTTTGGTGTTGCCAGAGTGAAAGCTCAGACTGGAGTTATGACAGCAGAAACTGGGACCTACAGATGGATGGCTCCTGAGGTGCACCTTTTAGTCTGAAAGAGTTCCATGCTTACCAATATCCTTCTCAGTACCAGTGTGCAAACTATCTTGACTTTAATCTTAGGGTTATGAGTATGGGCCATACTCGTATCCTCTATTGTGGTTATCTGGCTATTCTCTATATTTCTTATCAGACACCAGTTTTCTGTCATTGAGAGAGAGAGTACTTTTTTGCCATTGTTAATAAATCATGCCCCCCCCCCCCCCCCCACAACAATGATTATCATGGAAACTTGAATGCATCATTAGTTTTCTTGGCGGTGACCATCATGCATCTTCTAATTGGTATCTCGCCATTTTCTCACAACAGTTATTTTGCATTGAAGGTCATTGAACACAAGCCGTATGACCACAAGGCTGATGTATTCAGTTTTGGGATCGTGTTATGGGAGTTGTTAACTGGAAAGGTATTGTTGGTCATCTTGTATAATATCTCGTCTCTTTTCAGAAAGTTTCTGATCTCTCAAGTTGATCACTCTTACATATTTGGCTTTCCAGCTTCCGTACGAGTACTTAACCCCATTACAAGCAGCTGTTGGAGTGGTTCAAAAGGTAAAATTCCTTTTTTCGATGAGCGCCCCGCCCCCACCAAAACACACACACACACACCATCTCATGTGATAATTTCATGATTATACCAATCTGCATGGTGCTTTCCTTTCATGTGGTTTCAGGGTCTACGGCCAACAATACCCAAGAATACTCAACCAAAGCTTGCCGAGCTGCTTGAAAAAACCTGGAAACAGGATCCAGCTCTAAGGCCTGACTTCTCAGAGATTATAGAAATCCTGCAGCAAATAGCAAAAGAGGTATTCAGCAATTTTTAATAGATTTCCTGGTTTGGTTTCTCTTACAAATGGGTCATCATTTATGTCTGCACATTTTCTTCACAAGTAATAAGTGTTGTTATAGGTTCATCCAAGAAATTAGGTATATCACTAATATTGACAAATAATGCAAATTAATTCAAATAAGCATAATAAATATAATAACCAACAATATAATTAAAGTGCTTAAAATAAATAGGTAAGGAAGAGAATTTGCAAACTCGATTTTTAACGTGGTTCAGCAAGCCTACATTCACACCTCAAGTACCAAACCGTATTTGAGTATTATATTATTTTTACTTGTCCAAGTTTTAGAGTACAATAACCACTTGATGAATCCACACCAAGATTTTTACATTATTTGAAGATATTTTCTCTTCAAGATTTTTCTTCCTCTTGAAGACATGCTCACTTCAAGATTTTTTCTTGGTGAAAATACTTTACTAATGCCAAGAGTTTTTACCTAACTCAAAGGTTTACAAGAATGATTTTATTATCACAATTAACTTTCTCAATAGAGTGGATAATACAATTGAAAGTATTAATAACTCTATATCTCACAATATATCACTTACAGGATTTGAAGGTGTTCAAGTGTAGTGAGAATAAGATTGAATACCCTTGTGCTAGAATATAAAGGTTTAATAACACTAATTAGAGTATAATCAAGGATTGATGATTTTGATGTTTGCTCTTAAAATAGCTTGTATATTATTTATATTTGGATTCTCTTCTTAATTTTACAAATAGAGAAGCTATATATGTTTCTAGCAAAAACTAGTTGTTTATAGCTGTTACAGCTCCACTGACAGTTGAAATGGTCGACCGGTTCCTGTAGAATTTCCAGGTGTTTATCGCTGATGAATAAGCGGTTGACCGGTTCATACAGAATTCCAGTTTTATAAGTTTTAATTTAGATGAATTCTTAGAACCATCCATCAAGTTTTTAACCAATCTTTTTAAATGTATGCATAGTAAAGCGTGTGAGTTCATTTTAATTGTGCTATCAAGATAAGATATACAGATTTCCATAAAGCACTAAAATAAACACTTCAATTCTAAGTCGGCACTTTGCTTCTTCTATTTTTGGACTTCTTGATTAATTTCTTCATGAAATTTTTCATATTTGTTGATATGATCTTTGTATAAAATCTATTTAACAGTTATTCTCAATCAAACATATTATTAATTTAATTTTTATTTTTTTTTTATCTTCAAAATATATCAAAATATAAACGCATGACTTAGAAATCAATAATAAGACTCGCAAGTTTCCATTGCAGGTTGGGGATGATGGTGAATGCCGCAAGGAGAAATCATCTGGTGGATTTCTATCCGTGCTTAGGAGGAAGTAGTTGAAGGAAGAGTTGCAGTTGTTCATAAACTGATCAATCAACGAGTCGATGGCAAACCAACCGTTTTCAATCCTTCTAAAATACCATTACTGTACAGTTTTTTAAATTTTTTTCCTGCCAAGCATCATCAAGCTGTATTTTTTTTTTATTCGTTATTATTTTTGTTAATTTTATCTTAGTCCATGTTTTGAAACAGTCATTCTCATCTTTTTCTACCAACACATTATTATTAAGTTCTGATAGTTATCTCTTTTGCCGCGCTTTTTAAATGAAATATTAATGTCTGCGTGACAATCATGTAATTCTAACCATTCCTCGATTCAAAAATTTAGAGAAAATAAAAAGAGAAAGGAGAGTACAAGGTTTTGATGCGTAAGTTGTAACTAATAATGCTTATAATATAAGAGGGATATAAAAATAATTAAAAATTAACTTTTTATAGATAAAAATATTTTTATAAGATTAGATATAATTTTTTTTTTCTTCATCTCTTTTATGCTGCCAGTAGTGGGCTCTAACTTGAGTTCTATACATATTCCTTGTCAAAAATAAAAATTAAGAGCGTGTATTTCTTTTTTTATAAAAAATTCCATCTTAAAAAAAAACTCTGATTAATTAGCGTTATTAAATCATTTATATATGTATATTTTTTTCAATCGAAACCCATTGTACTTTGAATTTGAGACGGTCCATACGAGACATACTAAACTCACCTCCGAACCGCATCTCAAAAGCTACTTTCAATATTTCTAAAGCTTTCTTTCTCTGGAATATTTCTTTTTAGTGCTTTTAATTCTATTTGTATTTGCCTAGTGCTGGAAGAGAAAGATCCAAAGACACCCAATTTTACATGGGCCTTGTGTCTTAATCGTGATTTTAGCCCTTTTAGTAAAATCCAATCCATCACAATCTCTTATTAAAAATGACTCCATTACAATATTCCCAACCCTTCTCCTGTTTTTGCAGGTTCCACTACTTGGAGCAATGCACGCGCACGTCAGGTATCAACAAAAGATAACAACCTCGCACGTGCCATTGAACCACCACCACCTCAGCCACCGTCAACAACCACTACCTTATCTTTCACAGCCAACATCACCACCACTGAATTTATCAACCAAATGGAACAACTTTAAATGTTTAGCAGCAATTAGCAAACAAGCCCAGCGTTTCTTCTCTGCAGTATTGCCCACCGTTGCCACAAGAGATACTTCAGCTACTAACCGTTTGATCAAGAAATTTGTAGCATCATCACCGAAATCAATCGCCCTTGATGCACTCTCTAATCTTCTCTCCCCCGACTCCACTCACCACCCCCTGCTGTATCTTCTCACTCTCCCTGTAAGTAATAACCCATCATAAAAAAAGCTCTTCTTTTCTCTTTTTGACATTAAAAAAATCCAAATTTCTTATGCTAAATTTGTTTATGTTTCTATTTTTGCAGCTCTATTTAAAGATAAGTGAAGCATCATGGTTTAGTTGGAATCCTAAGTTAGTTGCACAAGTTGTTGTCTTGCTGGATAAACAAGGCCTAGACAAAGAGTTAAAAGCTTTGATGTCTGAAACAGTTTCAAGATTACAGTTTAAAGAGAGGGAGCTTGTTCTTTTTTATTGCAATTTGATTGGGTTTAACTCAAAACACAATTGGGTTCGTGGGTTTGATGATTCTTATTCTCGTTTGAACCAGTTTGTTAGTGACTCCAACTCTGTTTATGTAAAAAAGCAGGGTTATAAGGCAATGATTAGCGGGTTATGTGAAATGGGTAGGGCTAGAGAAGCAGAGGATTTGATTGGAGAGATGAGAGAGAGAGGACTGAAGCCTAAATTGTTTGAATTTAGGTGTGTTTTATATGGCTATGGAAGATTAGGATTGTTTAAAGATATGGAGAGGATTCTTGATAAAATGGAAAGTGGAGAGATTGAAGTTGATACAGTCTGTGCTAATATGGTTCTTGCATCCTATGGAGCTCACAATGCACTTCCTGAAATGGGATTGTGGCTGCGAAAGATGAAAACTCTGGGCATTCCATTGTCAATAAGGACTTGCAATTCAGTTCTGAATTCCTGTCCCACGATCATGGCATTGATGAGAAACTTGGATGCTTCTTATCCAGTTTCGATTCAAGAGTTGTTGAAGATCTTGAGTGAGGAAGAATTAATGTTAGTCAAAGAATTGATTGAATCATCGGTTTTGAAAGAGGCAACGAAGTGGGATACTTCAGAGGGGAAGTTGGATTTACATGGAATGCACTTGGGTTCAGCATATGTGATAATGTTGCAGTGGATGGAGGAGACGAGGAATAGATTGAGTGATGGAGAGCATGTAATTCCAGCAGAGATTACAGTTGTTTGTGGATCGGGGAATCATAGCACCATTAGAGGGGAATCTCCAGTTAAATCTATGATCACAGAGATAATGGCTCAAACGAGGAGTCCAATGAGAATCGATAGGAAGAACATTGGTTGTTTCGTTGCTAAAGGAAATGTTGTCAAGAAGTGGCTATGTTAACATATGAATGAGCAAGGAATGCATCCATGAAGCTCAAACTTCTACTGGATGTTTTCGTCGTTAGAGATTTCCTTTCTATATTGCTTTTATCCACAACACTTATTTCCATATTGAATTGAAGGCAATTTTTCAAGATATTATACACCGAACTACAGAACCGGGAGGACTTATATTCTTTCATTTTTTTTTTCCTATTTAAACACCTATATATATATATATATATATATTCCACGAACTTGCACACACTCTCGGATTTTGATCAATCAAATATCTTTATCAGTTTTGTTACTGTACATTTAAGATTTTTTTTTCATTTTCATATATCCTTGTTTAGATTTTTTTTTAAATTTAAATTTTCATTTTAAAGCTTTTTCAAAGTTATTTTTTCTTTTGATGGCTATATGAATTTTTTGGCAAGTAAGAAAAAGACATATATTCCTAGAATTACAATTTATGATATGCTCCGCTTTCATTTTTAAATATTAATGAAAAAATATTATTTTAATATATTTTAAAATAAAATTCTTTTAAAAAACAATTATTATTGTAATTTCAAACACCATATCTATTTTTTTTAATTATTATTATCACCTATGTTGGATGTGTCGTAAGCACATTTGTAACCAGTGTTGTTTAAAAGTTAAAACACCATAGGTAAAGCAGCACGCCGATTGGATGTTTGATATAATACCTG
>Ga0307515_10026204_pt1 | contig 10046 bp, 11 predicted proteins | sample 17_EM_MG_FD_194513 | JGI IMG/M metagenome (GOLD analysis project Ga0307515, IMG submission 194513) | Populus trichocarpa ectomycorrhiza microbial communities from riparian zone in the Pacific Northwest, United States - 17_EM | ecosystem: Host-associated > Plants > Roots > Unclassified | place...
TCACCTTCGCGGAAGGCCAGATCACGCTCGCCGACTGCCGGCTGCAACTGGGATGCTATGGCGAGGTCAACGCCCTGGTCCGGGCCGCGTGCGATCAATTCCACGCCAAGAACCCAGACAGATCACTCTTCGACGGCGTGACCGTCACGTTTCAGCGGGCCGTGTGAGATGGCTTTACTGAGGTTCTATCCCTTGGGTGCAATGGAGCGCAATTATGCCAGGCCCTGGTGAACAGATGATCATGCGAACTTCCAGCGAGTGCCGCGCCAAGGCGTGTGAGATGGAACGCAAGGCCGAAGGCTGTCCTACCCGCGAGCTGGAGACAGAATTCCTCGACCTGGCGAAAACTTGGCGGGACATCGCTTCGATGGCGGAGTGGCAGGATGCAGCAGAACGGCGCATCTGGCCGCGCTAGGCCCACTCCCCGCACCCGACCCCGCCCGGATAGTAGCCTACGTGCCTGCGGCAAGGAGGCCAGACGTTCCGATGGCCCTCAAGGGGGCGCGCTTCGCGCGCCTCGCTACGCGACGGCAAGCCGCCCTTGACCGCCATCGGCCCGCCCGGCCGGGGCTCGGCATGCACTTAAGGCAGGTTCCGACCTTCGGTCCGGAGTTTACATTTTCGGCTAAAGTGTCGGTTGTGAACGCGATCCGTTCAGTGCAACGGTCAAGCTTCGATTTCTGAAGTGAAGGGCAAGGACTGAACCATGGATGAGAAGAACGCCGCGATGATCGGTTTGACCGCCGATGTGGTCGCCGCCTTTGTCGGCAACAACGCTGTCGCGGTCGCCGATCTGCCCGGCCTGATCAAAACGGTTCACGCGGCGCTGTCCGGCGCCGAGGCGCCCGTGCCCGTGGCGGTCGAAGAGGTGGTGAAGCCGACGACCGCGCAGATCCGTAGGAGCATCACCCCGGACGCCCTGATCAGCTTCATCGACAACAAGCCGTACAAGACCTTGAAGCGCCATCTGACCACGCACGGCATGACGGTCGCGGAGTACAAGACCAAGTTCGGACTGCCCAACGACTATCCGACCACAGCGCCGGCCTACAGCGAAGCGCGCAGCGCCATGGCCAAGGCCCTTGGACTGGGGCAAGGCGGTCGCAAGGCCAAGACCCAGGCCAAGACCACAAAGTCTCGCGCCAAGAGTGCCTAGACCGAAACGTTCGCCTACCACTTGGGCTGGGCGACACTTTGGCGGCGGGCAGAATTGACGACAGCGTGGCGGTTCGCCGCCGAGCTGAACCAAAGGAACCGATACTTGACCTCTATCCCTGAGGGCCGAGCCCCCAACCCGGTCGATCTCCATGTCGGCGGTCGCGTTCGCATGCGCCGCAAGATCCTCGGCGTCAGCCAGGAGCATTTGGCCGACGCGCTGGGGCTGACGTTCCAACAGGTGCAGAAGTACGAGCGCGGCGCCAATCGGGTCAGCGCATCGAAGCTGTATGAGATCGCAAAGACGCTTCAGGTCCCGGTGTCATACTTCTTCGACGGCTTGGCCGACCCGATGACCAACGATGTCGATGAGGTCGGCGCCGCTGCCGAGCGCGTCGTTACCGAGTTCCTGAACACGCCCGAAGGCCTCGAACTGGCCGAGATGTTCCCGAAGATCGGCCGGGGCCGCGTCCGTCGCCAGGTTCTCGACCTCGTGCGCGCCATGGCCGAAGACGAAACCCGCGAAAGGGGCTGACGCAAAGCTCAGCGGTCCTCTAAGGCGGAGTGGGCCTCAGCCTCGAACGCGCGCTTCCCGCCGCGCCGCCAGAGGGCGAGCGTGTGTGCGCGGTCGTCGCCCTGGAGCATCATTGCCAAACTAAGGAACGCGCCATAGAGCGCGGCGCGATCATCGCCGGTCAGTTCGACGAGTCCGGCCTTCTGCACCAGCCCGCCCAGTTCGATCAGGTGATGGGTCCGTTCGCGCCGCTGCATCACCCAGGCCCGCGTATCGGTCCTGGCCCGTTGCGCCTCAAGCCGGTGTCGCGCCGCCGTGGTTCGCCGGATCGTGTCATTGGTCGCCGTCAGCGCTTGGCGTAACGTTGCCTTTCCCGACACGAAAGAACCCCGCGCCGCGTTTGCGCCACTCCGCCTTGCGCGCCGCGTCTTTCGTTTCGACCAGACCCAGCAGTCCGCCCGCCAAGGTCTCGACATCCAGCGCATCGGCTCCAGTGGCGATCACCACCTCGCCGAGCTGTTTGATCTTCCGCTCTTTCAGCGTCCTGGCCTTGTCTTCCAGCGTCTTCAGTTCAGCATCGAAGTCCCGAGGTTTGCGCATCGCAGTCTCCATGAGTGCGGGATGCGAAGAGGATAAAACAACGGCGCTCGGAAGGCTGTAAGGTCGGCGGAACACATTGGGACAGCCCGGTCCCTCCCGAGATTTTAATCTTGGAGGGCGCGCTTATACGTCGTGCCGACGTGCGCTTAAGGCAGTACGTGGTCTGTCGCCATGGCGATCTTCCACTTCTCCGTCAAAGCCATCAGCCGCGCCACCGGGGCCAGCGCCGTGGCCTCGGCCGCCTATCGCTCCGCCTCGCGGCTGCACGATGAGCGCTTGGATCGCGACCATGACTTCACGGGCAAGAGCGGCGTCGTCCATTCCGAGGTCATGCTGCCGGACGGCGCGCCCGAGCATCTTTCGGACCGCGCGACGTTGTGGAACACGGTCGAGGCCGGCGAGAAGCGTAAGGACGCCCAGCTGTCCCGGGAGGTCGAGTTCGCCGCCCCCCGCGAGATGGACCAAGCCCAGGGGATCGAGCTAGCCCGCGACTTCGTGCAGCGCGAGATGGTCGATCGGGGCATGGTCGCCGATCTCAATGTGCATTGGGACGTTGGCCCCGATGGGCTGGCCAAGCCCCACGCCCACGTCATGCTGTCGATGCGAGAAGTCGGCGAAGAGGGGTTCGGCGCCAAGGTCCGCGATTGGAACCGCACCGAACTGGTCGAGCATTGGCGCGAGGCTTGGGCCGACCACGTCAACGAACGGCTGGCCCAGCTCGACATCGATGCGCGGATCGATCACCGCAGGCTGGAAGACCAGGGCATCGACCTTGAGCCGCAGCACAAGATCGGCCCGGCCGCCGGGCGTCGGGCCGACGAAGGCTTGGAGGCTGATCGGCTCGACGAACACCACGAGATCGCGCGGGCCAATGGCGAACGGATCATCGCCGATCCGCGCATAGCTTTGGACGCCATCACCAAGCAGCAGGCCACCTTCACGCGCCGCGACCTGGCGATGTTCATTCACCGCCATTCGGACGGGAAGGAGCAGTTCGACCGCGAGATGAGCGCGGTGCAGGCCTCGCCCGAACTTGTCGCCCTGGGCCAGGACGGACGCGGCCAGGACCGCTTCACCAGCCGCGAGATGATCGCGGTCGAAGATCGCCTGCATCGCGCCTCCGCCTTGATGGCCGAGCGTCGGGGGCATCGGGTCAGCGAGGTGGATCAGCGCCGCGCCCTGGCGCGGGCCGAGCAACGCGGTCTTGTCCTGTCCGGCGAGCAGAAGGCGGCGTTCGAGCACGTCACCGCCACCCGCGATCTCGGCGTCGTGGTCGGCTATGCCGGCACCGGCAAGTCGGCGCTGCTGGGCGTGGCGCGGGAGGCTTGGGAGGACGCCGGCTATCGTGTCCAGGGCTTGGCCTTGTCGGGCATCGCCGCCGAGAACCTGGAGGGCGGATCGGGCATCGCGTCTCGCACCATCGCCAGCCTGGAGCATCAGTGGGCGCAGGGCCGCGAGCTGTTGGATGCGCGCGACGTCCTCGTCATCGACGAGGCCGGGATGATCGGCTCGCGCCAGATGGAGCGGCTGCTGTCGGCCGCCGAGAAGGCCGGCGCGAAGGTGGTGTTGGTCGGTGATCCCGAGCAGCTTCAGGCCATCGAGGCCGGGGCGGCGTTCCGGTCGATCGCCGAGCGCCATTCGCACGTCGAGATCACCCAGGTTCGCCGGCAGCATGAGGAGTGGCAGCGCGACGCCACCCGGCAACTGGCCACGGGGCGCACAGGTGAAGCGCTGGCGTCCTACGAGGCGCGCGGCATGGTCCATGCCGCCGAGACGCGCGACCAGGCGCGCGAGGATTTGGTCGAGCGCTGGGATCGTGACCGGATCGCCGAGCCGGGCAAGAGCCGGATCATCCTCACCCACACCAATGACGAGGTCCGCGATCTCAATCTGACGGCGCGGGATCGGCTACGCCAGGCCAGGGCGTTGGGGCAGGACGTAACGGTCAAGGCCGAGCGCGGCGAACGCGCCTTCGCGGCCGGCGATCGGCTGATGTTCCTGAAGAACGATCGTGGGCTGGGGGTAAAGAACGGCATGCTCGGAGAGATCGAGCAGGTCTCTCCGACCCAGATGACCGTGCGGCTCGACGCCGGACGTCCCGACGCCGAGCGCTCGGTCACCTTCGACCTGAAGGACTACGCCCAGGTCGATCACGGCTATGCAGCCACCATCCACAAGAGCCAGGGCGTCACGGTCGATCGGACCCATGTGTTGGCGACACCGGGCCTAGATCGTCATGGCGCCTATGTCGCCCTGTCGCGGCACCGCGATAGCGTGCAGGTCCACTACGGCCGTGACGAGTTCGAGGATCTGGGCAAGCTGACCCGCGTGCTGTCGCGCGAGCGGGCTAAGGACATGGCCAGCGACTTCGCCGAGCGGCGCGATATCCGCGTGCCGGCTTCGATGCGGCCCAAGGAGCCGCCGCAGCGCGAGCGCGGCATGTTCGCCGGATTCCGGCCCGCCGCTCCTACGCCCCAGCCGGCGGTGCCGGCGCGCGATGATGACCAGCTTGCTCAGCGCCAAGCGATCGAACGCCACGCCCGCGCTGCGGCCGATGTGATGCGCATGAACGACCGCGGATTGCCGGTGCTGGCGCATCAGCGGCGGGCGCTGGAGCAGGCGCGCGAGGCCGTGGGGAAGATCGGCCCGCACGCCGCCAAGGATCTGGAGCGGGCCTATGTGCGCGATCCAGGCTTGGCCGGCGAGACTGCGTCGGGCCGCACTCAGCGGGCGATCCGCGTCCTTCAGCTTGAGGCCGAAGTCAGGGCCGATCCGCGTCTCCGCGCCGATCGCTTCGTCGAGCGCTGGCAGGGTCTGGAGCGCCAGCGCTCAGCGCTGCACCGCGCGGGCGACATGACAGGGGCCGGTCAGGTCAAGGACCGCATGGGCGCGATGGCCAAGAGCCTGGAGCGCGATCCGCAGGTGGAGTCGCTGCTGCGCGCTCGCCGGCCCGAGCTTGGGCTTCCTGTCGAGATGGGCCGCAGCCTGGGCCAGGGGCTCTCGGACTACCTCGGCATCCGGCGCGGCCGAGGACTTGGCATCTGAAAGGCAGGAGGACGTGATGGATCAGAGCATCGGATCAGAAGCGCCGGTAGATCCGGCAGCGGTGGCGTTCGAGGCGTTGCGGCGGGAGGTGGCCTTGCTGAACGTCGCTCTGGCGGGGCTAGCCGCTGAACGGGCGTCGGCGCCAGACTACAGCGAGACGCTAGGAGAGATCGCTCAAGGTGTGAGGGTCGCGGTAGGGCGGCTAGGGAAGCTGGCGACGAGTCCGGCCTTGGCCGCTACGCCCGCTGAGATCGCGCAGCAGATCACGGCGGCCGGTGATGAGGCCCGGCGGCAGGATCGGGCGACGTTGCATCAGGCCCAGGAGATGCTTCAACGGGCGGCAACCGACCTTCGTGGCTGGGTCGATACCGCGCGTCTGGCCAGCGTGCAGAACTGGCGGCTTCTGCAAGCGGCGTTGGCCGGTGTGGTCGGCGGGACGGTTCTCGGCGCGAGCTTTCCAGTCATCGTCGCCCAGGCGGCTCCAGAACAGTGGGCTTGGCCCGAGAGGAGGGCGGCGCGCGTGCTTCATAGCGATATGTGGCCGGCCGGCGAGCGACTGCTGGCTGTTGCTGATCCGCAGCGTTGGCAGGAGATGCAAACCGCGCGGCGGATCGTCGAGCAAAACCGCGATGTGCTGGCTCGGTGTGTAACGGCAGCTCAGAAGGCCAAGGGGGGAAAGCGCTGCCTGATCAGCGTGGACTCCCTGAACGCGTCATGACGTGCATGTTCTCACCATTGAATGGGATAGCACTCGGTGCTACATATTTGACATGACCGAGGCCAAGGAAGTCGCGCGGGTCTTCAAGACGGCTTGGTTCACCAAGGTGGCCAAGAAAGCGCTGATCAAGGACGGCGAGCTTTGCGCGGCGGTAGCGGCGGCAATGGCGGGCCAAGCCGATGATTTGGGTGGCGGGGTGTTCAAGAAGCGCCTCGACAAGAACCGTAGCCGCAGCATCATCCTGGCCAAAGGTCGAAGGTATTGGATTTACGCCTATCTGTTCGCGAAGAAGGACCGGGCGAATATCGACGACGACGAATTGAAGGCCTTCCGCAAGTTGGCCGATCTCTACGCCGAAAAGACCGACGTGGAGATCGACAGGGAGCTAGAGGCCAAGGTGATTGTGGAGATCTGTCATGACCAAGCGCAAGTTTAAGAGCGACGCCTTCGAGGCGATCCATGACAACGTCGCCGGGATGTACCGGGCCGGCACGATCGACAAGGCCACGATGCGCGACTTCGACGCGACGTGCCTGACCGTGCCGCCGATGATCGAGCCTGCGCAAATCAAGCAGCTCCGCGAGAGCAATCACGTCAGCCAGCCGGTCTTCGCCCGCTATCTCAACACCAGCGAAAGCACGGTGGAGAAGTGGGAGGCCGGCGCCAAGAAGCCCAGCGGCGTGGCGCTCAAGCTGCTGGCGATTGTCCAGAAGCACGGGTTGCAGATCCTGGCCTAGCAGCCTCGCCGACGATGAAAGTATGCGGCGCTAGCCCTTGGAGTAGAGGTGGCGCTTGCATCCTGCCAGCGCCAATCGGTCCTCGTAACTATGTAGGGCCATATGCCCACAAGCGGAGTTCAGTCACCGCTAAGCCGACTCGATCGGCCGGATCTGGATGACGGGTGGAGCTGCCCCGCCGGGACGATTGGCGCCCGCGCCGTCCAGCACCAGCCTGACCTTGACCGCCAATTGGTCGATGGTGAACGGCTTGGGAATAAGGGCTACGCCTGCATCAAGCACGCCGTTGTGAACCACCGCGTTGTTTGTGAAGCCGGTGGTGTAGAGCACCTTCAGAGTAGGCCGTGTCTGCCTGGCCAAATCCGAGAGCTGACGACCGTTCATGTCGGGCATGACGATGTCCGTGAACAGCAAGTCGATGCGGGGAGTCACAGCCAGCACGGCCAGCGCCTGGGAGGCGTCGCCCGCCTGGACGCAGGTATAGCCGAAATCGCGTAGAGCCTCGACCGAAAGGAAGCGGATTTTCTCGTCGTCCTCGACCACCAGGATAACCTCTCCATCCTTGGCCTGGGCGGTTTTGGGATCAAGGGCTGGGGGGCCGGCGTCAGCGATGGCTTCGGCGCCGACCAAGCGCGGCATGTAGATCTTCACCGTCGTGCCGTGACCAGGCTCGGAATAGATCTTAACATGGCCGCCGCTCTGCTTGACGAAGCCTTGCACTTGCGAAAGGCCAAGGCCGGTGCCTTTCGAGAGGCCTTTGGTGGTGAAGAAGGGATCGAATACCTTGTCAATCACCTCGGGCGGCATCCCCGTGCCGCTGTCGGTGACCGAGACCAATACATACTGACCCGGCGCAACCTCAACGTTGGCCCGCGCGTAGGCGTCGTCAAGGTGGGCGTTGGAGGTCTCCACGGTTAGCCGGCCGCCATCCGGCATGGCGTCGCGCGCGTTGATCACCAGATTGAGGATCGCGTTCTCCAGCTGGCCCGGATCAATGAGGGTCGCCCATAGGCCGCCCGCCAAGACAGTCTCCACCCGCAGGTGCTCGCCGATGGTGTGGCGCAACATCTCTGACATACCGCCGACCAGCTTGTTGACGTCCAGTGCTCTGGGATCGAGAGGCAACTGACGCGAGAATGCAAGCAGACGCGCGGTGAGCAGGGCGCCGCGCCGGGCGCCCTCCAGGGCGTTCTCGATGCAGACCAGGGCGCGTGCCCGGTCGGTGTCGAGACGACGTTTGGCGACGTCGAGCGAGCCGATCACGATCGCCAGCATGTTGTTGAAGTCGTGGGCGATGCCGCCGGTGAGCTGGCCGATGCTTTCCATCTTCTGCATCTGCCGCACCTGGGCTTCGGCCGCCTTGCGGGTCTCCAGTTCGTCTTTCAGCGCTGTGGCTGAGGCCTTCAGGCCCTCGTTCGCCGCCAGCAATTCCGCAGCCGTGGCGTTAGCCGCCACAAGCCTGAGATGCGCCTGGCGGAGGGTTGCGTAGGCGAGGACGAAGATCACCAGCCCGTTCAGCGTCAGACCCACCCGCAGCAGAGTGGCCTGCTGGACGGTCACCCGTTCCCTCGCCTGCAGAAGCGCGCTTTCTTTCGCCTTCATGACGTCGACCACCACGCGAATCTGGTCCATCAAGGTCTTGCCGCGATCCAGCTGCGCTGGTGCGGCTGCGCCCGCTCGGCCGCTGCTTTGATATTGCGCAATGGTCTGACGAAGCTCCGCTCGCCGTACACCGGCAAGGTCGCGCAACTGCGTCATTCCGGCTTGTTGGTCCGGATTGTCAGCGGTCGCCGCGGCAAGCCTTTCGAGATCTTCATCGATACGGCTGAGCGACATTTCATAAGGCTTGAGGAAAGCGCTCCGGCCAGTGAGGAGAAAACCGCGCTGGCTGGTCTCGGCATCCTGGAAATCCGAGAGCAGGGTGGAAAGTCCAGTTTGCACCTCCAGGGTATGGCGGACCGCAGCGAAGCCCTCCCTCTGCCGGTCCGCCATCCAGACGGACGCAAAGACCATCACCGTCAGCAGCGCAAAGCCTAGCAGCACCGTCAGCTGTGATCGTTTGGCGGAGGTCATGGCACGTGCATGGGCGCTCTGCCATTCGCAGGCAAGGCGCAACTAAGAGCGCTCGGTTCAGCTCGCCCGCGCCGCGACCAGATCGGTGACCGCCCGGCCCAGAGCCGAGACGGTGATCGGCTTGCGAAACAGCGGGGCGCCTTCGATATCGTCCAGGGCCAGGGTGTCGGCATAGCCGCTGCAGAACACCACCGGCAGGCCGGGCCGCAGGGCTCGCGCCCGCTTGGCGACCTCCGCGCCATTCATGCCGGGCATGGCGTAGTCGAGCACCAGGGCGTCGGGCGCCTCGCGCTCCAGCGCCCGCAGGCCGGCCGCGCCGTCCCCCGCCTCGAACACCTCAAAACCTTCCAAACGCAGGCCATCGACCAGGACCTGACGCACTGCGTCATCGTCATCCACCACGAGCAGCCGGATGCCGCCCAGATATTCCGGGTGGTTCAGTCCATTTGAAGCGCTCACCGTCTCAGGCTCGACTTCAGGGATTTGAGGCTGGATCGGTGACAACAGAATCTGGATGGTCGTCCCCGCGCCCGGCGCACTCTCGATCTTGACCTCGCCGCCGCACTGGCGCGCGAAGCCATAGACCTGGGCCAGGCCCAGGCCGGTTCCCTGACCACGCTCCTTGGTGGTGAAGAACGGCTCCAGCGCGCGAGCGGCGGTGTCGCTCGACATGCCCGCCCCGGCGTCACGCATCCACACCGCCAGGACGGGCGGACGGTCAGGTAGGTCTTCGAGGGTCACGCCCAAGGTCACCTCACCGCCGTCCGGCATGGCGTCGCGGGCATTGATGGCGAGGTTGATGATCGCCAGTTCCAGCTGATCGGCATCGGCCAACGCCCAGGCGTCGCTCCAGCTCAGATCAAGATCCAGGACAATCGTTGGACCCAGGGCCTGGGCGAAGATCGGCATCGCCTCCCGCAGAACACAGCAAATGTTGGTCGGGCGCAGATCAAGGCGTTGGGTGCGCGAAAAGGCCAGGAGTTGACTGGTCACCTTGGCGCCTCGCTCGGTGGCCTGTCGGGCGCAGTCGACATATTTTCGGCCGACATGGTCCGGCTCCAGACGCTTGTCGAGCAGCTGCAGGGCTCCATCCATGGCCATGAGCAGGTTGTTGAAGTTGTGAGCGACCCCTCCAGTGAGCCGTCCGACCGCCTCCATCTTCTGGGCCTGCATGAGCGCCTGCTCGGCCTTGAGCCGCTCGGCG
>Ga0307515_10026205_pt1 | contig 10046 bp, 5 predicted proteins | sample 17_EM_MG_FD_194513 | JGI IMG/M metagenome (GOLD analysis project Ga0307515, IMG submission 194513) | Populus trichocarpa ectomycorrhiza microbial communities from riparian zone in the Pacific Northwest, United States - 17_EM | ecosystem: Host-associated > Plants > Roots > Unclassified | place...
CTTCCGATCTATGGAAAGGCGGTTGCGAGCTATTTTCATCAATACTCAACACCTCGAGGCTCAAAATTATCACGGACCTTATTCCCAAACGAGTTCAAACTATTACTCTGATCCTTCGACTTCACAGGGCGATCATGATAATGCCACGCAAACCCACAAAACACATAAAACGGCACGCTCAACAATCCCAACAGCAGACAAACCGTTGTCCTCCAAAGGTGTTTTTGTGGCAACGGCCTCGGCGCAGCACTGCTCAGAAAGTCATGATTGACAGGATGAACCGGAGCGAAAGTTGGAGAAGCACTTTGGCTTTGGATCGGTTTCCGATCAATAATCGGCCTTAACGACGACCGTTCGTCGCCAAGATCAAGCTCTTCATAACCCGTGACCGGCTTGTACGATGTATTCGAAGAGCGGAGGTCTGAGAAGGAGATCCCATCGCTGTCGATGTTCTGACTTGAACTTGAATCGTGGCGCCGGTGTGCATGATGAAGATACGGTGTTGACATTGCGCTTCCTTTTTACTCCTCGAGATTTCTCCCGTCTAGTATTCGGAATTATTGTTGATGGGAAAGCAAGATGGGTGACGAAATCAAGAAGAAATAGAGTTTACGTAAGTGCTGACAGCTAAGCCTTCTCTGCCGCCACTGCCGTCCCAGTTCCCTGTAAAGTACCAGGGAAATGCTCCAGCCCTGCCGAATCGCGCGAGTGTGATCCCACAATACTTGTGGATTTGGAGAGCAGGGGCGGGTACAGCCGCAGGCGAAACTAGCTTCACAACCCCCACCTTTAGCGAGAACACCAAAACCGCGTCTGGAACAAAATCGCCATTTCACAACCCCTCGACCGCGCGACTAAATATTATCTAAACTATATAAGCTCCTAAAGTTGCGAACTCCGGCTCGCTGTGATTAAGACTAGCTATGGGGCTTTAATTCTAAATAAGTAAGCATAGAGTTATTAAAAAAGGCGCGGAACCGCGATTTTAAGACACGCACCCATCCTCGCTTCTTCCCGCCCCTTTATTATTCTTTCTTTTACTCTAAAAATAGGCCTTTCCTTAATAACTTTCAAGTACTAATCTAAAGTAAGCGCCCTATAGCTAGAATTAATTTTAGTAAGCCCAAGTTTCTAATTCTAAGAGCTTATATAGTCTAGATAATTTTTAAGGGTATAGTTAGTAAATTTAGTTAAAACTAGAAAGAAAACTCGGTCGCAAATATCTCAAACGCTTACTTATTAACTGTGGCATTAATTCTTGGTGAAAATATAATCCTTTTATAAGGTTTAGATTATCGGAGCCCGCGATTAATTTAAGCTGCAGTGGTTCTTTCCTAGAGCGTGGTTGTCAAGTTTTTAGTGGTTAGTAAAGTCGCGGTCCTGCCCCGACGCGGTTTTCAAAAAGAGGCGGTTTAAATCCAGTTTCGCCTACGGCTATACGAATCTAACGATCGGGACGATCGATGGAACACAAGCGTGAGCATCTGTACAGTACCTAGCGCAGCTATATTTGGGAACCTCAAGGGGGGTAGTATTTAGTGCTTTGCATTACTCAAAGGTTTTTTGGTATTCAAGATTTCCTTCCGTAGCATTAGTTCTTCCAGCAAACTGATCTCTCAAATATGAAGGCTCGCCACATTCGCCGCAATCCAATTATAACTAGTCGACCTAAAGTCGTCCACTAGTAAAGTCCCATAACTCGCGTAAAACTGCATTAGTTGTTTGCCAGCACTCCACTGCGGCCAATTCATATAACTCGACCCAGTGTTCGGATTCAGATTCGTCACGAACGAGAAGTAGTACGAGTGGATGGATTTCGACGCATAGTTAGGCAAGATTCCATAGAATACTTGGAGGAGATCGCTGCCGTGGAAAGTGCCGAGAATTGGGGTTCCGTAATCGTAGGATGCTAGGTATGACCAGGAAGGGACGGATGGGTTAACTGCTGTGTGGAGATTCAAAAATGCTCTGCGTGTGAGCGTGAATGTGAGGTCTCCGAGGATTGCTGCGAGACGCTTGAATTGAGGATACCACTCGTTGAGAAGGAAAGTGTTGAATGGGGAGCCGTCCCAGATATTGTCAGGATAGGTCGCAACCAGGGCCTGGATCTGAGCTGTCGTTGCATCGTGAAAGAAGTACGAAGAGAGATAGGTGACCAGCTGAGCAGTGTTGGTGATGTTCGGCGTGAAGAGAGCAAAGAGCGTCCCTTCGTCCTCCTGGTCCCCAATAATAAATGGAACTGCAGCGTACTTGCCTCCTGCAATCAGCAATTCGGGTGATGCAGTGAGAACCACTCCATCCGGCCGCGGCAGGTACGACAACGCGATGGAAGAGTAGCTCAGGATGCCAGGCACAGAGTTGGCAGCACTCAGATATGTCTCGTAGTCAAGACCTCGGAGGCACTCCAGAGTATCGGCTGCAGACGAACATCCGGCATGGGAGACCACGGTATCATAGACAACCTGTCCTTTCGGACAATCCACAGGATCGGCAGGCACAATGCTTCCAGAATCCATGATGGCGCCTCGGAATAGAGGCATGCCTTTGTAGTTGATGTTCCCGTCATACAGTGCCATCTGGTCCAATACAGATATGGAGCCAGCTGATTCGCCCCAAATGGTCACCTTCGTCGGGTCGCCGCCAAAAGCAGCAATATTGTCAGCCACCCACTGAAGTCCAAGTCTCTGATCCAAAAGGCCTAGATTTGATGAGCCATCTGCGAGAATCTCTTTTCCTGGCAAGAACCCGAAGCCGCCAACTCTGTAGTTGACACCAACGAAGATAATTGGTTGCCCATTGGAGATACTGTCAGCAACAAGGGAGGCACCATCATACATCAAGGTGGATCCCAGCTCAAATCCGCCTCCGAAGATCCAGAACAGCACTGGGAGTTTTGACGTAGAAGTTGTTCCAATGGGGCGGTTCACATTCACTGTCAGACAATCTTCTCCAGCCTGAACCCAGGTTCTCATATTAGCATTGGCTTTGAAACTAGGACTTAGGAGTTGAAATAATCTACTTACATTGGTGATTGTCTGGAAGAGGGGAAGGTCCAACAATGTTCCAAGGACTTCTGTGGGTAGTGAACCTGTGGCTTCACTGAAGAAGAATTGGGGGCAGGCTTGAGCAATTCCAGTTGCCGTAACGGTACCAAGAGGGGCAGTGAGGGACTGAGGAGGCTTCAGGCGGAGAGTCCCAGTCGGCGGCTTTGCAAATGGAATTCCATTGAAGGACTCGACTGAAGTTCCAGTTGAGCCGATGATGGTCGCTGCAGGTGAGGCAATCGTCACAGTTGGGGCAGTTGCACGCTTGACTGGAGAGGCAAAAGCGACAGGAAGGGCCAATAAAAGAGGCAGAAGAGACTTCATTATTAATATAAACAGAAGTGTAAGGTTAAACCAACACGAGTGCTGCCGTAGAGCTGGTTGGTCGGTGAACGAAAACGATGAGCCAAGCTGGCGGCATCATGAAGTTCAAATACCTACGTCCACTTCTTAAAATTAACTCCAAAAGAGGACAAAGGGAAACTATTCCCATGTGCCTCCTCGGTTTATCATTCTTGGGTATGACCAGCTGATCGTCTTTCTCTTATATCAGGAAATCGTTCTCCGGGAGCTTGCTTCGAGATGGCACTACATGGTGGGAGATAGCTCTTCGGCTGTTTTCGCACCGTTTGTTCCGAGGCACCATTCGTGGGTCGCGATTGGAGGATATCCAGCTATCTCAGCCTCTCGTTCACACTTGTCCACTGGTGTCGCTCGAAAGACCAGCGAAAGGTACCAATACGCATACTTCAGAGGGCATTGACAACGAGGATGCTGAAAAGATGGTGGCTGACCAAGGTTTAGCCGGCGCATCGTCGGAGTATTGTCCGATTGGGATTGAGTCCGCCATGCCGGAATCTCACTGAATGCGATCGCCAGTTGCGGGGTAGTGGTCAGGTGTACTCGAGGCGGAGAATGAAATGCAATTCCTCAAGACTTTGAATGGAGCTGCTTTCATTTACATGTGATGTGTCCGCCTCCCCTTATTCTTGCGATACGATACTCGCAACGTGGAAATGTTGATCAAGAAGAGGCTATCTTGCAGTCGACATAGGGGGACAGCGCATTGCCAGAGCATTGTACCCCACTTACGACCCGCCAGATGCTCGAATTGTCCGCATTCTGGCCCAAGTATAGAAGTGCAATCATACAGTTAAAGAGATAAAAGAGTTAGCGGTGAGAGAGAAGTAGCATCCCTGATTCAAAGAAGAAAACTCACCGCACCTTGAGGATTCCCCACTTGAGGATGGATGGCTTGGGCCTCTGTGCGAATGCCACGAGGAGGAATGTGGGGGTGGGGCCCCGCCTCGGCTCACACCCGCAATTTAAAAGCTGTTATTATTCCCCAGTTCCCGGGTTGGGTGCCAGGGTTGGTTAGCTCGAGATATACTCAGGTTTTGGTACGGAGTACATCGTGGATCATTTCTTAATCCGAAACCGCAAATCGTATTCGGGTTCCAAATCCAGCTGCCCCCGAGATCGTTTCCTGTGATCTCACATAATTACAAATCGCCCAATATGACGACTTCGATATTGCCGTGAAGCAAACGATGAAAGCCGGCAGGGTATGTATGTTGTACAGGACAGAATCCTTAGATTCCGTCTGGATGCATGCAAGTGCAAGCTACATGCACTCCCAACTCCGTTACGCGTATGCAGCCCAGCCTATGAATGTGAGAAAGTGCTTTGAAGAGGGTGTTAGAGTGCTTACCTGAATATAGCACCGCCAAATTCCTCTCGTCACTTGCCTGATTAATGAGATCGTTCACCGTAGCAGTGACGCTTAAGGTTTTTGACAGCTTCTTATTCACAATTGTCAAGGCCCGCTCCGCTTCGCCCGACTCGTTGACTGCCTCCTTTGGTCTCTCACTGCCATTCCCAACATCCGTTGCTGCTGGCGCCGCACTCTGTGCTTGTTGTATTTTTGCCAAACGAACAGGAGAAATCGACCAGCTGTAGAGAGGATCATACCGTAACACATCCAGGATAGTCATGATGCTGTAGGCCTCTTTCCGTAGAGCTTCGAGCGTGAACTCACAACACCGTCGGAACACCCCTTCAGTCTTCGTGATTCCCATGCCGTCAACAATATCACGAGTCAGACGGAAAGGAACTAGCTCAGGAACAGGTAGAACACGGCCCATCTCGAAGGCCACCCCCAGATCAATGTGCACTACTTCCCCGCTCTCGGTGTCTAGGAGAATATTATGTCCATGTCTATCGCCGAGACCAAGCACGTGCCCAAGTATGGAGATCGCCGCGGTGCTTCGCGTGTAGGCCAGTCGTTTCACAAACCACACATCTGGATCGTTGAACCGCTCTGTGAAGAAATAGCGCATCACTGGGTGGAACCGGTCCGTGACACTGCGGTATTTCTTTACTCGGCTCTCAACAGAAGTTCCTTGCACCTCGCTGATTTCCTTGCGGCACTGACTACCCTTGATATCCTTCGGATAATATCGTTCGTGAGCTGGCATTAGAAACTCGTGCAGAGGCGTCGTGTTCTGGACGAATTCAATAACACCAGCGGTACTGGTCAATGGCAGGACTTTGTAGGTCCGGATGCTTAGGTCTCGTTGACGTGTTGAGCGATTAGTTTCCAAGAGCTGACTGACTTGGTCAAAGACTTGCTCCATGATTGCGTCCTGTCTAAGATCATCGGTACCTCCTTTCACCTATATTATGTTAGCCTCGAACCTGGAATCGTTTGTCAGCACATAGCTACCAATTGCTTAAATTTGGCCCCGTTGCTACCAAGAGCTGTGATGATCTTGGGCAGGCTGACACCAGATGCAATTGTCATCTGTGGCTCAAGTCGAACCATGTGAGGGACTTTGGAATAATCGAGGACCGAGGAAAGTTCAATCTGCATGGTTGGTGGGGGGACTTGGTATTTGGTGAAAGAAGCTTGTAGACGACTCAAAGCTGGCGAGTCTTTGAGAGATATCTTTCTCCCAGTCTTATACCTCGAGTCGTCCTTTTCACCCGCGAGAATACAATAATATTTATTAGTAGACTGGATTGCGAGCCAGATTGGCGCAGTAGGCTTTTCTCTTGTCAAATCATGAGCAATCTTGACCGTTGCAGTTTTTCTGGAGAGAGCAGATTCATCTTTTGAGTTGGTGCGACTGTTGGCACCAGAGTAAATCTGGTACATGCCATGATATGGGTGCTCTGTGCAAATCTTCAAGACGAGAGCATACAGCAGCTGTTGGAATTTGACGGTCGTATTCTGAAGCCGAGAGGCGAGCTGATTCATGAGCGGTGCGAATTTCCGACTTGGAACCTGCGTCAGATGCTTTGAGACAGCCTCGTTCGCGATTATTTCTTCGGAATGCTCGAGCCATAGAGCAGAGAATCGTAAAGCGTTACCATCATTGTCATCAGAAGCAGCTAGAGCGAGCAGGTAGTTCTCTAAACACTGTCGCAAGAATTCGTCTCTGCTTGAGTTGTGACGTTGAAGCTCTTCTTCGTCCAGCTTCAGCCACGTCTCATGCTTTTTCAGATGATTGCCGTATTTCTGTTTATCATCGGGCGTTCCGGCGTCTCTGTAGAGCTTCTTGTAAGATTTGACCTCTTCCGCCTTGTCCTTGCTCAGCTTCTTAAGGCGTTCAAGATCTTCTAGGCTGTCCGGGTCTTGAAGTTGCTGGTCACAAAATACTGCAAATTGATGGAAGACTTCGCCTGGCTCACTTCCGCTCGTTCTCCCTCTCAACTCCTTGAGTGCCGGCTTGAGGTACTTTTCGATGATTCGATCGGCCTTCTCAAGCCGGGCGACTGAGACTTGCTGCCCAATTCTCGAGAGCAAATTGGATCGTCCGACAGGAATTGTCTGCTTCTTCAGCAAAAGAACATTGTCTAAAGATTGCAGTATGCCGATAGATGACGCCATCTCGCCCTGGTCCCACAAGGCATTCGCAGTTTCTAGATGAATCGCAACTTCTGAATTCACACCAACCTCAAGACAAGGACCAATAAGCCCAATCATGGAAGTTGCGAGAGAAAGAGATTCTTGGAGTGCATTATGAGCACGGTTGATGCTGGAAGCCACCAAAGCACTTTGCACTTCGACGAGTCGAGTATCGAGTGCCTTGACACTTATCATTTGCTGGAGACGGGGTTGCTGGCTCAAGGTGCTCAAGGTAGTCGTTCTACATGACAAGACCTGGCTTACGTCGTCGAATCTGTTTTCTCATTAGTTCTGCCTAGTGAATATGAAAGTGCAACATACCGTCCAATCTTCATCCAGCCTGACCGATTTTGGAATCTAGATAGAACCTCTTCAAATTGTTGAGATCCGCGTGCGCTCAGGACCTCGTCCATCTCAGCCAAGGTCGCCAGTGTTTGTAAGCTATCATGAAGCGCGCTCGCACCAAGGTCTTGTTGAACCAATGGTGTCATAGTACTCTCCAGGCCTTCATTTATCGCTTGCAAGATCGTGGAATAGTCTAAGCTGTTGTTGACTGCCTGGAACGCTTTATAGAGAGTAATCGAATTGCTGCTGCTAGTGCTGGGGACGGGTATGTCCCATTGCTCAAGCTTTCGTGCTGTTCGAAACATTGATTCAAGTGATGCAGGTGTCATGCCAATGGTTTTCTGCGCTTGTAAAAGCGAATGAGACAGTCCGCTCAAGCTCAAAACGTCGAGTGCTTTGACCAAGGACTGAACATCCTGAGTTGACTCGGGATTCTGCCGCCTAATATGGCTGTCGTACTGGGCGCCCCGGAAGGCAAGGCTTTTCGGGCCATCCTTCTCATATTCAAATCGCGCCAGTATGGTGTCTAAATTCGCATTTTGCTGCACACCATAGTACATATCTGGATCATCAATACTCTCGAAGATGGTGAGCAAAAGAGATGTTGGAATACCGCATTGGTCGGAGTTGATCGACGATGAGCGGCGGGATGATCTCGTCGGCTGGCTACAGACTTCTTCCACAAGCAGAAGAGCCGTCTTGAACATGCCGCATTCTGCAGCAGCTGTTGCAGCTTTCATGAAGTCGATCTCGAGCCATCGCAATCGCTCTGCCGAGGACTTCTCCCCAGGCAAAGGCTGCGTGCGCAGGAAGAGAATCGCATTCAAAAGCATCTTCAAATTGTTCTTCTCCACGACCTTGCTGTTATCAAACCAAGTACCAAATGCCTGAGAAATTTCGCGTTTCCTAGCATTATGGGTTTGGGTAGAGGCAGAAAGAGCTAAGTGAAGGATGAATGGAAAAGCTTGGTCAGCGAATCCAGGAACGTTTCGCAGAATTGGAACCAAGGGTAGTAACAGGTGGTCACTAGGCACAGCTTGAGCTATCGCGATCGAAAGATCACGAATCCAATGGTCTCGGAGTATGGCGTCGGGATGGAGTTCGTCATCCAGTGACAAGTCTTGTGATGCAAGTACCAATTCGGATGGTGGTATCTTGTATGGCATCCAAACAGAGGCAACGACGAGAGACTCGGATAGATGTCTTTCGCAAAGACCTGTGAGGGTATCATCGGAAGTGGATACAATCACCCGAAGAGCGGTCTCAGCTAGCCCAAGCACCTGAGCATCATGCCCTAGTGTCAATTCTCGTAGCAAACTAAGTATTCCACCCCTTGAATCTCCTGGTTCGTCTAGTGCGGGTGCAAGCTCCTTGAGCTTCGATAGACTTGACTCCTGAAGAAGCTCTTCGTGAATATGTCCGGACGCGGCAAAAGCTCTGCCCAGAACACGTGCAGCCCATGACAAATATTGCTTGTTTGTCAATCCTTTGCACGACTTCCAGACAACAGCAGCATTTCCAATGGAGAGGTTATCTTTGCCAAAAATGTCGGTTCGGAAAGAGTCTGGTCCACGAAAATCTGAGCACAACATTGAAAGGGCAAGCTCGCGGGCTGGTCGACTCAACAAGCCCGCCTCCATTTTTTCGTCTTTGAGGAGCTGGTGTAGGAGATGGCTCTCAGCGGTCCCGAAATTGGCATTGCCAACCACGGTGGTTTGAAGTGCAGATTCAACCAGTGTCTGGAAATGCATTCGCAAATGGCTTGCGAGCGCTGGTGAGTTGTACTTCGCAAGATATCGACCAGTCCATTCATGGAATGCCTCGGCTTTGGACATCGTGTTCTTATATTGACTCTCTTGCGTGGTGCTTGCCTTGGTTGCATCCAACAAGGCTCTTACGGATCCGAGAATCGATAAAGCAATACCTGCAACGAATGATGGAGCTTGGAGTAGATGCACTGAGCCTTGGCTCATTAAATATTGAATGATGCCAATGGCATCATCCGTGCATTCGGGATCTGTGAGGAAAGGGCGTACGGACTGCAACAACATTTCCAATGGATATCCTTGAGTTGCACTCTCTCCTGCGAGCGATATGAGAGTTCGAAGCTTCCGCAAGACGGAACAGGCATGTAATGAGCCAAGAGCCGGGTGCACGGTGTTGAGAAGTTTTCTTGCGATGGAAGTAAGCAGCGGGGCAGTGTAGAGCTTGCCATGCTGATGTTCCGTTCGTGAGCATAAGTGTTGGACTTCAGCTGCCAGATATTTTGGCCTGAAAGTCGGCTGTTGGTTCGGGGGCAACTCGACGTCGGAATAGCTGAGGCGTTTGATATCTTTCATGATTTTTGCAGCGTATTTAAGTGGCTCCTTCCTCTCCCAGAAATCCTCCACCTTGTTCTCGTGATTAATGAGGTTGAAAAAGAGAGCAATAATATCAGCAAAGTGGAGATTGATTAATTCCACAAAGAGCTCTGCCCCAAGCATCTTTTTCACTCGAGCCTCGCCTGTGATGTACTTCGCCGCGCCCTTGGAGTGGGGAGAACAAGTATCGTAGGCGACTGAGTATGCAATGATTTTCGTGAAAGATCTTTGCAGAAGTACAGCATCATTAACTTCGAGTATGTTCCCCAGTTCACCGAGGTATTGGTCTTGGTCTCGCATTACCAGCAGCGCTGTTGCTTCTTCTTGCGCATCCTCAATGAGTTCTTGGAGGCTGGAGAATCCGAATATACGGAAGGGAATTTTGTT
>Ga0307515_10026206_pt1 | contig 10046 bp, 10 predicted proteins | sample 17_EM_MG_FD_194513 | JGI IMG/M metagenome (GOLD analysis project Ga0307515, IMG submission 194513) | Populus trichocarpa ectomycorrhiza microbial communities from riparian zone in the Pacific Northwest, United States - 17_EM | ecosystem: Host-associated > Plants > Roots > Unclassified | place...
GGAAGTGCGAAGAGCAGAAGGAACACGATCACGCCGAAGATGGCGAGAGTGTTCCGCTGCCGCTTCAGATAAGCGGCCGCACCTTCCTGCACCGCCTTGGCGATGTCCTGCATCTTGGCGGTGCCCTGGCCCGCGGCCAGCACCTCCTTGAGCAAGACGTAGCCGATGACGAGTGCGGCACGCGCGACCACGGCGACTACACCGACAATCGTGTAGCCACCTCCGGAGAGCGTGATATTGCCGCCCTCCGCGAGGAACTGCCGTGCCATTCGTCCTCCAGGAGACGTCGACATGCGCCAGCGTCAACGAGCCGAGGGTTCGACACGGCCGACGCTGGCATGGACCCTGTACCGAGCGACACGCTAGCCGGGCAGCAATGCACGTCTCGCATGACGCTCACCACAGAGGGTGTGGATTGCGGGAGTGTATTGGTACTGCAACCAGCGCCGACAAGCCGTCCCGGGGACGGTACATTCCGTTACCTTGTGAGCCTCCTCACTTGATCGATCACTCTGATGCCGATCTGTTGGCCCTGTTGGGATGCACCGGAACTGTCGGACCCCTGTGCCAAGCTCGGCGGGTGGACGAATCACGTGGGCGGCGGCTGCTGGGGCGGGTGACCGCGGGCATCCCGTCGCGCGAAGACCCGATCACGCACGTCGCGGACCTGCCGGGCCGGGCGGCGCGGTACGCACCGTGGCCGTCGTGGGCCGATCCGGCCGTGGTGAGTGCGCTGCGTGACTGCGGCGTCTCGTCGCCGTGGGCGCACCAGGCCGAGGCGGCCTCGCACGCGTACGAGGGTCGTCACGTCGTGGTTTCGACCGGCACGGCGTCCGGTAAGTCGCTGGCTTACCAGTTGCCGGTGTTGTCGAGGCTCGCCGCGGGCGAGAAGACGACGGCGTTGTACCTGTCGCCGACCAAGGCGCTGGGCGCGGACCAGCTGCGGTCGGTGTCCTCTTTGGACGTCCCGGGCGTCCGGGCGGCGTCGTTCGACGGGGATACGCCGATGGTGGAGCGCGACTGGGTGCGCGCGCACGCGAACTGGGTGTTCACCAACCCGGACATGCTGCACCGCGGGATCCTCTCGGCGCATGGGCGGTGGGCGCCGTTCTTCCGGCGACTCGGCTGCGTGGTCGTCGACGAGTGCCACAGCTACCGCGGCGTCTTCGGGTCGCACGTCGCCCTGCTGCTGCGCCGGCTCCGGCGGGTGGCCGAGCACTATGGGGCTTCGCCGGTGTTCGTGCTGGCGTCGGCGACGACGGCTTCTCCGGCTTCGTTCGCTTCGCGGCTCACCGGTGTTTCGTGTCTCGCGGTCACCGATGACGCGTCGCCGCGCGGTGCCCGGACGGTCGCGTTGTGGGAGCCGCCGCTGCTGGAGGAACTGACCGGCGAGAACGGCGCGCCCGTCCGGCGGTCGGCCGGCGCGGAGACGTCGCGGATCCTCGCCGACCTGGTCGTCGAGGGCGCGCGGTCGCTGGCCTTCATCCGCTCGCGCCGGGGCGCGGAGCTGGCCGCGCTGGGCGCGCGTCGCATACTGTCCGAAGTGGACCCGGCGTTGGCCGGAACTGTTGCGGCGTATAGATCCGGTTATCTGCCGGAGGAGCGTCGAGCGCTCGAGGCGGCGTTGCTGTCCGGGCGGCTCCTGGGCGTCGCGACGACCAACGCGCTCGAGCTGGGCGTCGACATCGCGGGCCTGGACGCGGTGGTGCTGGCCGGCTACCCGGGCACGCTCGCGTCGTTCTGGCAGCAGGCGGGCCGGGCGGGTCGGACCGGCGACTCGGCGCTGGTGGTGTTCGTCGCGCGGGACGACCCGCTCGACACGTATCTGGTGCACCACCCGGCGGCGTTGCTCGACCGCCCGGTGGAGACGGCGGTCCTCGACCCGGCGAACCCGTACGTGCTGGCGCCACAACTCGCGTGCGCCGTGGCCGAGCTGCCGCTGACCGTGCCCGAGCTGGAGGTGTTCGGCGGCGCGGCGGCGCTGGACGTGCTCGCCGAACTGGCGGACCAGAAGCTGCTGAGGCGCCGCTCGAGCGGCTGGTACTGGACGTCCCGGGATCGCCCGCACGCCGACGTCGGGATCCGCGGGACCGGCGGTGACCAGATCGCGGTGGTGGAGTCGGACTCCGGCCGGATGCTCGGGACGGTCGATCCGGGTTCGGCGTGCTTCGCCGTGCACCCCGGCGCGGTCTACCTGCACCAGGGGTCGTCGTACGTCGTCGACGAGCTGGACCTGGAGACCGGGCTGGCGATGGTGCACGCGGAAAACCCGGACTGGACGACGACGCCACGCGAGATCGTCGACATCTCGGTGCTGAGTACCTTGGAGAAGCAGGACCTCGGCGGGGTGAGCGTCTGCCTCGGCGAGGTCGCGGTCACGTCGCAGGTGGTCGGCTACCTGCGGCGGCGTCCGTCGGGTGAGGTGCTGGACCACACGCCGCTCGACTTGCCGGAGCAGAGCCTGCACACGCGGGCGGTCTGGTACACGATCTCGTCGCAGCTGCTCGGGACCGACGCGGTGCGCGCCGGGTCGAGCGGTAGCGAGCGCTCGACTGGGCTGAGCAGTTCTTCGAGTTCCGCGGATTCGGGTCCGGCTGGGCCAAGTGGTTCCGCGGGTTCTGCGGCTCCGGGTCCGGCAGGGCCGAGAGGTTCGGCGAATCCGGCTTCGGCTGGGCCCAGCGATTCCACGGATCCAGGTCCGGCAAGTTCGAGCCGTTCCGCGAGTTCCGCGGATTCGGGTTCGGTCGATGGCGAGGCGGGGACCGGGGGCCATCGGGTGGGGACCGAATCTGCGGGGCCGGTGGGGACCGGGGAGGAGACCCTGGCGAACGGTCGGGGGCCCGTTCACGAGGGTGGCAGGGCACCGGGGGGTGCCGGATTGGTTCCGGCACGGGTCCCCGGTGCCCTGCATGCCGCCGAGCACGCGGCGATCGGCCTGCTACCGCTGTTTGCTACGTGCGACCGATGGGACATCGGCGGGGTGAGTACCGCGTGGCACGAAGACACCGGGGAGGCGACGGTGTTCGTGCACGACGGCCATCCCGGGGGTGCGGGATTTGCCGAGCGCGGTTATGCCGCGATTGTCCCGTGGCTGGTCGCAACGCGGGAGGCGATCGTCTCCTGCGAGTGCCCGACGGGATGCCCGTCCTGCGTTCAGTCGCCGAAGTGCGGGAACGGCAACGAACCGCTGGACAAGGCGGGGGCGGTGGCAGTTCTGGGAACCGTGCTCGGGGCGTTGCGTCAACACGGCACCTAGAACGGCCACACAGTGGTCCATGGAGTTGTGTCCTGCTCCGCCTCTGCCGGGCTGGGACCGGCCAGGGCGGTGGTTCTGGTGGTCAGGCCGCGGTGGTGTGGACCAGCTGCGCGGCGTCGGCACCGGCCAGCGCACGGACGAGCACGTCCTGCACCTCGGCGGCGTCCGGCAGGTGCCAGCCGCAGACCTCGGGCTTGACGCGCCAGTGCACAACACCGTGCTGGAACGGCGAAGGCGGCAGCGGGATCCAGCTGTCCTTGCCGTGCCACTGGATCGAGGCGCGGGAGGCGAGCTCGGCCGGGATGTGGTCGGCGACGGTGGTGAGGAAGAGCCAGCGGCCGTTCGGCAGCGCGATGATCGGCGCGGGGTGGCCCAGAGCGCGGAGCAAGCGGCAGGCACGCTTGCCGATTTCGTCGTCGACCTCGATGGCGTCGAGCACGGTGCCGGTCGCGACGAGCAGGCTGTGGGTGCGGTCGGAGAACCAGGCGGCGACCTCGTGGGCGTGGGTGCCGATCTGCTCACGCCAGTTGTCACTGGCCGGGACGGGACGGCGCCAGGTGAGGTCGTCGCCCTCGGTGAGCGGCGCGGGGTTGACGCCCGGCAGCACCGGCCAGCCACGCCAGGCGAGACCGATCGCCTCCGCCCGCATTTCGATGCGGAAGGCGCCGCGCCAGCTGTCCGGCCAATTCGCGTCCAACATGTCTTTCCTGCCTGTGAGGTCTGGTTCGTCGCGACTCCTCGAGACCCTGCCGTGGTGTCGCACATCTCACTTAACGGCAAGTTGCACATTGCCCGGAACCCCCACGCGACAACCGGTGGTTACTGGGCGATGAACGCCTCGTAGTCCCTACCGCCGGACCGAACCCACCGGTACGCGATGGACGGTGAACGGCAGGCGAACAAGGACCGTTCGTCGCGGGAAACCCGCGACCACCACCCTGTCGACGGCCCGCGCGGCCGCCCGGACAAGACCCATCAGCCCAGGTAGGGAGCGGTTTTGACCGCTTACCGTGCACCGGTGACCGCTGCGCGCGACCAACCGCCGCTCATCGCGCGGCCGGGCTGAGCAGCCGGTCACCCCCGCATACCGACCGGTCGGCGTCCGCCGGTCGACCGCACCGGCAGATCAGGCCGGCCGGCGGTGCGCGGTGGTTCCGGATGGCGAGTTGTGGGTACCTCCGTGGGCGCGTTGGTGAACGGTCATTCGCTGAGAACGGCCAGGCGAGGCACAAGGGCGCTCGTGGATCGCCCGGCTTGCCGGTGGTCGGGCCCGGCGTCGCAGCCGGTCACGGTGGGCCGGCCGGACCGGCTCGGGCGTGGGCGGACGGACCGGGCAGTCCGGCGAACACCGAGCTCGGTGCTTCGACCTCGATCAGGGCATCCAGCCGTTGCCATCGGCAGGTCAGGAGCGTGACTCCCATCTGCTCGGTCACCCACCGGGCGCGGTCGCAGGCCCGGTCCGGACCGTCCGACGCGTGCGATGCCGCAGCGAGGGCGCCCAGGTCGGCGGCTGATTCGACGTGATGCCGGGCGACAACCACGGCACCCAGCCAGAGGCCGAGCACGGCGACGCCCGTCACCGCCGCGACGGCCATGGCTGTCCAGATGGTCGCCGCTCCGCCGTCGCCCCCGGGCCGCTGTCCGCCTTGTGCCTGGGCGATAGGCGCACCCGCGGTGGGACGCCGGGCGTCTCGCCTCCGCATGTCAACGTGGTGCATCGGCTGCCCCGGTGCCCGGCTCGGCCAGTGCGTAGGCAGTCGCCTTCAGGTCGATCGCCGGGAGGAGGCCGCCGGCCGGGCGGGCTCCCACGCTGACCGTGATTTCGTCGCCGGCGTGCTGGACGTCGAGCGTCGCTCCCGGCGGGGCGATCTGGTGGACCGCCGCCTCGGCCTCGTGTGGCTGGCCCCTGGCCAGGAGGCGCGCAGCCTCGCGGGCCGCGTCCGTGCAGCGCAGCTGGGCCGTCAGGACCGCCAGGGCGGCCACCAGCAACACCGTCACCACCGTGAGCCCGGCCAGGCCGAGTGCCGCCTCGACCGTGACCGAGCCGTCGTCGCGGCGGCTCATGACGGGACCGACAGGGCCTTCATGACCAGGCTCGTCAGCCAGGAGACGACCGAGTCGCCGGTGAGCAGGGTGTAGAGGACAGCCGCGAAGGCCGCTACCGCGACCGTGACGATGGCGTATTCGACCGTCGTGGAGCCGTCGTCGTCAGTGGTGGGCGCGCGCATGGGGAGTTCCTTTCGATGGGTGTGGTCAGAAGAGCGGACCGAGGCGTCCGGCCAGGCCGAGGACGACCGGCAGCACGCCGAGGCAGAAGAAGGCCGGCAGGAAGCACAGGCCGACCGGCAGAGCGAGTGCCACCCCGGCCCGTTCGGCGCGTTCCTCGGCTTCGGTGGCCAGTTCGTCCCGGAGCCGCTCGGCGAGGTCACCGGCGGCCATGGCGAACGCGGCGCCCGAGCGGAACGTCCGGATCGCGGCGACCGCCAGTTCGCCGAGGCCCGGGAGCGCCCGCACCGGCGCCCAGGCCTCGCCGGGCTCCGAACCGAGGGCGAGCAGCGCCGCGGCCGAGCGCAACGCCGCGGCCACCTCGGCGGGCGCGGCGCCGGACACGGCGTCGAGCGCTGTCGGCACCGGGAGCCCCGCTCGCAGGCAGGCGGCCAGAAGGTCGAGCGTCCCCGCCAGCCGGAGCCTGGTGGTGATGTCGGCCGTGGGGGCGCGTGGCCGCCGGGAACGGCGGATCACCCACCACCCGGCGGCCGTCACGATCGCGCCGACGACTGTCCCGGCCACGCCGCCGACCAGTACGGCCAGCGAGACACCGCCCAGCGTCGTCGCGATGTGCGGCACCGCGCCTGGCCAGGTGCGAGCCGGCGGAGGTGGCCGGCTCGCCGCCAGCCAGGCGAACCGCCGTGCCACGGTGGCGTCGCCCGGCCAGACGAACACAGCGCCGGCGAACAACAGCAGTGCGGCCGCGTTCATCGGAGCCGCACCCGGCCGGTCAGGGCACGGCACCAGGCCGTTCCCGCCCAGAGCAGGACACTGCCGAAGACCAGCAGGAGCTGCCCTGGCGTGCTTTCGATCAGTACGGACAGTGGAGCCGCGCCCATCGCCTGCCCGAGGAGCACGCACAGCACAGGGAGGCCGGTGAGCACCGCGGCGCTCGAGCGCGGCCCGGCCAGTTTCGCGCGCATCCGGCGGGCGTACACCAGTCCGGCTTCGGCGTCGCGACGGGCGGCGTCCAGGACGTCGGCCATCGGCAGGCCGTAACGCCGGCCCAAGGTCCACGCCGCGGCCAGTTCCGGGACCGCCGGTGCTCGCAGTTCGCCATCGAGCCGGGCCGCGGCCGCCAGAGCACGCAAGTCCGCCGAAACCGCGGGGACGACTTCGGCGGCGGCCTCCGCCGCCGTCACCGGATGGGCTCCGGCCCGCAGCTCGGCGACCATCGTCCGCAACGCGGTCGCCGTCTGCGAGGCCGTCGCCAGGTCCCGGTTCGCGCGACGGTGGGCTTGCCACTCCTGACGCCAAGCGAGCGTGAGCACGCCGATCGCGACAGCGCCGCCGACTCCGGCGAGCAGACCGGCGAGTGCGGCGGGAAGCAGCCAGCGGATGACCGTCCACAACTCGGGCAGCCGGACGCGGGTCCGCGTCGGATGTTCGACCGCGGCCTGCAGCCGGTCCGGGGCCGCGGGCCAGCACGCCAGGGCCGCTCCGACGCACAACGGGAACCACGCGGTGATCATCGCGACCTCCCGCGGTGGCGCGGAAAGACGTTGACCAGCAAGGAGATTCGCACCAGCAGAAGCCTCAGCACGTGATCGCTCCCGACGTCGCGAAGAGGTGGCGGTCGACCGTCCAGCGGCCCGCGCGCCACACCGGCACCACCCGGGCCCGGCCGTGTTCACCGCGGAGCACACCGACTTCGGCGAGACGTCGTCGGCCGCCCGGTTCGCGTCGCATGTGGAGCACGACGCGGATCGCCGCGACGAGCTGGCTGTGCACAGCGTCGCGCCCCAAGCCGCCGAGCGCGGCCAACGCTTCGATGCGCGCGGGCACTTCGGCCGGAGAGTTGGCGTGGAGCGTGCAGGCGCCGCCGTCGTGTCCGGTGTTCAGGGCGGTGAGCAGCGCGCCGACCTCGGCGCCACGAACCTCGCCGACCACCAGCCGGTCGGGACGCATGCGCAGCGCCTGGCGCACCAGCTCGGGCAGGCCGACCGCGCCCGCACCCTCCACATTGGCCGGTCGGGCGACGAGGCCGACGAACTGAGGGTGCGAGGGTTGCAGCTCGCCGGCGTCCTCGACGCAGACGATCCGCTCGCCCGGGTCGACCGCGCCGAGCAATGCGGCGAGCAGGGTGGTCTTGCCCGCGCCGGTGCCGCCGGTGACGAGGAACGCCATGCGCCGCGACACGACGTTCTGAAGCAGCTTCGCGCCGGTCGCGTCGAACGCGCCCAGGTCGCGCAGCGCCGCGAGGTCGTGTGTTGCCGGCCGGAGGACCCGCAGGGACAGGCAGGTGCCGTTGGCCGCGACCGGTGGGAGGACGGCGTGCACGCGGATGCGGCCGTGCGGGCCGGATCCGGGCAGCCAGCCGTCCACAAAGGGCTGTGCGTCGTCGAGACGACGGCCTGCCGCCAAGGCGAGGCGCTGGGCCAGGCGGCGGACGGATTCCTCGTCGTGAAAGCTGATCTCGGTGCGGGTGAGACCGTGCGGACCGTCCGTCCAGACCTCGTCGGGGCCGGTGACGAGGACGTCGGTGGTCGCCGGGTCGTCGAGGAGCGGGGCCAGCGGGCCGGCGCCGACGAACTCGTCGCGGGCCTGGCGGGCGGCGTCGAGCACCGCGTCGTGGCCGAGGGCACCGCCCGCCTCGGCACGCACGGCGGTCGCGACGGCGACCGGGTCGGCCTGGCGGCGGTCGCCGGCGAGGCGGTTGCGGACGCGGTCCACGAAGTCGGTCGTCATGGGTTCACCGCCTGGGTCGGGGACGGAGTGTCCGTGGTGGTGTGCGGCTTGTGGACTGGGAACAGCGCCAGGAAGTGCTGGACACCTGCGCTGTCCCGGCCTGCCAGGGTGAGGATCGTCGGGAGCAGGAGGTCGCCCACGCGGGTCGGGGCGCCCGTTCGGCGGAGGACATCGGGGCGGGTCATCGGCTTGCCGCCCTGGCTTCGCGGCGGGCCACCGCCAGGACGTCCGCCGCTGCCGCGGACAGGGGGCCTGCCGGTTTGGCCGGGAACTCGCCACGCTCCACCGCGCCCGGCAAACCTCGCTCCGGCGGCATCGACGCCAGCAGCGGCGGGCCGAGGAGACCGGCGGTCTGGGCTGCCGAGACGCCGGACCGGGACCGTCCACACGCGACCACGCCCAGGCGGGCCGTCAGCGCCGACAGCCGCCGCAGGACCTGCTTCGCCGCCATGCACGCGCGGAACTCCACCGGCGCCACGAGCACCACCAGGTCGGCCACCGTGACCGCTTCCGCCGCGGCGTCACCGAGGGTGCGCGGAAGGTCGCAGACCACCGTGCGCCCCGCGCGGCGGCCGGCGGAGAGGACCGCCGACAGCGACTCCGCCGACGGGCCCTCCCCTTCGCGGCCGCACGCCAGGACCGGCAGGCTGCCGCCCCGGTGCCGGCGCTGGGGCAGCGCGGCGGCCAGCGACGGTACCGACACCCGGCCGCTCAGCCGGACTTCGGACCAGCGCGGGCCGGGCGTCTTCTCCAAGCCGAGCAACAGATCCAGACCGCCACCGAGGGGATCGCAGTCCACGAGCAGGGCGCCGCCGGGGTCGCGGTCGGCCGCCAGCGCGAGGGTCGCGGCGAAGACCGACGCACCCGCTCCGCCGCGGCCGCCGACCACGCCGAGCACCAGCCCGGCTTCTTCGGCCGGCGTCTCGACGACGTCCGCGAACGCCCCGGCGAGCTCGGTCTCCTCCTCCGGCAACGAGATCACGCGCTCGACGCCGACGCGGAACGCGTGCTCCCACGTCCTCGGCGCCGGAGCGCCTTTGCAGACCAGGAGGATCCCGCCACGCCGGGGCAGCCCGGGTGGCAGCAGCGCGGTTTCCTCGTCGAGGACCACCAGCGGCGCGCGGGCCCACTGCCCGCCGGCCGCGGTCAGGTCCGGGGCGCGGTCGAGCTCGCAACCCGCGACCGCGGCCACGCGCAGTATCTCGTCGAGCACGGTTTCGTCCGTGGCGACCACGAGCGGTCGTTCCCCCGCCATGTGTTCCTCCCCCGTCGTCGGTGCGGGCCTCGGATGGCCCGGGTTCCACCGTCGCGCCGGGTGGTGCGGGGGCACAACGGGTCGGGGGACGAGCTGTGGACAACCGGGGTGATGTGGACAACTGCGACCGCGGAACGGCTCGTGCGCCGGTTCTGTCGGTGGGGTGTGGCAAGATCGCGACGCACCTGCGGCGGTTATGGGCACGCCGAGCCGCATTCGAGAATTCGGCAAGGCGAAGGGCGCGACAGAACTGTCCGGCGATTCGGAACCCGGGCTCGCGAAAGGCAAGCGGAAGGTTAAGAAGGCGGCCCCCGCCAGGGGGGAGGGACGGGGGCCGCCAGGGGTTCAGCCCCGGGGGGTCGGACTGAACCGGCCCGGTTGGACACCGGACTCCCTCACTGTAACTCCGCCGGACGCCGGTTCGCGCGGCGGGCGAGGCACACAGTTCGATAACGGCATCGCGCGCCGGAAGTCCCTTCCTGTCATGGATTTTCCGGCGACACGACGCGCTCGTGGTGGATCAACGGGACGCGTCGCGATCAAGCTCTTATCCTGGACATGTGGCCGAACCGATCAGCG